>PDWJ01001306.1_pt1 | contig 31234 bp, 26 predicted proteins | sample 1430881 | NCBI WGS metagenome assembly PDWJ01 (sample SAMN01162460, study PRJNA174530) | Oral metagenome, whole genome shotgun sequencing project. | biome: Marine environment; feature: Marine mammal; material: Swab sample of the gingival sulcus; isolation source: swab sample of gingival sulcus...
GAAGTGATAATGAATTTGGTCCAAACTACAGAGTGGCCGGACGTATGGTTCCTGAATTGCCATATACCACATTCCCTGAACCATTTGACTGGGATAATGAAGATGATATTGACTTCCGTCATAGTGGCGCAGAATATGAATATATGTCTCCGGCAACAGCACATTACTACGAATCACAACCTTTTGCATGGAATAGCAGAGATTACTCTTTCATCAATATCTATTATAACTTAGTGGGAGATATCAATAGCAGTTATACACCGGAAGGTAATATCAGCAAGCGTGATAGCGATGTTGAATTAGTTTACGAAGAGGCTGTTTCGGCACAAGTGGGCGAAGAGATTACCTTACCAATCCGTATTAATCATACGGAAAAGTTGGGTGCGATTACCTTAGGCATGACGTATCGCAATGATTTGATAGAGGTATTAAGTACTAATTATGATAAAGCCAATGGGGAATATCATATTGATGCTGAAAATGGACTGTTGAACATTGCATGGTATGACAGCTATGGTAAAACATTTGCTAATGATGAAGCCATCGCTTACATTACAGTAAAAGTATTACAGCCAATATCTGAAAATACCGAGTTATTCAGCTTAACTGATGCTACGGAATTTGCGGATGTGAATGCACATAAATTGGAAGGTATTAAGTTATCAACTTATAATTTGAACAATAATACAATGCCTGAAAGCAGTACTTTCAACAGTATGAATTATCCAAACCCATTTAAGCAGCATACAACCATAGCTTACACTTTACCGGAAAGCGGAGAGGTAAACATTGCGGTATATGACTTAACAGGACGTTTGGTAAAACACTTAATTAGCGAAGTACAGACTGCAGGAACACATACAATAGAATATAGTGCGCCAAGAGACTTAAATAACGGGTTATTAATTTACAAAATCACCTTAAATGGTAACGATGGTGTAAAAACCATTACTAAGAAGATGTCTGTTAGCCTGGTTAGCAACAGATAAATAATCATTTGTTTCATAATAGTTGAAAAGCCGCATCCGAAAGGATGTGGCTTTTTTTACTCTCCCCTATTTTACACCAAAGTTTTAACCCAATCAATAAACATGCGAGGGGTTTGGAGGTACTCAATATTTTGTGGTTTTTCTTCGTCTTTAAAAACATCAACACCAGAAAAAAGCAACTTTTGATTTGGAAAATCATGTTTAATTGAGTCGAGATAATTTTTTACGATTTCTTTATTTCTTACATCTGAAAAATACATTACGGAATAATCCGGAGCTTTTAAACTCAATATCTCGAACAACTCTGAATAATCCACATTTTGCCCCAAATAAATAACCCTTTGACCATATTTTTTCAGAATATAGGTATAGAATAATAATTTTATTTCTTTAAATTCATTTTCAGGTAGATACAATAAAAAACGTTTGGCATTAGGCTTATTCATCATCATAATTCCATCAATGGCTACAATGAGTTTTTGTCGCAAAATATTGCAAACAAAATAGCGATGAATAGATTTAATATTATTGACTTGCCAAAGCACTTCCAGTTGTTTGATAAAAGGGTAAATAATTTTCAAAAAAGTTTCTTCAAATCCGACATTTAAAATCGAATCTCCCATTATTTTTTTGAATTTAGCATCATCAAGTTCAACCGTTGCATAAATCATATTATTCATCAACTGTTGATATTTTTCAGGTCCTGTACTTAATAGAAGTACTTGCTCAAGGATTTTCTCGTCAGAATAAGTAGCTAATTCAGATATCTTATATCCGCTTTCTCGCAATGTGGCGATATTGATTAATTTCTTTAAACTTGCCTCATCATATACCCTAATATTTGTTTCTGTACGCATGGGTTGTAATAAGTTATATCTCTTTTCCCAAATGCGTATCGTATGAGCCTTTACACCCGAATATAACTCTAAATCTTTAATATTGTACTTCTTCATATGCTTTTTTACACAATTCCATCATTGCGGAAATGCCTACACAAGAAACAACATTTATTTAGAAAATGTTTAAAATCAATTAATACTTTATGATTTTTTTTGCAATGGTATTATGCTTTGAAGATAACTTCAAGAAGTAAATTCCGGATGATAAACCCTGAAAATCATTTAATAACAGTTCTTTTATATATTTATAACTCTTTTTCATGATTATTTTTCCACTACAATCGTATAAAGCGACATGAAAATGATTAATATAGCTCCCTAAATCAATCACAATATCATTAACAAAAGGATTAGGGTAAAGCTTCACAAGATTCTCCTCGAAATCCTCTTTACTTATTTGTTCATATATTTTCAAAAAATCAGGAATACCATATCCTAATTGATTATTAGGATGATTATTCAAACTTGAAAACTGTTTTATCATATCCCTTATTTCCATATTATTTTTTTCGGGAAACATTTGCCAAAGGCATGCTGCCATTCCAGCCATAATAGGTGAAGAAAAAGAAGTCCCATCGCCTTGAAAAGTCATATTATCACTGGATATTATTGTAGTTCCTTCCGCTTGAGCAACAACATCGGGTTTTATTCTTCCATCAGCTGTTGGCCCCAGAGAACTGAAATAAGCATAACTTCCCCAAGCAGTTACACCACCAACTGTTAGAACCTTTTCATTATCTGCCGGAGAAGATATAAACAACCATGGCTTATTTCCTGAGTTTCCTGCACTATTTACTACCAAAATCCCTCTATCGGAAGCTATACCGGCTCCAATACTCGTTATGGCTGTTTTACCATTCATATCTGCATACACATGATCGTTTGCTGACATCACAAAACCATCAGTATAACCTAATGAAGAGTTAATAATATCCACCCCCACACTATCCGCAAACTCAGCACCATCTACCCAAAAATATTCTTCCAACAAATATTCTTCCCGGGCATCTTCTGTACGAATCAACCAATAATTGGCTTTAGGAGCGGTACCTACCATTAAACCTTGTTCATTTGCTGCCATGCAAGAAAGCACAAACCTACCATGCGAATGAATTGATTGTGTCAATAAATCTTTACCTTCCACAATATCTTTTGTACCTAATAATCTCCCTTCTTCTCTCATATTATCAAACACTCCAACCTCATTCACACTTTCAAAACCGGAGTCTAATACCCCAATGGTAATTCCTTTGCCATCATATCCCGCATTGTGCAAATAATTTCCATTCAACATCTCAATTTGGTTCGTAGCATCACCATAATCATATACATTTTGAGTGTTTTTCAAGATATTTAAACTCGATTTTCGTGAATAACAACAGTTTTCCGTTTCTTCAAAAAATTTATCATCAGAGGTTTCTTTCATTTTTTTGTCATAACTATACATCTGTCTAACAGAAGTTACAAAAGGTAGATTCAATAGACTATCTTCTTTCAAGCCTTTAACGATTAATGTGTTTAACCATTTTATGCTGTGGGTTATCCTATATCCCTTTTCTTTTATCTTATTTTTATAGAGCAAACTTATAGGCAAATCATACTCATCTATGGGAATATTATATTTTAACCTCCGATTAATTGATTTTTCACTCAAAAAGGCTTCCGGATTATCTATCGAATAGGTATTATTATCTTTATCTTTTAGTGCAACAATATATGTTTTTTCTTGCGCTTTCAAATGCATTCCACACATCAAAAAAATCAAGGCAAAAAAAATAGTTATTAGGTTAATCTTTTTCATTTTATTTTATTGGCTTTTAGCTATTAGCCATTGGCCCTTTAGCTTTTTTAATTTTTGATTTCTTCAAAAATACATTTTTTTTATTTTAATTCAAATTAAATAAGGTTTATAAGTACGATTTATATAATTTTTTCTACGAAATAATTAGGAGTTCTTTAGAAAAGATTTTAATTTCGCAATTTTAATAGGAATATATAATTAACAATAATTTTTCAACCCAATAAATTGCTATAAATGAAATTATTACAAAAGATTTTTGAGAACGCAAAATTAGCAAATAAAAAAATCATTTTACCGGAAGGTTTTGACGAAAGAGTATTAAAAGCCGCTGACATTATTCTTGAAAAAGAATTGGCAAATCTTATTATTCTTGGAAACAAAGAAGAAATAGAAAAAAATGCCGCTGATTTAAAGTTAAACCATATCAATAAAGCAGAAATTATTGACCCTTCAACTTATGAAAAATCAGAATATTATGCTGAAATGCTTACTGAAATCAGAAAGAAAAAGGGATTAACCATTGAAAAAGCAAGAACATTGGTGAAAGATCCATTGTATTTAAGTACTTTATTGATAAAAGATGGAAAGGCTGACGGTGAAGTTGCCGGAGCAGCCAATACAACTGGTGATGTGTTAAGACCGGCTTTTCAGGTGGTAAAAACCTTACCGGGCATTAGCACGGTTTCAGGTGCTTTCCTTATGATGTTTGACAATTGCGAATATGCCAAAGATGATATTTTAGTATTTGCTGATTGTGCAGTAAATCCTGATTTAGATGCTAAACAATTGGCTGATGTTGCCATATCTTCTGCCCTTACAGCTAAATCTATTGCCAAAATAGACCCTGTGGTAGCCATGTTGAGCTTCTCAACCAAAGGAAGTGCCAAGCATGAAAGCGTAGATAAAATTGTGGAAGCTACAAAATTGGTTAATGAAATCAATCCAAATATCATTATAGACGGCGAAATGCAAGTAGATGCAGCATTGGTTGATACCGTAGCAAAGAAAAAAGCACCTGATAGTAAAGTGGCAGGAAAAGCAAATGTATTGATTTTCCCATCGTTAGAAAGTGGAAATATTGGCTATAAATTGGTACAGCGATTAGCTGGTGCAAAAGCGGTTGGCCCTATATTGCAAGGTATGGCTGCACCTATCAATGATTTGTCAAGAGGTTGTTCTGTTGATGATATTGTAAATTTGGTTGCCATTACTGCTAACCAGGCCAATAGTTAGATTTGTATTATAAGTGATAGGTGATGAGTGATAGGTGTTCAAATTCTAATTAAAGTAATCGAATAAGAATTCAGTAAAAAAATATATAAAATATAAAAAAATGACAGTTGTGAAATTAGAAGATTTTGCTTTAAACAAAGATAAAAAAGTATCAAATGGCAAAACAATATCCAACATTGGTGTGTATGGATGTGGAAGTAAAGGTTTAGAAATTGCAAAATATGTAAGTCAGCAAGGATTTGATGTTATTTTGACAGATGATGACAAAGAATTGCTTGAAAATAGCCTTAAAAATATTGAAAAAAACCTGGATGCTACAATTGCACATTGGGGTTTGACTTCCGGTGAAAAGAAAGCCATATTAAATAGAATAAAAACTACTGACAATGTGGATGAATTGGCAAGTTGTGATATTATCATTGAAGCCATATTTATGCAAACTACATGCAATAAATCCGAGAAAAGAAAAGATGTATTGAACCATTTGGGGCAAATGATGGATAAAAATACCGTTTATATCTCAAATACAGCATCAATTATGATTTCGGACTTAATTGGGAATGTAAAATATCCTGAAAATGTATTGGGAGCTCATCTTCATACACCTATTGAGCATATCAATACTGTTGAAGTAGTTTGCCATGCCAAAACAGCAGATACAGCATTGGAAAAAGTAAATAAATTCATCAAAATGTTGAATAAGGACTCTATTGTATTAGATGAAACTCCGGGAAATATCATTACCCGAATGACAATTCCTTTTATCAACGAAGCTTGTCATATTTTATTGGAAGGTGTTGCTACTGTTAGTGACATTGACAAAGCAATGAAAGCAAATTTTGGCAATCAATCTGGACCTTTTGAAATTGCAGATAAAGTGGGATTGGATATTTTATCACGTTGGATGGACAATTTGTATCAAGAGTATGGCGATAATAAATATAAAGCTTCTCCGGTTATTAAAAAATTGGTAAGAGCCAATCACCTTGGTGTAAAAACAGGTATTGGTTTTTATAAATATGAAAATGGACAAGCGGTAAAAACAGCCATATCAGCTATTGAAATCACAGAATAAAGACGGAAAAATTAAGAATTAAAAGTTAAAAATAGGGGAAAAGAATTATGAATGGTGAATTATGAATTAAGGTTTATGTGTAGAGACAATTCATGAATTGTCAAAAGGCAAAGAAAAAATTTCATTTTTCATTCTTTATTAAAACCCTAAAAAAGCTAAAGGCCAAAGGCTAATAGCCAAAAGCTAAAATAAAAACAAAGAAATATATGAAAATAATAGTTTTAAATTGTGGTAGTTCATCGATAAAATATCAATTATTTGAAATGCCTCAAAATCGCGTATTATGCAAAGGGTTAGTTGAAAAAATTGCCCTTAAAGGAGCTGCAATCAAACATAAAAAAGAAGACGGAACAAAACTGGAATTAACCGGCGAAATATTAGACCACAAACAAGGTATAGAATATGTATTGGGCATTTTAACCGATAAAAAACATGGTTCTATCAAAGATTTATCTGAAATTGATGCCGTAGGACACCGTGTTGTGCATGCCGGCGAAAAATTTAATGGTAGTGTAAGAATTACAGACGAGGTGATTGAAGCATTGAAAGAGGCTACAGACCTTGCTCCATTACACAATCCGCCAAACTTGGAAGGAATCTATGCTTGTCAGGAATTATTAAATGTGCCGATGGTTGGGGTATTTGATACCGCTTTCCACCAAACCATGTCGCCAGAGGTGTTCTTGTATGCATTGCCTTACTCTTTATACAAAAAATATGGTATCCGTAGATATGGATTCCATGGTACCAGCCACAGATATGTATCAAAGAGAGCTTGTGAAATTTTAGGGTTGGATTACAATAAAGCTAAATTAATTACTTGCCACTTAGGAAATGGAGCTTCTGTTACAGCTGTAAATGGCGGAAAATCTGTGGACACTTCTATGGGGTTAACTCCATTAGAAGGTTTGATGATGGGAACCCGTTCCGGAGACTTGGATATCGGAGCTTTAATCAGTATTGCTGAGAAAGAAAAACTTAGTTTTGATGTAGCTAATAAGATGATTAATAAACATAGTGGTGTATTGGGAGTGTCAGGAGTTTCTTCTGATATGAGAGAAGTTGAGGAAGCAGCTGAAAACGGCAACGAAAGAGCACAAACTGCCTTAAAAATGTATGATTACAGAGTGAAAAAATACATCGGAGCTTATGCTGCTGCTATGAATGGAGTAGATGCAATCATATTTACCGGAGGTATTGGCGAAAATGCAGATATCACAAGAGAAGGTATTGCCGGTGCACTTGATTTTATGGGTGTGAAATTTGATAAAGCTAAAAACAAAGGCTTGAGAGGAAAAGAAGCGTTAATTTCTACAGATGATTCACCTGTGAAAGTAATGGTTGTACCTACTGACGAAGAGTTAGTTATTGCACAAGATACTTATGAAATTCTAAGTTAGTAAGTAAGCATTATTTTACTAAACATTAAAAAAACTTCTGAAAATCCAAGAACTATTGTTTTTGAATTCTCAGAAGTTTTTTATTTAATGAAAAAATTTAAACGAATTCTACATTTTCTTATTCCTTACAATTGCTGCAATCTTATTTTTCATCAAAAGAATATCCCCTTTTTTCAATACAAATAAATCATAAAACGAAATCTTACTCATTTTATAAAATACAAAAACCAACAAAACAGTTGCTAATAAATAACTGCAATTTGTTGCAATAGCAGCACCCATAGCTCCGTATGTTGGAATAAAAAATAGATTTAATAATATATTTACAAACAATGCCGGAAGAATGGCCATAATTCCATATTTCGGTTTGCCAATACCACTCAAATAACTATTGATAATCCGAAAAATCACAAAGAAAAATACGCCGGGAAGAATGGCTACAATTAACGAATTACTGGGAATAAAAGAAATGCCATAAACCAATGGAATCACAAAAGGAACAATTCCGGCAATGGCAATACCTGCCAATATACTCAACACAATAGATATACGAAGAATTTGAGCCACTCGTTGTTGCATCATTGCTTGATTTTTTTCATTGGCACTGCGTGTGGTAATGACCAATCCTACTGCCAATGGCAATTGCCATAATTGTTCGGCAACATTAACTGCCAATGAATAATATCCAACCTCTTCAAGGGCTGATAGCTTTTCAATAAAAACAATATCTATCCGATAAAGCAATTCCATGACCAACACCGACAACGCAAAAACAAATCCCAATGAAAGCATCTCCTTTATCAATATTCTATTTATTTTCAATGAAAAAGGAACATCTCTTATCAGTTTAACCATAGCAATGATGCTGATAAACACCGCTGAAATTAAAAAAGCAATGACAGCTCCAAAAATATCCATCTTCAGCAAAGCTACCAATACAAAAATCAACATCACATTAAACAACGAAATCGACCAACTCAAAAAATTGGCAAAACCATATTTTTCCAATCCAAAATAAATACCACTTACATATATAATAAACAATCGCAAGGGTATTATAATCAGCGTGATAATAATAATTGTTGTGGTGTAGTTTACATTAGGCAGAAGAAAAAAGTAGGTTGTGGCCGCTAAAACACCTAATCCTGAGGTTATAAACAAGATTTGTATAACTGCAGATACGATTTCAGATAATGTATAATCTTTTTTACCGATAAAAAAAATGGTAGTGCGATGCATACCCATGACCGCAAAAGTGATAATAATAACCGGGACAACCATTAAGGATATAAATAACCCTTTGCCCTCAGGACCTAAAACCCGCGCAATGATAATCCCTATTAATATTTCACATATAATAATGAGAATGTTGCTCCCTAATACTTGAGAAGTATCTTTTATAAAACTTTTTTTATCCAATTTCAGCTATAATATTTCTACAAAAATAAATCTTATTTTAGATAATATAGATTTTGTCTTATCCAAAATAACTTTCTATGTTTAAAATTAATTCATTATTTTTGTAATCAATCAATAAATATAAAAGACTAAATTATTTTTTAACAGATTCTTTTGCGAAAAAATCAATAACATGAAGAATAAGATTAAAATTTATGCTTTTTGCATTATTTTATGCAGTTTATTTTTTGGAAATGACATAAATGCACAAGAATTTTCAAAAAATAACCTCAAAATTGGATTAGGGTATGGTGCAAGTGGAGAAAATCCTCATAATGGATTCGGCTTATGTTACTCATTAGGCTTTCAAAAAGAAATATGGAGAGATCGTTTGAGATTCAACCCTAACTTTAGCATAGGAACATATAATTCTAAAATGATTCTTGATGCAAGAGACGTTTATTTTACTTCGATAAACCTTTCTGCTAATTTATTTTTTGATGCCATAAAGATAAAAAGTTTTTCTTTGGTATTGGGATGTGGTATTATTGGAAATCACATATCGGGATTGTTAGGAACAGTAGAAATAGTTTATTGTGGAAATGACATACCTCCTCCATCCCCAAAATCAGATTTTTATAACAAATACCATATTGCTGGTTACTTGGGAGGTGGATTTAGAATTAATCCTCCGGGTAAAAGAATTGCCATTAATATTATGCCACTGAATATTCATGTTGGGAATAATGACTTTGTTGAGATTCATGGTAAAATCGAACTTGATATAAAGTTATGACAGAATAAAATATATTGATAGAGCGTCCGGAGTGGTAAAAATTGAGAAACCACCGGCAGAAAATTTCTTGAAATTCTTATATCATCATCCTTTTGGAAAAATGACACTTTTACCATTTTTTGCAAAAAAATTCAATGACATATATTAATAGTTTATTCATTAACCTTTTTATACTTTTAAAATGACACAAGAGGAGTTTTTAAAAAATGTACATAAAAGAGTATTCTGGGATTGTGTACAAGAGGAATTGGATTTAGAAAAGGATATAAATTTCATCATTACAAGAGTTTTGATGAGAGGTATAGACAGTGAAATTCGATTTATAGAATCCCAATTTACAACTGATGAAATTTTATATGCAGTAAATAATTGTCCGGAAGCAGATAAGATATGTAGAAATTTTTACAAATCTAGAAAAGAATATTTAGAGAACCTATGAATATATTTGATAGTTGAGAGACCTCCAGCAAAAAAATTCTTATTTTTGTAATCAATATAATGGAATTTGTTTTTTAGTAGATTCTTTTGCAAAAAAAATTCAATGACATGAAAAATAGGATTCAAATCTTTGTTTTTTGCATTATTTTAAGTCTTTTGTTTTGGGGAAATGCTATAAAAGCACAAGGGTTTTCAAAAAACAGCCTGAAATTGGGAATAGGTACTGGGATTAGTTCAGATCTTCCTTATGGAGGATTTGGGGTTTGTTATTCTTTGGGTTTTCAAAGAGAAATATGGGAAGATCGTTTGCGATTTAATCCTAACATTAGTTTTGGACACTATTCTTTGTTTGTAAGTGAGGATGGAAGTTTTTTTATGTCACTAAACCTTGAAGCCAATCTATTTTATGATGTCGTAAAAACAAATAATTTCGCTTTAGTATTGGGATGTGGTATTATTGGGAATCATTCTAAAGGCTCATCAAGAATAATCCCTTCAGTAACTACAGATAATGAAGAATCAGAACTTTATGAAAAATATCATATTACCAATTATATCGGAGCTGGCTTTAGAATTACTCCTACAAATAGTAGATTGGCAATTAATATTATGCCATTGAATATTCATAATGGATATGACGGATTTTTTGAGGTTCATGGTAAAATCGAACTTGATATAAAGTTATGACAAAAAAATTAGAAATAAAATATATTGATAGAGCATCCGGAATAGTGAAAATTGAGAAACCGCCAGCAGAAAGTTTCTTAAAATTCTTATATCATCATCCTTTTGGAAAAATGACACTTTTGCCATTGGTGAAACGAAAATTTATTTCTACCATTTATGGTAAAAGAATGGATAAATTATCATCCAAAAATAAGATAAAACCTTTTGTGCTTCGGCATCAAATAGATATGAGTATTGCAGAAAAAAGCGTGGATGAATTTACCTCTTTCAATGACTTTTTTTACCGTAAATTAAAACCTGAAAGTCGTCCTATTGGCAGTGGATTTACTTCGCCCGGCGATGGAAAATTATTGGCCTTTGAAAATATTGAAGATGTTCAACATTTTTTTGTGAAAGGTAATTTATTTACCTTGCCTACTTTTTTGGAAGATGATGAGTTGGCAAAAAAATATAAGAATGCTTCGTTGTTAATTCTTCGATTAGCCCCTGATGATTATCATCGTTTCCATTTTCCATGGGATGGCATTCCATCAGAAAGTAAACAAATTAAAGGGCGTTATTATTCGGTATCGCCTCATTCGGTTACAGAAAATTTTGCACGGGTTTTTTGCAAAAACAAAAGAGAATATTGCATTTTAGATACCCAAGAAAAAGGTAAAATTATTATTGCACCTGTAGGAGCAACCATGGTGGGCAGTATTTTTCACTCCTATACGCCTAACAACAAGGTAAAGAAAGGTGATGAAATGGGATATTTTGCTTTTGGAGGTTCTTCTATTGTGATATTAATTGACAAAGAAAAAATCAAGATAGATGCCGATATCTTACAAAATACCCAACAAAAATTGGAAACATATGTTAAAATGGGGGAAACAATCGGACAATAAACATACAATGATTTATAATTTTTTGACCAAGTGGACGTTTTGAATTATGAATGGTGAATGGGTCGGAAGACCGAAGACGGAGGTACGTTAGCCATTCACTGAGCGGATTCGAAGCGGTGCGGGTGGCAAAATAATTATTAATTACTTAATTGCAGATAATCATTAAGGAAAATTAAGGAATTAAGAACATTAAAAAATTATGAATGAATATGATAATGTGGTAATCTGACAAAGATAATATTGTTAATTACTTATTGATTTAACGGCCAATAGCCAAAAGCTAAAGGCCAATAGCCAAAATTAAAAACAAATGAAAAAAAATATTATTTCAGGAATTTTTATCGCTTTATTATTGACCATATTTGTCAGTGCATGTGATAAAAAAGATAAAATAAACACCTCACCGTCTGTGAAATTAGGATTTTCCACAGATACCGTAACTTTTGATACTGTATTTACGTCTTTGGGTACCATTACCCTTGATTTTAGGATTTATAATCCTGAAAATGAAGCTTTAAAAATCAGCTCTATAAAATTAGGGAGTGGACAACAATCTGTTTTTACATTGAATGTGGACGGAGAAGCGGGTAATCAGTTTCAAGATATTGAAATTAAAGGAAAGGATAGTTTATATGTATTTGTAAAAGCTACAATTGATCCTACTGATGAAAATCAGCCTTTTGTAATCAAAGATTCTGTTATTTTTGAAACCAATACAAATCTTCAAGATGTGAAGTTGATTGCTTGGGGACAAAATGCCCATTTTCATAATAAAGAATTGCTTCAAGGACAGCATATTTGGAAAGCGGATAAACCTCATATCGTTTATGATTTTGTAGTGGTTGATGACACCTTAAATTCATCATTAACCGTAGAGCAAGGTGCAAAAATATATATGCATCACAATGCCATAATTGCGGTAGATTCTTCGGCATCACTCAAAATGATGGGTACCTTAGAGCAACCTATTAGTGTAACTTCTGATAGATTAGAGCCATTTTTCCAACATATTCCCGGACAATGGCAAGCAATTTGGTTAGCAGCAGGAAGTGTTGAGAATGAAATACATCACACCACCATACGCAATGGAATTATTGGAGTTCGAGTGGATACGTTGGGAAATTCTTCTTTACCGACTTTAACGCTTACCAATTCTGTAATTGAAAATATGCAAGCATATGGATTATTGGCACAAGGTTCATACGTAAACGTTTATAATTCACTAATAGACAACTGTCTAATGAATGATGTAGTATTAAATATCGGCGGAAAATATGATTTTCGGAATTGTACTTTTGGCAATGGCTATGGCGGAAATAATAATGGTATGCTTTCGCTAATTATGAATAATTATTACCTTTATGAGGGTGATACATTGGCTCGTCCTTTAGAAAAAGCTTATTTTGGCAACTGTATCATTTATGGAAATAATGAAGATGAAGTGGGATTGAGTAAAACCAATCTTGCGGCTTTTGAATATACTTTTGACCATTCTATTGTCAAGACAACTTGGGAGGAAGATAATCCAAGATTTATCAATTGTAAAAATGAAGATCCATTGTTTATCAATCCAAAAGAGTTTGATTATCATTTAGATAGCATTATTTCTCCTGCTGTGCAAATGGGGAGTCCTATAATTATACAGCAAGTGCCTAATATCCTGTTATATGATTTGGATGGAGAGTTAAGAGATATACAAAAACCGGATGTTGGTGTTTATAATTTTGTAGAAAAAGAGGAAGATAAACGTTGATGTTAGTCCGAAGACGGAAGTCCGAAGACAGAAGTCCGAAGACAGAAGTCCGAAGTGTGTTAGCCGGTCGCTGCATTTCGACAAGCTCAATATCCGCGAAGCCGAAGTGGTGCGAAGGGAAAGAAATGAACATAAAATCAAAGATATGATTAATTTTTAACCACAAGGCGATGTGATGATTGGAGACCTCAAAGGTTTTCAAAACCTTTGAGGTCTGAGAAAAATAATTGCTAATTGCATTATTAATTATTAATTGAAAAAACATTTCGATACAAATTTGTTCGTAGCCTCACAAATTCACTCAATGTGACAACAATGTTAAATTATGATACAGACGATTGTCGGCTCGAGTAGGTTTTGAAAGATGAAAAACCGTATCGAGAGCTTGAGTAGGTTTAAGGAACAAAAACCAGTCGCTGTGCTTCGACTCCACTCAGCAACCAAGCGGAGGGAAAGAATGAAGAAAATAAAGAATTAAAAGTTAAAAATGAAAAATGAACATAAAATCAAAAATATGATTAATTTTTAACCACAAAGCGATGTGATGATTTGGAGACCTCCAAGGTTTTGAAAACCTTGGAGGTCTGAGAAAAATAATTGCTAATTGCACATTATTAATTACTAATTAAAAAAATATGCACCATTTTCAAACCATTAAAACCGATGATTATTCGATTTATATCGGAGATATTTTTGCTCCGTTAGTTGAGAAAATTCATCGAATACAACCCTCAAAAATTGTGATTTTATTGGATGAAAACACCGAAAAATATTGCTTTCCAATCTTAAAAAAGGAAATCCATCATATTTCTTTTGAAACCATTACTATACAAAGTGGTGAAATTCATAAAAACCTCACAACCTGCGAGTTAATTTGGAATCAGCTTATTCAAATGCATGCCGACCGAAATAGTTTAATTATCAATTTATCCGGTGGTGTTTTGTTAGATATGGGTGGGTTTGCTGCCTCCACTTTCAAACGAGGTATTTCTTTTATCAATATGCCAACTACATTGTTGGCTATGGTTGACGCTTCTGTTGGCGGAAAAACGGGTGTCAACTATTTGGAATACAAAAATTTTATCGGATTGTTTAGTTTACCTAATGCCGTATTTATTTATCCTTACTTTTTGAAAACCTTACCGAAAAGAGTTTTGCAAGCCGGAAAAGTGGAAATGATTAAACATGGGTTAATTGCCAGTTCTGCACATCTTTGGCAAGTATTGGAGTTATTGGGAAGTGATTTTAAAATGTCTGATTATAATGAAATTATAAAAGAATCTGTTGCCATAAAAAACAATGTGGTTTTACAAGACCCTAAAGAAAAACATATTCGAAAAACTTTAAATTTTGGGCATACTGCCGGACATGCTTTTGAAAGTTTTTTTTTACACCACCAACCCTCTTTATTACATGGCGAAGCTGTGGCACATGGTATTATCATTAGTTTGTTATTGAGTGTGGAAAAATTGTCATTCTCTTTATCCGATGCCACTCAAATTATTCATCAACTCCTTAAATATTTTCCTAAAATAGACCTGAAAGATCAAGATGTTCTACAGCTTATCAGCACAATGAAACATGATAAGAAAAATCAAAATCAACATATTTTATTTGTACTTTTGGAGAAAATAGGACAACCTAAAATTGATATATCTATCAGTGAAAAAGAATTGATATCCGTATTTAAAAAATATCAAGCGTTATGACACGATTGGCTTGGAAACAAAAAAAATTATCCGGCACCATTCATTTACCCGGATCAAAAAGCATATCCAACAGATTATTGATAATCAATTATTTATTAGATAAAAAAACGAAAATTTCAAACCTTTCTCTTTCTGATGACACACAAAATCTATCTCAACAATTAAGGAAAATTGAAAACACTACAGCAAAATCTTTAGTGATTGATGTGGGAGCTGCCGGCACAAATATGCGGTTTCTTACAGCATTGCTCGCTACCATTCCCAATAAAGAATTTACCTTAACAGGGAGCAAACGCATGTGCCAACGCCCAATAAAACCATTGGTAGATGCTTTACAATCCTTAGGTGCAGAAATCTCATATTTGGAACAAACAGGTTTCCCACCGCTCAACATCAAAGGAAAAGAAATCAATGGAGGAACAGTAAAAATCAATGCCAATATCAGCAGTCAATTTATCAGTGCTTTAATGTTGATTGCCCCAACTTTTCCGTTAGGATTAGAGATACAATTGAAACAAAATCCGATTTCATCCTCCTATATCAGTATGACCAAAGAAATAATGCAACAATTTGGAGCTGAGGTTGTTTTGGAAAATAAAAATATATTTGTAAAGGCAAGGTATTATCAACCAAAAGATAAAATAACAGTAGAAAGTGATTGGAGTGCAGCATCTTATTGGTATGGCATGTTGACACTTTCAGAATTAGGAGAGTTAAAAATCAACAATTTACAAAAGAATAGTTGGCAAGGCGATGCCATTATAAAAGAATGGGCTAAGGATTTTGGCATACACACTCAGTTTTTATCCAATAATGTACTATTATCCAAAATAAAAACTGAAAAAATCACTTCCTTTGAAAAAGATTTCTCATCTTATCCTGACCTTGCTCAAACTTTTACCGTATTGTTATCTGCTTTGCAAATTAAAGCTAAATTAACTGGACTTTCCACTTTAAAAGTCAAAGAAACTGATAGAATTTTAGCATTAGAAAAAGAACTAAAACGCTTTGGAATAGAAATACACACAACGGATGATAGCATAGAAATATGCCCATCTTCATTGATTCATTCCGAACATGCCATAAAAACCTATGACGATCACCGTATGGCGATGAGTATGGCAATGCTTGTCATGATTTTTAAAGAAATTACCATTGAAAATGAAGATGTTGTCTCAAAATCTTATCCTAATTTTTGGAAAGATTTAGAAAGCGTTGGATTTGAGATTACCCCTATTTCAAGCTAATATTTTAAACTGAAAAATCAGCTTCTAAAAAATAAATAAATAAAGTAAGTGCCAATATGTCGGCAGAACCTCCGGGAGAAACATGTTGCTTTTTGCAATAATCAAACAATATTTTGAGGTCTTTTTTGCTACCTTTTTCCATAGAAAGCAAGGCTTTTTCCGACAGCTTTTTTACTTCTTCCAACACCTTATCATTTTTTCGATAAAGAATATTGATATCATTGTTTTTATGCATGATGAATAACAACAACTTTAAAAGAATTTCTTGCCACTGCTCTCTTGACAACTTTTGCTCATCAATATCACCTAATAGCCTGTACAAATATTGTAAAGCATAGTTAAAAACCATAGGAAATCCCAATTCCGCCTCATATCTTGCTCCTCCGGCTATTTCTTTTCCATATTTTCGATAGCAATCTTCCCCATGTGTTTGGTTATGAAATTTACGCTTTTCAAAATCATTTTCTAACAATCCTTTTGCCAAAATTTTTATAGTTTCCCGAAACCTTTCTTGATTAAAAGAACCATATTTAAACAAAATATAAGAAGCTGAAAAACAAGCATATCCCAATAAAAAAACACTACCTTTATGTGTATTTACCTGTTGAGTAGATTGTAACATGGAAGTTTCGGCTTCCAAACCCAATATTCGCAAAGGAATAATTGCTTCCTGCAATTCTTTTCCATTGTTAGAAAACCGATAACCCAACATTGCCATATCTTGCCAATAAGCAGATAACGAAGCTGTTGAATTTAAAAAAGTAAAAAAATCCATGTCCGTGTGAGCTCCATTGCTATTAGGACAAATCAATCCGGGTTTTTCCTCCACCGCCACTTCATACAACAATGCCCGACTTGCCTTTTCTGTAATTTGTTGGATAACATTACGCTTATTTTTTTGGAGCAGATACTGTTCTGCAATTTCATCAATAAAATATTGATAATCATTTAACTTATGACTGTTTTGTTGCGCACATTCATATGCTGTTTTATCACATATCAAACATTTTTTTCGTTTTCCTGATGAAACTCCTTTCTTTTCTGAAGTAAACAAATCCACATCAAGTAAGCGACCCAATGGATGTGTCATCTCAAAGGATTCCAATATATCTTTTACTTCCTTATCTGTATAAGTATATTGTATTGCCTGTATGAAAAAACTCCCACAATCGGTACTATCCAACACATATTCTTCCTGCGAAATCAAGGTTATTCTGTGTGCTATCAAAAATCGTTTTAAATCCTTTAAAGCAAAATCGAAAGCACGTTGAAGTGTATCGGAATTTTTAGGATATCCGGGAACATTGAAATTTAAACTCACAGATGTCATACCTTGATTTGCTATTTTTTCTCGTAATGAAAATCGCTGCTCCCGATTTTCCAATATCCGTTGTAATATATTGTCTTCAAATACTGCCATTTACTTATGCTAATTAACTTCTTACGATGTCTGTTACAGAAAACTGACACTCGTTAAAAACAAGTGTCAGTTTTAAATAATTTTTTGAAAAAGAATATATTAAATTTACTTTAGGGAACTTCTAAAAATAGTAAATTCAAGGCATAAGCAAATATAAATACCGGAGTTTACCTTAGTAAATGAGAGTCTTATATTTGCGAAACAACGAAGAAACTTGCATTTTTAGAAGTCCAATTTAACTATTCTTTCACTTGATAAATCACATCAATAATGGTACCATCTCGGTATTCCACTACACCAACAATCTTATCTGTAAATTCCACCGGTTTAGGTTCTCCACAAATTCCGTTTACTTCTTCTTCCAACTCTTCAATTTTTCTTACCCAAAGTCCGGCTTTTATCAATTTTTCTTCCAATTCCGGTCTGTTAGGATTCACACAAATACCTCTTTCCGTAACAACAACGTCAATAGTTTCGCCCGGTGTTACAACGGTATTGATTTCTTTCTTAATGATTGGAATTCTACCTCTAAATGATGGACAAACTACTACTGTTAATTCAGCACCTGAAGCTGTATCAGAGTGTCCTCCGGATGCTCCTCGGATATATCCTTCAGAACCGGTAATTACATTCACATTAAAATCCGTATCTACCTCTAATGCTCCCAATACCACTACGCTTAACTTATTGGTCAAACATCCACAGTTGTATGGATTAGCATATAGTGCTGCCGGAATTTCAATATGATTGGCGTTGTTCAATAACGATGAACTTACAGCAGCATCAAACGACTGTACATCAAATAACGCCCTAAACAATCCCTCATTCAACATGTCTACCAAATAAGAGGTTACACCACCTAACAAGAAGCTCCCTTTTACATCGCGTTTTTTCATCTCTTCACGAATAAATTTAGCTACCGCTAATGAAGCTCCTCCGGCACCTACTTGGAATGAAATATCATCTTTGAAAAATCCGGATTCTACAATTACATCTGATGCCATTTTTGCAATCAACAAGTCCATAGGAGACTTGGTAATCCTTGTGGTTCCTGAAGCAATTTTGTTGGCATCTCCAATAGAATCTACTTTTACCACATAATCCACGTAATGTTGTCCAATTGAAGGTGGAATACAAGGGTATTCTACCAAATTATCCGTAACCACAATCACTTGCTTGGCATAACGTGCATCAATCGCAGCATATCCCATAGAACCAAAAGCTGACGGACCATGAGAACCGGTAGCATTTCCTTCCTCATCAGCAGCAGAAGCGGCAATAATTGCCAAATCAATTTTTACCCTGCCGGTATGGACATCTCTTACTCTACCTCCATGTGAGTGAATAACCACAGGATGTTTAAGTTTACCTTGAGATATGGCTTTTCCCAATCCATCTCTAACACCCGAAGAATAAATTTTTGTAATGGTACCTTTTTCTAACAACGGAACCAATGGGTCGTGTGCCGAAGTAAGGGAAGAAGAAGCTAAGCGAATGTCTTTGATACCCATTTTGTCTAATATATTCATCACAGGTACCAAAACACCATCTCCTGAACGAAGATGATGATGGAAAGAAATGGTCATTCCATCATGTGGATTACATTTTTTAATGGCTTCTTCCAAGCTATCTTCCAATTTTTTTAAATGAGGTAACTTGGCTTTATTTGGTGGTGGAACGGTTAATTCATCCATCCAACCTAATTTCAACTTTTCGTAAGCCCCTTTGAAAGGTTGTAATTCATCTAAACCTTCAATATGTTCGGGTATATTTTTTCCTAATTTATTTATCATTTTCTTATCAATTATTCAAATTCAGAAATATCAATCTCAGCTATATCTAAAACATACTTGGCACGAGCCATAACAGGTGCATCAACCATTTTTCCGTCAATGGCAAAAACTCCAAGCCCTTCTTTCTTTGCCTTAACCCAGCCTTTATAAATCTTTATGGCTTTTCTAATTTCTTGTTCCGTAGGCATATAAACCTCGTTTACAACCCCTACTTGTCGCGGATTAATCACAGCTTTACCCGTAAAACCAATCTTTTTGGCATACATGGCTTCTGCTCTTAATCCCTCCTCATCTTCCACATCAGCAAATACAGTATCAATAGCATCGATACCATTGGCTTTGGCAGCCATTACAATTTGCTTTCTGGCATAATCAATTCCGGCATTGTCTTTTGTTTTTACAATGTTCATATCTGCCGTTAAATCCTGACCTCCAATGGTTATTGCATCAACTCTTGAAGAGTAAGAAGCAATATCATATACATTTTGTACTCCTTTAGCAGTTTCAATCATAGCATGAATTTTCATTTTATCATGCGGCAGATTATGCTTCTTTTCAATGCGTTCAATATGTCCAATCAATGTTTTTAAATCTTCAATAGATTCTGTTTTTGGAAAACGAATGGCATCCGGTTGAAGCGGAACAATTTCCTCCAAATCGTATATTCCAAAAGGAGTGTCAATGTGATTGACACGAACCGTAACCTCACATTGATAAAAACTAATATTTTTTAGGATGTTTCTTACCAAAATACGTGCTGCATCTTTTTGGTTAAGTGCCACAGCATCTTCTAAGTCTAACAACACACTATCGGCACCATAAACACCGCCTTGTTGCAACATCGCCGGATTATTCCCGGGAATGTACAACATACTTCTTCTACGTGTTCTTTTTTGTTTTGACATTATATTTTATTTTTTAGCTTTTGGCTATTAGCCTTTGGCCTTTAGCTTTTTTAGGGATTAAGTTTTAGCTATTAGCCTTTAACTGTTGGCTTGGCTGCTTTGGGGTTCTCCCCCACTTCCAACTCAAAACTCAACATTTAAAACTGGTTTCCCCTATTCTTAATTTTTAACTTTTAATTCTTAATTCTCTATATCAATGTTCCTTCAGCAGCATTCAATGCTCTTTTTACAGCGGTTTCTACTCTAGCTTTAATCACTGGAGTTAGTGCACCTTTATCATTGATTTGAAGTTTTACGTCCATGATTTCAAATTGGTCTAACACTTCACTAATAGCCTGTTGAATAGAGTCCGAATATTGAGATTTCACATTTGAAAGAACCTCAATCTTACGTCCTTCACCTTCAGGTAGCGGTTTGATTAAAACCATCAAATCACTCGACTCCAAAGTGCCGGCTTGTGCTTGTTTTTGTAGTATCATATTATTTATATTTTAATTTATTATTTCACAAAATTTCTTTCTTTTTATAAAAGAAAAAACAAAGCTAAATAAAATTAAATATAAAAAAACACTATTAACTAAGAAAAATATATTAAATCTTTTTAATGAATTAATTTACATATATTAATGTATTTTCTCACAAAAAAATTAAAAACCACTAATATCTGGTTATCAAATATTTAAAAACTACTTAAAGAATATATATTTAGGAATATTAGAAAAGAAAAAATCTTATAAAAAATAAATATTTGTAATGAAATAAAACTAAACACAAAAAACTTAAAGAAATATTATTTACAGCTTTGTTTCCCCTAACCTTTCAATAGTTTAAAACAAATATTTAAAACCTAAAAATATTCAACTAAAAGTTTCGTTATAGATGTATTAGATATCCAAAATGTCTTTTATATTTGGAATAATAATCTAACAAAAATGCCATGAAACAACATTATACTATACTTTTAACATTTTTATTATTGAGTGTTATTTCATTTGCTCAACATCAAGAAACTGAAAAGGAAAAATATTTGCAAGAAGCCAATCAAAGGTTTGAGGCTTTATCTTTCGACAGTGCCTTATTTTATTATCAAAAAGCTTACTTTTTAGATACATTAGATGTGAAATCTATTCGGGGTATTGCTAAATCTTTACAGAAAAAAGGGCAGCCTCAATTTTCAAAACGTTATTACCAAAAAATACTGCATATTAAAGACCATGATATTGGAGCTTTGTATGCATTAGCCAATTTGTATCGGAAAGAACGACAATATACCGAATCCTTATCTTATTTTCAAAAGCTGCACAACATGGATACTACAAATGCTTTTTATTACAAAAAAATGGCATTGCTTTATCAGGATTTAAAAAATGACAGCTTAGCCATTCTCAATTATCAAAAATGTTTGGATTTTAATGCGGAAGATATGCAATCGGCACATGCATTGGCTAAAATTTATTATCACCATAAAAAATACAAGTTGGCAAATCAAACGTTACGTCCTTATATCCATTTTCAATATGTAGAAAATACACTGATACGGTTGTATATTTCTACTTTATATCAACTAAATTATTATGAGGAAGTGATAAAGTATGGAGAAAATTTACTGCAAAAAAATGACAGCAATGTAGCTCTTATCAAGTCGATAGGATTGTCTCATTTTCAATTAAAAGATTATCAATCTTCATTGAAAACCTTTTCATTTATTCCGGATGAGCAAAAAAATAGTGGCACATATTATTATATGGGATTATGTGCCAATGAATTGGGTAAAAGTGAAGAGGCTATAGACTATTTTAATCAAGCCATTACAGATGTTTATCCCAACAATTATCATCAATATTTTGTACACCTTGCTTTTGCTTTAGAAGATTTAAAAGCATTTGAATCAGCGATACAACAGTTAAGATTGGGATATAAAATTACGCAACATTCATCTCTTATCTTTCATTTGGCAAGGATTTATGATGAATTTTATAAAGATAAAGGTGTAGCCCTGAAACATTATCAAAAATATCTTAGGAGTACACCCGACAATTCTTTATTTATCAAATTTAGCAAAGAGAGAATTAAGGTCTTAAAACCAATTGTTTTCTTTGAAAATAACGATTAATCTCTAAAATAATCCCTCATTCTATCAAAGAAACTTTTTTCTCTTGCCGTTGGATTTGGAGCGAAGTTTGAAGATTTTCGTAAATCTTCAATAATCTTTTTCTCTTTGTCAGACAATGACTTTGGCGTCCAAATATTCACATGTATCAATAAATCACCCCTTCTATAACCATTGATATCAGGCAATCCTTTTCCTTTTAATCGAAGCACCTTTCCAGCCTGTGTTCCGGGTGCAATTTTTATACGGGCTTTTTTATCTAAAGTAGGAATATCTACTTTTGTACCCAATACCGCATCCGGAAAACTGATATATAAATCATATAATAGATTGATGCCATCCCGTTGAAGTTCCTCATGAGGCGTTTCTTCTATCAACACAATCAAATCTCCGGGAACACCACCACGAGCACCGGCATTTCCTTTGCCACTTACGGTTAATTGCATGCCTTCGGCAACACCTGCAGGTATTTTTACGGTAATTACTTCATGGTCTTTTACAATTCCATTTCCTACACAAGTATTACACTTATTTTTAATGATTTTTCCTTCACCACCACATTCAGGACATACAGAAGAGGTTTGCATTTGTCCTAAAAATGTATTGGCAATGCGAGTAACTTGTCCTGCACCGTTACATGTTTTACAAGTGTCGTAGGCAGAGCCTTTTTCAGCTCCGGAACCATTACAATCTTTACAAGCTACGTATTTGTTTACTTTGATGCGTTTTTCGGTAACCGTAGCAATTTCTTCTAATGTAAGTTTTACTTTAATTCTTAAATTAGATCCTCTGTTCACGCGTCTTCTGCGTGAAGAACCTGAATCGCCGCCAAATCCACTAAATCCGCCAAATCCACCACTAAAAATATCTCCGAATTGGGAGAAGATATCATCCATGCTCATTCCACCGCCAAATCCACCAAATCCGGCACCTCCATTCATTCCTGCATGTCCAAAACGGTCATACTTTTGTCTTTTTTCGGGTTTACCCAACACATCATAGGCTTCAGCAGCTTCTTTAAATTTTTGTTCTGCTTCCGGATTATCCGGATTTTTGTCTGGATGATATTTAAGCGCCATCTTACGATAGGCTTTTTTTATTTCATCTTGATTTGCATCTTTTGCTACACCTAGTACCTCATAATAATCTCTCTTTGCCATACCTTATCTTTATTAATCACCCACCACAACCTTAGCGTAGCGAATTATTTTGTCATTCAATTTATATCCATGTTCTATTACATCAACCACTTTTCCTTTCAATTTTTTTGAAGGTGCAGGAATACGTGTAATTGCCTCATGTTCATCAGTATCAAATTCTTTATGAACGGCATCAATTTTCTTCAAGCCCTCTTTTTCCAACAATTTGCCAAATTTGTCAGCAATCAATAGCATTCCTTCTCGAAAAGCTGCCAAATCGTCTTTTTTCTCAAAAGCCTGTTGCGCCCTTTCAAAGTCATCAATGATAGGTAATAACTTTAAAATAATATTTGAACTGGCTATATTACTAAGCTCTAATTTTTCTTTAGCTGTTCTTCTTCTAAAGTTATCAAACTCGGCATATAGTCGTAAATACTTGTCTTTTTGGTCTTGAATATCTTCTTCAAGCGTTTCTATTTTCTGATTTAACTCATCTTCCTTACAAAGTGGCTTTGCCTGCTCTGTTTGTTCCTCGTTCACAGCATTTTTTATATTTTCATCTTTTTGAACAGATGCTTCTTTTGAATCTTTTTTTGTTGCCATATTTAAGTCTATTATATCTTAATACCTTCTTGTTGCAAGCAAATTATTTGCCAACTGACAATTTACGTCAAATTGTCATATAATATCATTTAAACTTTTGAATGAGTTTATTATCTATTGTTTAACGCATCATACATCAGTTGATGAATTTTGGTACGGATGTCCTTTTTCATGATTTTAGAATTGTTTGCTTTGGGATGAATTCTATTGCTCAAGAAAATATATATGGTTTGATTTACAGGATCTGCCCAAGCATAAGTTCCTGTAAATCCTGAATGTCCAAAACTTTCATCGGATACACCCTCACAAGCAGGACCTGAAACTCCATGTTTATCATATTCCGGACGGTCAAATACCAACCCTCTCCTATTTTCCTCCAGTGGATATTGTTCTTTTGTAAACTCATCAATTACAATTGGTGATAAAAACTGTTGTTTTCCATAACTTCCTCCATTTAACAATACTTGCATCAAAACCGCTAAATTTTCGGCATTGGCAAATAAACCGGCATGTCCTGAAACACCCCCTAACATTGCAGCACCTTGGTCATGCACATCACCCACCAACAACTGTTTTCTAAACTTCCTATCATTTTCGGTAGGTACAATCCTTTTTTTATTGATTTTTTTCTTGGGTAAATAAGTAGTATTTTGCATACCTAAAGGGGCATAAAATTGTTCCTCCACATACTTATCCAATGTGGTTTTGGTAATTCTTTCAATGGCATCACACAACAAATAAAACCCCAAATCACTATATAAATACTGCTTTTCTGAAAGCAATGGCGAGGTAATAATCGTATCAAATATCGTTTTCCGATATGCCTTATTCATATATAGCTTGTGAGCCACCGGAATGCTATATTTATTAGAAAATTTGTGACTATAAATTCCTTTTTTATACTTTTTTCCATTCAAGGTATTGGCATAATACGGAATCCATGCCTGAAAACCTGCTTGATGGGACAACACATCCCGAATCAGCAAATCTGACTTATTGGTATTTTTCAAATACGGTAAATAGTCTGATAAATAATAATCCAAATTAAATTGATTTTCCCCATTTAATTTCATTAATGTCATCGCTGTCGCTGCCATTTTTGTAATTGATGCCACATCATAAACATCATTATTTTTTACCCTATTTTTACGTTTATAGGTATGATATCCAAATGATTTATCATAAAAAATATCACCATCTTTTACCATAACAATCTGACAGCCCGGATAGGCTTTGATTGTTATTCCGTCAGTTGCCACAGAATCTATTTTTCGGATAAAATCCTCAGTTATTCCCAACTGGCTGTAATGTTTGAATCCCAATCGACATTTTGCTGTTTTTATCCCCGTTCCTATCGGATAATCAGCATTGACAGAAACCGGTAATTGTCCTTTAGCGGCTATTCCTCCATACACTGCCTGTGCCGCTGCTGTTTGAAAGACTTGCTTTCCCTCATAAGCAATGATAATGCTGTTAAAATCTGATAAATCACCCAATTTATCCAACAGGTAAGGCACTCCAAAGACAACTAAAACTGTTGGTTTTAGGTGAGCTAATTTTTTAATGGCACTAATCTGTTTTTTTGTCAATCCAAAGTTTTTACTTGAAATCGGGGAAGTGTTATGCAAAGAAATAATCTGAATATCCGATTTTTTAACGGCATTTATTACCGTTTTCAATGCCTTTTTCTTTACTGACTTTTTCAATTGCATACATTGCACATCATCATAAAATGATAACATCTGCTGAAAATCGGTCTTTTCCGAGCTTCCAAAAGCGATTGATATCACCTTATTTTTATCCAATTGCTGAATGGGAATAAGGTCATCTTCATTTTTTATGACTGTAATGGCATTTGTGGCAATCTGATTAATCAATCCATTGGAAGTTTGAGGATGAATATCTGAAACCAACTGTTTTTCTTCAATTCTTGAATGCTTATAAATATCATATAAATATTTATGAATCAAAACTCTACGCACCTTTTCCGTAATTTGCTCAACGGTTAGCTGTTGATTTTTAATTCCTTTTAATATATTTTTTACTGACTGCTCCAAATCCAATGGCATCAACAAAATATCCACACCGGCATTCAGGGCTTTCACTTCAATTTCATCGGCTTTGACAAAATCTACAATTCCTTTCATCTCTAATGCATCTGTAATAACTAACCCTTTATATTTCAATTCTTTTCGAAGATAATCCGTCAATATTTCATAGGATAATGACGATGGCAACTGTTCTTCCTTATAAAAAGACGGCACAAATAAGTGTCCTACCATAATCATCGGAATATCTTTGTCTTTCAATGATTTGTAAGGATATAATTCTAGAGAATCAAGTGCTGACCTTTCACGAGAAACGGTGGGCAATGTAAGATGAGAATCTGCATCAGTATCTCCGTGTCCGGGAAAATGTTTTAAGCACGACATCACATGCTCCGATTTCATCCCCGCAATAAACATCTCCGCTTTTTCAGTTACTTTTTGAGGACTTTCACCAAATGAACGCACATTGATTACCGGATTTTTGGGATTGCTATTCACATCCACCACCGGTGCAAAGTTCAGGTTAACCCCTACCCTCCTGCATTGCTGCCCGATTTGTTTTCCCATTTCATAAATCAAAGTATCATTTTCCAATGCACCCAACGACATCTGTTTAGGATAAGAAATGGTGTTTTTTAACCGCATTCCCAATCCCCATTCGGCATCCATCGCCACAAAAAGCGGCACATTTGAAGACTGTTGATACATATTGGTTAATTCGGCTTGTTTTTGTGGATTGCCTTGAAAAAAACACACACCACCCACTTGATATTTTCCAACCAACTTCCCTACTTTATCATGATAAGCCTTGGTTTTATTTGAGTGTGCTCTTATAATAAATAACTGTCCTATCCTCTCCTCCAAAGAGAGCGTTCTCATCACAGAATCCGCCCAAACCTCTGCTTTTTGATAAGCATCTTCCTTTTGCGCATATCCTTTTGATACAAAAATAGTTGTAAGTAATATAATCCAATAATATTTTTTCATTTGTTAAATTTTTTGACCTTTGGCTATTGGCTGTTAGCCTTTGGCTTTTTTTTAGGTGTTAGGTATTAGGTTTTGGGTGTTAGGTTTTAAATCAATTAGTAATTAGTAATTATTTTGCCACCGCACCACTTCGACTCCGCGGATATTGAGCGAAGTCGAAATGCAATGACCGGCTGACACACTTCGGACTTCCGACTTCACTCAGTGACCAGCTACCACTCGTCATTGCGAGCATAGCGAAGCAATCTCCATCCATCTGTAAAACATTGGAAAAGAACCTCTGTGAATTGGTTGGGAGATTGCCACACTCCACTACGTTGCATTCACAATACGTGTTTTTATTAGCATTTTTGGTTAATTTATTTTAGATGCAAAGCATCTCTATGTTGTTAATTTTTAATTTCCTCCCCACCACTTCGACTCCGCTCAATGACCGGCTGACGCACTTCCGTCTTCTGTCTTCCGACCCATTCACAATTCATAATTCACCATTTATAATTCTTTTCGTCTTTAGGCATGCCTTGTCTCTACATTTATAATTCATAATTCTAATCTTATTAACTCAAAATCTTTTGCATAAATACTACATCCTCCCATTTGTTGCCATTAAAAAGCCATGCTTCCATTACACCACTCTTTTTAAAGCCATTTTTTTCAAAAAGCTGAATACTTCGCTGATTATCCATTTGAATATTAGCAAACAATTGCTTTAACATCAGGTTTTTAGTCGCATAATGGGATAATAAAGACAATGCTTCGTTGGCAAATCCTTTCTGCTGATATTCTTTGATAATCATTATCCCTACACCGGCTCTTCGATGTAAAGCATCATAGTCAAATAAATCTACCGTACCCACTACCATTTGGGTATTTACATCACAAATCATAAAACGCACCTGCTGTGTAACGGATATTCCATTTTGTACATCCAACACAAACTGCTCTATGGTATATTTGCTAAATGGAAATTGGGTTTGGCTAACCTGCCACATTTCCCTGTCATTTTCCAATGCATACAACAAATCAACATCTTGAGGCTCCATTGCCCTCAGATAAATTAAATCCCCTTTTATAAACATAACAATTAATATACCGTTATTTCATTTTTACCTTCGGGAATTTCCGGAAGCTCAATCATATCTCCCAAAATTTTATTATATTTATCAGGCTGAAAATCAGCACGTCCATCTCCCGGATAAAATGTCATTTCACCAAATTTGATTTGATTATCAACATAATAAAAATCCACACGAACAAAAGGCAATCTGTCAGCTAATTTTTCAGCCAAAACCACCATTTCATCAAATTTTTCAGGCTTTTCCAATGGTGTTTTTATTTTATGATCTTCCGAAACATCCCAAAAAGGAAGTTGCTCAAAATTCAAATCATAAAATGATGATTTATGATACTCTCGCCTGTCCAAATGCACCTCAACAAATTTGGGTTTACCATTAAAACAATAAAATTTATAATCATTTAATGAGTCTTTACCCGGTTCTTTCATGAATTTTTCCACCAAAATACGTGGCTTCACCCCTTTGTATGCCCACTCTTTTCCACTTCTTCGATATTGGTCTTTATTTGTCCATTTTAAGAGTTTTAATTTGGCTTTTCGAATATTCAATTGCTGCTTATCCGGAACAATTAAATTATACCCGCAACCATGTACTACTTTCATCACAAATTGCTGTGGCAGAGCTTCAAAATCCACATCAGACAACTTATCATACAAAGCAACAAAATCAATAAGATATTCACGCCCGATTTTCTCTTCCACATAAGCCCTTACTTCATATTTATCCACCAATTGATGCAAAATAGGAGGATGATAAAACGCCTTTAACCACTGTATTTTTTGATTAAACTCCACAGGATGATAAATATCAATCTTTTTTCTGTTGTAATACTCATACTGGATGGCTACATATTTATGTATCGGCAAAACATGCTTAAATTTTTTCGCAATGGAAAGATATAATCTTCTTAAAAATGACATTTTCAATAAATTTTTAATGCAAATATACGGGTTTGTTTGAAAGGATAAAAACACAAATTATTAATGCTTTACCAAATAAAAAACAAAAATATAATACGATATTTATAAAGTATTGTAAATCAAATATTTAAAATTATAACCGTAGTAAATAAAAACCTTATGATTTCAGGAATACATTGAAAATCTTAAATTTGCAATATCTATTTTAGAATTTTAATCATGCAAAAAGAAATCAGGCTATCCGTAACACCTAAAGAAGCTTCTCAAAAAGAACTTTATTATCCTTTACTGGCAAAAAAACTTCATATCTCAATAAATGACATTTCTGAAGTTGATTTACTTTCAAAATCCATTGACGCTAGACAAAAAAAGGTTAAAATCAATCTGCATTTGAAAGTTTATATCAATGAGGAACGTCCCAAACAAGTACCCTACACTCCTATTCTTAATGATGTTTCAAAAAAAGAACCTGTTATCGTTGTTGGCGCAGGTCCTGCCGGATTATTTGCCGGACTTAAATTAATTGAATTGGGATATAAACCCATTATTCTCGAAAGAGGAAAAGATGTAAGAGAACGGAAAAAGGATATTGCTAAAATTCATAGAAATCTTGGTGTAAATCCGGATTCTAACTATGCATTTGGTGAGGGTGGCGCCGGAACTTTTTCTGATGGAAAATTATATACACGTTCGAAAAAGCGTGGTAACGTAAAAGAATTTCTTCAAAAGTTGGCCTTTTTTGGGGCTAATAAAAATATTTTGACAGATGCTTACCCGCATGTGGGAACTGATAAATTGCCAAAAATTATTGAAAATATCCGTAAACAAATTATTGACTGTGGTGGATTGGTATTATTCAATAGCAAAGTAACCCAAATCATCATCAAAGATAATCATATAGAAGGCGTTATCAGCAATGGACAAAAATATGAAAGCAAAAGTATTATTTTAGCCACAGGACATTCTGCAAGAGACATTTACCACCTTTTACATCAGCTTGGCATTACTTTAGAAGCAAAATCTTTTGCCATGGGTGTTCGGGTGGAGCATCCTCAAATGCTTATTGATTCCATACAATATCATAGCACTACAAAAAGTAAATATTTGCCATCAGCCACCTATAAATTGGTACAGCAAATCGAAAACAGAGGCGTTTATTCTTTTTGTATGTGTCCCGGAGGCATTGTTGTACCGGCATCCACTGATAATCATGAAATGGTCGTGAATGGAATGTCGCCCAGTCATCGAAATACAAGGTGGGCTAATGCAGCCATTGTAACGGAAATAAGAACAAGTGATTTGAATGTAAATTCAGAAAAAGAGGTGCTAAAAGGGTTAGAATATCAAAAAATGTATGAACATTTAGCTTTTGAAAATGGTGGCGAAGGGCAAATAGCACCTGCACAACGATTAAATGATTTTATCAATGGGAAAATCTCTCAATCACTACCTCGTACTTCCTTTCATCCAGACTTAAAAAGTAGTAATATGAAAGAATGGATGCCCCAGAATATCATGAGTAAATTAGTTCCTGCAATGAAAGCTTTTGATCGAAAAATGAAAGGATATAACACCAATGAAGCCGTTGTAATAGGCGTAGAAAGCCGAACAAGCTCCCCCATTCGTATTCCAAGGGATTGCAAAACACTCCAACATCCTGAAATTGCAGGGCTTTTTCCCTGTGGAGAGGGTGCAGGATATGCCGGAGGAATCGCCTCTTCTGCTATTGACGGCGAAAATTGTGCCCAAAAAGCTGTGGATTTTATGAAAAATCTTAAAAAATGATGAATGGGATTAGAATTATGAATGGTGAATTATAAATTGTGGCTTAATGGACATTTTTAATGGCAAAAAAGGCGAGAGACCTTATCAATACTACCTTTGAGACAAATGAAAGGTTATGAATAAAAAAAATGCTTTT
>PDWJ01001307.1_pt1 | contig 31228 bp, 18 predicted proteins | sample 1430881 | NCBI WGS metagenome assembly PDWJ01 (sample SAMN01162460, study PRJNA174530) | Oral metagenome, whole genome shotgun sequencing project. | biome: Marine environment; feature: Marine mammal; material: Swab sample of the gingival sulcus; isolation source: swab sample of gingival sulcus...
TTTCAATTATGATTGGAATACAGCTAATTTAAATGAAGGAAGTTGCACTCTAAAAGCTATTGCTACAGATAATGAGGGTTTAACAGGAGAGAGTGAAGAGGTTACTATTACTTTAAATGAGCAAAATACTCCTAATATTATTACCATAACTTCTCCCATAAATGGCGATACATTTACAATTGGCGATACAATTTCAATTGTAACATCTGTTCAAAATAATAGTAATATAGAGTCTGTTAAAATATATGCTAACAATCAGCTATTATCAATATTAACCACTTTACCTTTTACTCACAATTGGGATACAGCTAATTTAGAGATAGGAAACTATAACCTAAAAGCTGTTGCTAAAGATAATCAGGGTGTCTCTTTCGAAAGTGAAGAGATTACTATTACTCTTGAAAACGAGATTGTTAATAGAGATTTTGTTTTTGTAGAGAGTGGTTCTTTTTCAATGGGGGATCACTTTAATGAGGGAGAGGGAGATGAACTACCTGTGCATAGCTTGGCAATAAACTCATTTTTTATTAGTAAATATGAAGTAACTCAGAAACTTTATGTATCTATAATGGGGAACAACCCTTCATATTTTCCCGGAGAGGATAGACCTGTTGAACAGGTAAGTTGGTTTGATGCTGTAGAGTTTTGTAATAAATTAAGTGAGCTTGAAGGTTTAGAGAAGTGCTACAATCTTAGTGATTCCATCATTAGTTGTGATTTAACTAAAAATGGGTATCGTCTGCCAACCGAGGCAGAGTGGGAGTATGCTGCAAGAGGTGGAGTTTCTCATACTGATGACTTTAGATATTCCGGTTGTCATCAAAATAGTGAACTGGGAGATTATGCATGGTATAAAGGAAACTCAGGAAGTAAAACTCATGATGTAGGAACAAAACTACCAAATCAATTGGGTATTTATGATATGAGTGGTAATGTTTGGGAATGGTGTAACGATTGGTACAGCTCAACCTACTATGCTACCCTTCCTTCAAATAATCCTCAGGGACCTGAATCTGGAACTAAGCGTGTGGGTCGTGGTGGTGGTTGGGGCAATGCCCCTTCTGGCTGTCGTGTAGCTAATCGTTCCGACTACGCTCCTACGGGCAGCGACAGGTACTTAGGTTTTCGCCTTGTTTGCTCCGTAGTTCGATAAAAGCAGGAACGGTTTTGTTTATTGAGATGTAGCGAGTTTTATGGTTTGTAAATTCAGCCGTAGCGGAGGGTCGAAGCACGGCAGGGTTTATAAACAATAAAAGGAGCTGGCAGAGGCTTAAGCCTCTGCCCGATTTTTTTGAAAAATTGGAATAAAAGGAAATCATGCAGATAAAAATATTTACAATTTCAGTTTTAGATAATACTCAATCAGAAAATGATTTGAATAAATTTTTGAGAGCCCATAAAATTCTTGAAGTTCAAAATCAGTTAATTCAGAATAATAACTCTGCCCATTGGTGTTTTTGTATTAAGTATTTAGAAAATAGTTATAACTCAACTATAAACAGCCCAAAATCAAGTTCAAAAAAAATAGATTATAAAACAGTTTTAGATGAAAAAACTTTTGAGCTTTTCTCTAAGCTCAGAGAAATTAGAAAAGCTATAGCTTCAGAAGATGGAGTACCAGCATATGCAGTCTTTACTGATGAGGAACTGGTTAGCATATCTAAACTTGAAACTATTTCAAAACCATCTCTTTTAACAATAAAAGGTATTGGAGATAAAAAAATTGAAAGGTTTGCAGAAAGAGTAATAAGTAGAATAAAAGATTAGTTTTTAAATTTATTTATAATTAGTTGGTTATAACAAAATGAAAAGAGTTGGATTTTTATTTGAACATATTATAACACTCGAAAATCTCTACATAGCTTTTCATAAATCAGCAAGAGGTAGGACGGGTAAAAAAGAGGTATTTGAGTTTCAAAAGAACCTTAGCTTTAATCTTCTAAAAATTCAAAAGGAACTTTTAAATAATAGGTTTATATTTGGTAATTATCATTATTTTACTATATATGATCCAAAGATAAGAAAAATATGTGCCTCTTCTTTTCCTGAAAGAGTTATTAGTCATGCTATTATGAATGTATGTCATGATAGCTTTGAGAAAAAACAAGTTTATAGCAGTTGTGCTTGTCGTAAAAATAAAGGAACCTTTTTTGCCCTTAATTTAGCAGTAAAAGGTTGTAAAAGTTATAAATATTTTCTTAAATTAGATGTTAGAAAGTATTTTGATTCCATTGATCATAAAATATTAGAATTGAAGCTTTTAAAACTTTTTAAAGATGAAAAAGTAATTTCCCTTTTTAGAAGTATAATTTCAACTTATCATACGGAAATAGGTAAAGGTTTACCTATTGGTAATTTGACTAGTCAATACTTTGCAAATCATTACTTATGTGAAGCAGATCACTATTTAAAAGAAAGCTTAAAAACTCCTTTTTATATTAGATATATGGATGATATGGTTTTATTTTCAAATAATAAAAAAGAGCTTCTAGATATAGGCTTTAAATTTAAGGACTATTTATTTAGTAACTTAAGATTAGAAATAAAGCCTTTTTGTTTAAATTATACAAGTAAAGGTTTACCTTTTTTAGGTTATTTATTTTATAATAATAAAGTAAAACTAACGAAAAGTAGTAGAAAAAGGTTTATTGATAAGATTAAAAATTATCAGAAAAATCTTGATAAGGGTATTTGGAATCAAGAAGACTATAAAAATCATATAATACCTTTAATTTCTTATACAGAATTTGCTAAAGCAAAAGGTTTTAGGAAAAAAATTTTGTCTGAATTGGACAATAATCGAGGAGCTTTTCTAAGCGTGTGAATCGTGGTGGTAGTTGGAACAATAACCCTTCTAACTGTCGTGTAGCTAATCGTAACAACAACACTCCTACGAACAGCAACAAGAACTTAGGTTTTCGCCTTGTTTGCTCCGCATCTCAATAAACGAAGCCGGATAGCTTTTATTGAACCGGTTATTGATCCAGTCCCTAATAAGGGCGAAAAGAGAAACACTGGTAATGTTAGTAAATTTATTGGATTATAAATTTGAAAGCTTTACCAGTCTAATTTTAAAGAGAAATAAAATTTAGTTGTGATGTTTGGAGTTTGGTTTTTTCGATGATTTTTTTGCTATAGGAAAAATCCTCATCCCTGTTAGTTACTAACAGGCAGGTTACCCTCTCCCTGAAAGGGCGAGGGAGGAAATCAAAGAGACACAAGATCTGCCCCTACATATTATAATGGAACAACAAGTCATTAATATCAAATTGGTCGAAAATCCACCTGTCTTCGGTCTCCCGTCCTTCCACTTTATCACTACTATTTTAATTTAAACGATTTTGCCATAAGATCAAGTTGATCTATAAAAGGGTATTTATCCTGTCCGGGTCTGAATACAGCTCCATCAATAATTATCATCTCATTACCTTTTAGAAAGCTATATCCAAAAAAAGGACCTCCACCGAGTTCATATTCCCAGATACCTTTAGTTTTAAATCCATTTTTAACAAAGGTTGTATCAGGTTCAAAACTTATTATTTCAGGGTTTATATTAACAACATCGCCAAACTCTAATCCTGCTCTATCTCTTATTTTTATAAAATTTTCCTGATAGCTTATAGAGCTGTCATAATCACCCCAGATAATGGTTAGCCATCTGTCAGGAGCCTTTCTTCTGAATCTTATAAATTTTGTTTTTACTCCTTCATTTACAACAAAAAAATCGTGAGGAACAAAGATCTCTACTCCATACTTTGATTTGATATACTTTTCAGCTTTTTTATTGTTGTGTTTATCAAACAAAGACTCTTTTATAAAGGAAAGATTTCTCTCTTTGAAAAGGTTGAACATATCTTTTCCTCTATTTTTTAGAAAGTCTGATAAGTGATCCTCTTTTGAGGTCATTAAAAAAAGAACATTCTGTTTTAATGCCCATAAATCATTTTTTGAAAGATAGGCATATTTACCCTCCCTAATACCTTCAGGAATGTCAGCAGGCAACATTCTATTTATAAACTCTGATTGAGGATCTTTAGAATCAACATCTGTAATTAAAATAAGATTTTTAAAGTATCGTTTATTCTTAAAATCTTTAATATTAATGTGAGAAATTTCAAATCTGTTCTCAGGCATTGGTGTAAACAGGGTATCACTAAAAAGCTTTTCCAACTCATTTTTGTAGGTATCAAAAACTTTTTCAGATGATAAAACATAAATAATATTCTCTTCACCAATTGCTCTCTTTTTGGAGCATGAAGAGAGGAGGATAACTATTAGTAATATTCCTATAATTTTAAATTTTTGAATCATTTATCTTTACTCCCATCTTACTTAAAATATCTCTTATCTTATCTGCCTCAGCAAAATTTTTTTCATTTCTAAATCTTATCCTATCCTCTTGGAGTTTCTTTATTTTAGCCTCCTCTTCAGGTGAAAACTTTTTTTCTTCCCTCTTTTCAAAGTTGAAAACGGCCAAAATTTTATCAATATTTTTTAAAAAGTTTAAAACTTCGGTTTTACCCTCTTCTGTTATCCCATTTTTATTTATCTGTTTTTTGATTGATTTAATAAATCCATAAAGAGCGGCCATTGCAGAACTCACATTTAAATCATCATCTAAGGCTTTATCAAACTGCTGTTTAGATGATTTGATAACTGAAAGAAGAGGTTTAGTATTGCTATTTTCATCTGTTTTAGCTTCAAGTATAAGCTGGATAAAATCATTTATTCTATCCAGTTGAGTTTGGCTCTGTTTAAGAGCATCAAAAGTAAAGTTGAGTTTAGATCTGTAGTGGGTTGTTATAAATGTAAATCTAATAGCTTCTTTACTATACCCTTTTTCAATAAGATCAGATACAGTAAAAAAGTTTCCTGTAGATTTTGCCATCTTTTCACTGTTTAATAGTATATGACTTTTGTGAAGCCAATAGTTAGCAAATTTTTTACCTGTAAAGGATTCACTCTGAGCTATCTCACACTCATGATGAGGAAACTTATTATCCTCCCCGCCTGTATGAAAATCTAAGGTATCGCCTAAATACTTTCTACTCATAGCAGAACACTCCAAGTGCCAACCCGGAAAACCTTCACCCCAAGGAGAATCCCACTTCATTATATGATTAGCGTTACTACCCACAGTTTTTTTCCAAAGTGCAAAATCTTGAGGATTCCTCTTTTCACTATTTACCTCAACCCTTGCACCTGAATTTAAACTCTCTAAAGTGTTTCCCGAAAGTTTTCCATAATCCTTATACTTTGTAACATCAAAATAGAGACCATCACCAGTTTCATAGGCTATATCTTTTGCTTTAAGATCTTCAATTATTTCAATCATTTCAGGAATATGTTCAGTTGCTCTGGGGTATTTATCCGCAACGGTTATATTTAGAAGTCTGGAATCTTTAAGAAAGGCTTCTTCATAGAACCTCGCAATCTCAATAGGTGTTTTATTCTCCTCTTTAGATGCTTTTTCCATCTTATCTTCACCATCATCGCTGTCATCTACCAAATGACCTACATCTGTAATATTTTGAACCCACTTTACTTCAAAACCATTATATTTAAAGTATCTTACCAAAAGATCTGCCATTAAAAAGGAGGAAAAGTTTCCAATTTGAGCATAACTGTAAACTGTAGGGCCACAACTATATATTGCTACTTTACCCTCTGTTACAGGCTTAAACTTCTCCTTTTTGTTTGTATATGAGTTGTAAATATTTAACATTTTTATCTCCAATAAGATTTTTGGTTGTAATTTGTTTAGAACAAATCATTGGATATATAGAGATATATAACTCTCCTAATTACTATAAATAATAGTAAAAAGTAGAGCTATTTAAAAGGAATATTATTGTTTAAATCTATCTTTATTATTTTAGAATTATCTGATCTATAAACAGCCACGGTTTATTTCCTGCTCCCAAATGCCATTTAGGACACTCTTCCAAACATTTTATTCTCAATTTTATATATGGAGAGGTTATAGTTTTATTGAATTTTATCCTATATTCCAATTTTTCCGGATAATCAATCTTTAGTGACGGGTCAAAAGAAGGGGAGTAGTCGGTCAGATATCTATACTCTTTTCCATCTTCTGAAATAAATACCTCTGCCTTTTCAGGTGGAAATATCCATGAAGCTTGTTCCTGTAATACAGAGAGTACCAGCTCACTTTTTGGATTATTATCTACAGTTTTTATTTCTATCTCCACTTCAGATTTATCAAAACCAACCCAATGGTTAAAAAAGTTACTAATAGATCCTTTTCCTCCATCTATTAAAGTAGAGGGGTTTCCCATATATTTACTACTAGGTTCTGTAATATATTTTACAGATTCTATTGTGGGTATAAAACACTCCTTCTGTGTAATTAATCCCGGATTTTCATTAGGTAATATTGTACGAGCATTAATTTTAGAAGATGAGTAGATTTTAAATGGTTTTGTATAATGGTTTGAACCGGTTGTAGGAATGGTTCCATCTTTAGTGTAGTAGATAAACTCATAGCTTGTTGATTTAAGCTCTACCTCTTTGTATCCATCTTTCTCAACTATTTCAATTTCTACTCTTGGTGAATCCTTAAAATTTGAGTTAGGGATCTCCATATTTCTCATCAAATGGGGCTTTAATTCAGAAGTTAGTTGAGGAGAGATAGTAAAATGGAACGAAAAAGGTTTTGCATTAATTATATACTCATCTCTGTATCCGGGACCGCAAGTAGCTGTTCCCAAGCCGTTATGAAGATAATCAAGATTTAAATAGTAGTTAGAATCCTCTTCCAACTCATTTATATGAGTTGCTTTAGTTAATAACTCTTCACTGTATTTTCGGTAACTAAAATTAAATAGAGAGTCTGAACTAAAAAATAGAGAATGGTTATTTTGATCTGATAAAGAGAGCCATCTGCTTTCTGATCTGTTTCCGTTCTCTTGAGGAACTATATAGTTATAATTTAGATCTTCAATATCCATTTTAAACAGATCTACTCTACCCGCAGATTTTCTGTCAAGATAGGTTTCTATTGGGCCTCTTCCAAACCAATGTAGTTTATTGAAAATTTTAGGAATCTGTAATTGTAAACCAATTCGAGGTATAGTTTTTACAGTACTATACGGTAAAATATTTGTATAGATATCTATCACTCCATTCTTAAATATGGTATAGGATTGGTAAACTTCAAAAACTAACTCTTTTTTCTCATTAATAATGGTTTTATTAGTGAATAGTTTTACAGTTCCATTTTCCATATTTTTATAACTAATTTTATATGGAACCTCAGATAGCTTATCAAGTCCGGCTTGTAACCAAAGTCGTGTACCATTCTGATCTGCCATATCATTTAGAGTAGGAGCTCTCCAAAAATTAAGTTTTACAGGAGTTTCTAATAGTTTGCAGTTATCAAAATAAATTTCAGTTAGAGTTTTAGAAGTTTTGGAAAAATGGAAAGAGAAAAGATCTCCTGAAATTTCCAGTTGATCTTTCTTGTTATTTATGGATAGTGGCTTTTCTTGGGAGTAATCAGGTGTAAAACTTTTTGAAGGTTTCTTTAACTTAAACTGTTCATAAGCCACTTCATAACCTTTTTTTATTAACCCTTTGCTCTCTCCTCTTTTAACTGAAAAAAGGATAAAATATTCAGCATAAGGATCTTTATAAAGAGAATCGGGAATCTCAATTTTCAACTCTTTTTTACCATTGGGAGCTAAGTTAAAGTTATCTATTTTTCTATCTAAAATACTGTTTTCATTACTTTTTAAAGTGTAATAGATATCAAACTCATTAAGATCTGTAAAATCATAGTTGTTTTTAACTTCAAATACTCCGTTGTTTAGATCTTTGGCAATAAAATCTACATATTGATATACTTTTTTTACCTCCTCTAAATGTGGTTTAGGAACTCCATCAGCTCTAATAAGACCATTGAGACAGAAAGCACCGGAACTTGGAGTATCATCAGGACCATAATCTCCGCCATATTTCCAATATTTAACTCCATTTTTATCTTTTGCTGCCAATCCTTGATCCATCCAATCCCAAATACAACCACCTTGCAGCTTCTTTTCAGATTTTATTAAATCCCAATAATCTTTGAGAGATCCCAAACTGTTTCCCATAGCATGAGCATATTCGCAAAGAATTAAAGCTTTTGGATTATCACCCTCGGCATAATCTTTCATATTTTCTATAGAGGTGTACATAGGAGAAAAAATATCTGTAACCTCAGTATTTGTATCCCTCTCATATTGTACAGGTCTGGTAGTGTCGTAGCTTTTTATCCATTCACAACTTTTTTCAAAATTTATCCCAAATCCTGCTTCATTACCTAAAGACCAGATAATAATAGAAGGGTGATTTTTATCTCGATATACCATTCTTTTTGTTCTGTCTAAATGAGCTCCAAGCCATGAAATATCTCTTCCAAGAGATTTTTCTCCATAACCCATTCCATGAGATTCTATATTTGCTTCATCAATAACATAAAGACCATAAATATTGCACAGTTCATACCATCTGTTATCGTTAGGATAGTGGGAAGTTCTTACAGTGTTAATATTGTTCTCTTTCATTAAACGGATATCTCTAATCATATCCTCTTCACTCACCACATGACCGGTAAACTCGTTATGCTCATGTCTGTTTACCCCTTTTATGTACACATATTTACCATTTATGAAGAGATTCCCATTAACTATCTCTGAAGTTCTAAAACCTACTTGAGAAGATAATCTTTCTATAAGTTTCCCTTTTTTATCCAAAACAGTAATGAGTAGTGTGTAAAGATTAGGGTTCTCTGCAGACCATTGTTTTATATTTGGAATCACTTTTTCAAAGCTTAAACTATATTGTTCACTTCCCTTTGGTAGAGTAGCTTTTTTTTGTTCTCCAACAACTTCATTATCCTCTTTATCATAAAGAGCAAACTTAATTTGTAAATCCTCTTTATATTGTATTTTATTTCTATTTTTGATTTCAATATTTAGTTTAAATAATCCATCATTATAATTGTTGGTTAATAGAGAGCTTACTCTATAATCTTGAATAGATATTTTTTCTTTAGCATATAGATATACATCTCGTTCTATACCACTAATACGCCAAAAATCTTGACACTCCAAATAGGAGCCGTCACTCCATCTGTAAACCTCTAGAGCTAATTTGTTTTTACCTTTTTTTATGTAGGAGGTTATATCCCATTCTGAAGGAGTTTTTGAACCTTGGGTATAGCCAACCTTTTTCCCATTTATCCATAAATAAGCGGCAGATTTTACAGCTCCAAAATGGATATATACAGATTTGCCTTTCCAATCAGGCTTAATCTCAAATTGATGGATATATGAACCAACGGGATTATCAATTTTTATATATGGAGGTTCCGGATTTTTGTCAAAAGGGTATTCTGTATTAACATAGATAGGAGTTCCAAACCCTTCTACTTCCCAATTGGAAGGGACTTTAATAGTTTCCCAACTATTAGCATCAAAATCTTCTTGGTAAAAGTTTTTAGGTCTCAACTCTACGCTTTCTGAGTAATGAAACTTCCACTTTCCGTTCAAGCTTTGATAGTTTTGAGATTTTTTAATATCCATCTCCATAGCTCTTGAAAGATCATTAAAAGGAACAATGTTTACATGAGGAGGTTCTTTGTTAATATCAAAAACAGCCTGGTTTTGCCAGTTTGGTAACTTTGCCTTCAATGATAAAGGTAAATAAATAAGTGGAATAAGAATAATAATACCCCTAAAAAAATAGTTCATAAATTTAACTCCGTCTACTCATATTTACAGTGGCTTAATTTCTCCTGCAATGGATCACCTAGTATAAATAGTACAGCCAAAATAATATGGCATATTATCTACTATATACCTAAGATTTTTTGAAAAAAATGATGTTTTACATATTTGTGATCTACTTGAAAAGTGTTAAAAATAAACCAGCTAATAGTTTGAATGGATATGCTTAAAGTAAAATCTAAGGTTTTTTAATTATATTTATAGAGACTTTTACCTTTAAAAACAGAAATCAAATATTTCATACATTTTCTTCTTTCAATATCTTTTGTTTATATCAAAAGATATTAAACTTATCAGGAGTTATAGAAAAAAAGTTTCAAAAAACGATAAAAAAAAGTTGCGTTAAACATAAAAGATAATTATCTTTTGTCTCGTTGATTGAGATGGCGGCATAGCTCAGCTGGTTAGAGCATTGGAATCATAATCCAAGTGTCCGCGGTTCAAGTCCGTGTGCCGCTACTTTAATTTAAAAAGGTCTTGTTATAAAGACCTTTTTTTGTTTTGTTGCTGTTTCATAGAATATCATAAAAAAAATATAATATTATCTGTTTACCTCTGTTAAAAAGATTTATATTAAAACTTAGGGTAGTTATTTAATTGAAAGCTGTTAATATTGAACTCTTTATAAGTTAAAAACGAAAAGTTAAAAGTTAAAAAACCTACCCTAGCCCCAATGATGTTTGTTTCGTAAATTGCCTTAAAAGATCACAAAGGGGATGGAAGACCAAAGACGGGAGTCCAAAGGTAGAAGATGGAAGAGTTGTCGTAGCAACGACTAAGAGGTTCTCTATTTTATCTTGCTTTTTCTCCTAAAAGTTTAAGTCAACAGCATTGACCCTAGCCTTTTTCCGTAAAGGAGAGGGGACAATATATCGCTTCACTCTTTTGTGATTAAAAGTAAGCCTAGAGAACTATTGTTTATTCAGCTTACGGTAAATTTATCGGGGAATAATCTTGATTTGGTTAATTATTATAAATCTTAGAATTAGTGGAATCTTATGTTTAATACTAATAAACGAACAAGAAAATTTAGTTACTATACACCTCCAAAAAAGGATAAAACTTCAACTATTGCCGAAAGAATAAAAATTCAGCCTTTAGTAAAGAGGGATAGAAGAAAAGAGAAATTAAGATACAAGGTTTTTATTGTTCTTTTCTTAGCTTCTCTCTGGATTATTGGATATTTCAGCAATTACTCAAATGAGGAGGTGGTAATTGAAAAAAGCGAGTTTGAGGTTATTGAGTAGATAGGATCTTCTAAAAAAGCATAAAATTTTATAAGAGTTGATTTTAAATCCAATTTTATGATGCTTCTTTATCTGCAGTATAAAATATATTCGCCATATTTTATATTGATAAGAAAGAATATTATTACTATTTTACTAATCATTGGTTATGTTATTGAATTTTGAAAATAGGGAGTAACTATGGATCTTTCCACCACTTATTTAGGACTAGAATTAAAAAATCCAATTATTGTTGGAAGTTGCGGTTTAACTAATAATCTTAAAGATATTAAAAAGTTGGAAGAAGCGGGAGCAGGAGCCATAGTTTTAAAGTCTATCTTTGAAGAGCAAATTATGAATGAGGTTAAGCATAGTTCTCAAGATCCTTCAGTAGCAGGATACTATCCTGAAGCTTTAGATTATCTGACAAACTATACCAGAGATTTTGAGGTTAACAAATATCTTGATTTCATAAAAGATTGTAAAAAAAATGTAGATATTCCTATTATTGCAAGTGTTAACTGTGTTTCTAATGATGAGTGGATTGAATTTTCAAATAAGATAGAAGAAGCCGGAGCTGACGCTCTTGAGGTTAATCTTTTTATTCCTACAACTGAGGTTAGTGAGAAAGGTGAAGATATAGAAAAGATATATTTTTCCGTTGTTGATAAAATAAGAAAGAGTATAAGCATACCTTTTGCGATAAAGATTTCTCACTATTTTTCCAATTTATCAAATATGATACAGAGACTTTCGATAAGCGGTATTAATGGTCTTGTTCTTTTCAACAGATTTTACAGCCCCGATATAAATCTTGAAACAGAAGAGATTGTTTCATCAAATATTTTAAGTAATGAAAGTGAGATTACAATACCTCTAAAGTGGATTGGCTATATGTCAAATAGTGCAGGTTGTGATATTTGTGGTACAACAGGGTTCCATACAGGTGAAGGTGTTGCAAAAGGTATTCTAGCAGGTGCAAAGGCTATTCAAATAGTATCCACCATATACAAGAAAGGTCATGATAGAGTCTCTGAGGTTATTAGAGAGTTAGAGGAGTGGATGGAAGAGAAAGGGTATAGCTCCATTAGTCAGTTCCAAGGAAAGCTTGCAAAGAGTAAAGATTATAATCCTGCAGCTTATGAAAGATCTCAGTTTATGAAATATTTTTCAGAATTTGGTAAGAATTAGGTTGTTCTAATTTTATATTTTATTAAAATTACTTTAAGAACTCAGTTTTATCTCTGGGTTCTTTTTGTTTATAACTATGCTCAATGGTTAGATTTTATCAAAACTCTTTTTAGGGATTGTTTATGAAAAAAATGGATATTTATAGAAGTTTAATAGTAGGATTTATTCCCATTTTGGTTTTTATATTGAGTGAGGATAGCTTAGGTTTAGATTATGCTATATACTTGAGTATACTTTCGGGGATTGCTGTTTTTGTTTATATCCTTTTAAGAGAGAAACGAAAAGATTTCTTTATCCTCTTTGATACATTTTTGGTAGCTGTTTTTGGTTTTGTATCAATAATATTTGAAAATGATCTTTTCTTCAAATTAAAACCGGGAGTTATTCAGCTTATTCTTCTTATCATGCTCTCTATAATGCTTTTTTTTGATGATAAGTATCTGTTAAAGATGATTTCCCGATATAATAATGTGGAGAACTACTCTTCCCAAATGATCTCTGTTATGAAAAAAAGTATGCGTCCTCTCTTCTATATCTTGTTGGTCCATACAATACTAATCTTTATCTCCGCTTTCTATATGAGCAAAGAGATATGGGGTTTTATAGCAGGTCCTCTCTTCTACATAATAATAGGAATATATTTTCTTTTTAATTTTATAAAAATGAAAAGACCTGTTAAGAAAATTACTTAATATTTCCTAAAAAAGGTTAAATTTTAGGTGTTAAGTAATTTCTATATAGGTTATTTGAAATAAAATGAGAGGATCTTATTTTAGTTATTGATTGATGAAAGTTGAAATTAGTCAATCAATTTCTTTGAGTTTCACTTTACCGTACTCTCTAAAGTTTTGATTTTTTTATACTGTTTAAAATTTATATTAAAGCGGGTAATTTATGAGTCAAGATATTTTAGATACTATATTTAATAGGATAAAGATTGAGCTTGAAAAAGGGGGGATCTTTACAGAATCTACCTATAAAGCCATAAACTACGGGATCCAGTTTACTCTATCCAATGGTTCTTTAGAGGCTGTTTTAAGGGTTTATGCAAATAGTAAAGGAAAAGTGAAGATAGATTACTCCCAAATAAAGGATAAAACTTTTTCTTTATCTGTTGAAAGGGTTGTAGAAGAGTCTATGAAAGACATTTACTCCAACTATAGTTCCAATAGCAGCTTAGGTAGTTTAGTAAATGATCCTACAAATGAATATAATTTAGGATACCCCATAATTGGAAATGATGAGAGTGGGAAGGGTGACTTTTTTGGTTCTCTTGTGGTAGCTTCCGTTTATCTTGATCAAAAAGCGGGTAATCTATTGGCTAAAAATGGTATTCAAGATAGTAAAAATCTTACGGACAAAAAGATTTTAACCTTAGAGTCTACTATTAAAAAATATTGTTACGGAAAATTTTCTATTGTCGAAATTACACCCGAAAGGTACAATCAATTGTACGATAAGTTTAAAAATGAGGGTAAAAACTTAAATATGCTTCTTGCTTGGGCTCACGCAAGATCTTTAGAAAACCTTCTTAACAAAGTTGATTGTAAGAGAGCAATTATAGATAAGTTTTCAGGAGAAGATCTTGTAGTTGGATATCTTCAAGAGAAGGGTAGGAGTATTGATATCATTCAAAAGTATAAGGCGGAAAATAATATAGCGGTAGCGGCAGCTTCAATTTTGGCAAGAGCACAGTTTGTGAAAAGAATATCAATGCTTGAAGAGGAGTATGGAGTAAAGCTTTATAAAGGGGCTTCTGCCAAGGTTATCTCTTCGGCTAAAGAGTTTGTTAAAAAACATAGTAGAAAAGATCTTAAAAATATTGCAAAGCTTCATTTTAAAACTTATGAAAAAATTTAGAAGCAAAAATTTTTATAAAATTACCATTTAACTAACTTTTTATTGTAGTAAAGTTGATAACCTTGTAAATGTCAAGCAAAATATAAGAGTTATCTCTCAATAGTTTCTTTCTTTAGTAACAATTACTACTTGACAAAAAATATTATTGTACTTAAATTAGTTGCTCATTCTTTTTATGAATGGTTTAAAATATTTAAAATAGGTGAGGTTTTACCATGAATGAAAATATATTTAGAGAGTACGACATTAGAGGAGTTGTAGAGACAGATTTTACCGAATCTACAGTGAAAAACATTGCCCATGCTTTTGGAACATATCTAATTGAAAATGGTTATAAAAATTGTGTTATAGGTTTTGATGCCAGATTATCGGCTAACTTTCTATTTACCATATTTTCTGATACTCTCCTGAGTTGTGGCCTTGATGTGACATCTATCGGTCAAGTTTCAACACCTATGTTATACTTTGCCCAGATTGAACTAAAAAAAGATTCTGCTGTTATGATTACAGGATCTCACAATCCTGCAGATATGAACGGCTTTAAAATAATTACCAAAGATGAGGCAGTCTATGGTGAAAAGATTCAATATCTAAAAAATCTGATTTTGAATAACAAACTTGTACCTTTGGCTGATGTTAAGGGTAATTTGGATAATGTATCAGTTAAAGAATCTTATTTCTCATATCTTAAAAACAATATTAAACTTGGAGATAGAAAAATTAAGGTTGTTGTTGATGGTGGAAACGGTACCGGAGGAGATATTGCTTCAGAGATTTTCCAAGATATGGGTGTAGAAGTTGTTGAACTTTATTGTAATCCTGATGGAATGTTCCCAAATCATCATCCGGATCCTACAGTACCGGAATATATGACTGATCTTATTGCCAAAGTTAAAGAGGTTAAAGCCGATTTTGGTATTGGTTATGATGGTGATGCCGACAGAATTGGAGTTGTTGACAATAATGGAACTCTGCTTTTTGGAGATCAACTTATGATTCTTTTCTCCAGAGAGATTCTTGCAAGAAAACCTAAATCAACAATTATTGGAGAAGTTAAGTGCTCAAAAACTCTCTATGATGAGATTGAGAAGCTTGGTGGAAACGGTATTATGTGGAAAGCGGGTCACTCTCTTATTAAAGCTAAGATGAAAGAAACAGAAGCTGAACTGGGTGGAGAGGTTAGTGGTCATATATTCTTTAAAGATAGATTTTTTGGTTATGATGATGCATTGTATGCTTCATTAAGATTTTTAGAAATTATGACTTCATCTGAAAAAAGTGTATCCGATATGCTTTCAGATGTTCCAAAGACATATATGACTCCTGAAATTAGAGGTGATTTTTCAGACGATATAAAATTTAAGGTTGTTGAAAAAGTTACCGAAAGTTTTAAGAATGATGGGTACAATGTTTGTGATGTTGATGGAGTAAGGGTTATTTTTGATGATGGATTTGGTCTTATTAGAGCATCAAATACTCAACCTGCTCTCGTTCAGAGATATGAGGCTTTAACAGAAAAGAGAGCTATGGAGATCAAATCTTTGGTACAGTCAAAACTTGATGAAGTAAAAAAGAACCTTTAATGGTTAGATTTTCAGTAATAACTTTATGCTTACTTTTTCTTTTTGGATCAGAAGCTAATGCTTCAAAGATTTCCAAAAGATGTATAGTGGGGGAGAGGAATAAAACTTTTATCCCCCCTGCAGATGATGAAAAGAATCTTTACAACGAGCTTAAGCTATGTATAGATCATGCAAATAGACTTGTAAGGGAAAATAATTTTATAGGATCCGAACTATTTTATAAAAGAGCATTTTGTTTTTTGGATTCTATAGAAAAAAAAGATATAAAAACTATTGATAATTTGGATTCTCTAAGCCGCTCTTTGAAGAATCATTATAGCAATTTTCAATATATAAAAATTTCAACTAACTATAAGGAGGAGGATCAAGCATTTTACTACAGGCTTCAAGATTCTAAAGCCAATAAATCTGATATTGTTAAGCCTATAGTGATAGATGATAATAAAAAAGTTAACAAGTATATAGATTACTACAGTAATAAGGCAAAAAGATCTTTTTTTAAGATCTACCAACGATCTTTCCCATATATAAATGAGATAAAAAAAATATTTAAAAGCTATGGACTTCCGGATGAGTTATCTTATCTGCCTTTTGTGGAATCCAGCTATAATCCTTTTGCTCATTCATACTCCTATGCTTCCGGTCTATGGCAGTTTATGGATTCTACCGGAGAGATATACGGTTTAAGTAAAAACTGGTGGGAGGATGATAGAAAGAATATCCATAAGAGTACCGTTGCCGCAGCAAAGCATTTAAAGGATTTGTATAAAAGGTTTGAGGACTGGAACCTTGTTTTGGCTGCTTATAATGCAGGATCTGCAAATGTTTCTAAAAAGATGAAGAGGCACAAAACAAAAGATTATTGGAAATTGTGGAAACTTCCTAAGGAAACAAAAAAATATGTTCCTAAATTTCATGCTGTCTCAGCAATTTTGAATAATTTTGAGAACTACGGTTTAGAGGATTACTCAAAAGAGATGTTTGTTTATGATAGCTTACAATTGGATTCTTGCGTTTCATTAAAAGCTATAGCAGACGCATCAAACATGAGTTATGAGGAGGTTAAAAAGCTAAATCCTCATCTTAGACAATGGTGCTTACCTCCTTATGCAAAAAACTATCCGGTAATGATACCTGCTATATCAAAAATTGATGCCAGAAGAAGACTTTCAGCACTAGTTGATTCGCTTAAATACTCTTCTGTTGATATAGCTTATAATAGCGAAAAAATCTCTGATTTAGCCAAGAAATTTAAAATAAACAAGGAAGCTATATATAATCTTAATAAGGATTTTACAAAAAATAGTATAAAAATTGTAGTTCCTCCTATAAAAGATGAATGGTTTGTAAATTTTAATAAAAAATTTCTTTCATTTTACGATAATGAGAGCTATTTTTTGGACTGTCAGAAAAAAGTTAATTACCGTGTAAAAAGGGGCGATTCTCTTTGGAAGATTTCTAGGATGTTTAATGTTAATATGAAGAAACTTAAAGGTTGGAATAAAATAGGTAGTAGAGGTATAATCAAGCCGGGACAGAGGCTTGTTATATATTTGTAATAATGTTATAATATATTAATTGAAAGGGGTTAGCAGTGGAGAATAAAAAAGTCACTAAGTTTGATTTGGTAAAATCAATAGTAGAGGACACAGGAATTGCTTACAAAGATGTAAGTCAGGTTATAAATAAACTTCTTGATGCAATCAAGGATAGCTTGAAAGAAAACTCTACAATAGAGTTAAGAGGGTTTGGAACTTTTAAGGTTAGTCACAGAGCTGCCAGAATTGCTTACAAGCCAAAGGGAAGAGATAAGTTAGAAATACCTGATAAGTTTATCCCTGTTTTTAAGCCTGTTAAGAACCTTAAAGATGAGGTAAATGATAACTGCCACAGTTTAAACAAATAAATCATAAAAGGGAGTATTCAATGCCTAGTGGTAAGAAAAGAAAGAGACACAAAATTTCAACTCACAAAAGAAAGAAGAGACTTAGAAAAAACAGACATAAAAAGAAGAAATAGTTGAAATTGTCTACATCTATAAAGTCCCGATATTTAAGTCGGGATTTTTTTATTGTACAAAATAATAAAAAAGGGGTAAATAAATTACCCCTTTTTGAGATTGTTGAAAAAGCCAAACTTTTGAGAAGCAAGTAGTACAAGGAATTGATTTTTTATGCGATTTGAGCCTAGATGTACTAGGTGATCTATTGCAGAAAAAATTGATGACGCAGTAATACGAAGTTTATCGAAAGTCTGAGGGGTAAATAAATTACCCCTTTATAGTATAAACTAAAAAACTAATCCAAAGATTTTAAGTTCTCTTCAAGTTTTGCTAAAGTTTCAAGATTGTTATTGTACTTCTCCCTTTCTCTAGCTACAACTTCCTTTGGAGCATTGGCAACAAATCTCTCATTTGAAAGCTTTTTGTCTATACCCGCATTGGTTCTCTTGATCCTCTCTATCTCTTTATTTATTCTCTCCTTCTCCTTATCAAAATCAATCAAATTTGCCAAAGGAATAAACACTTCTCTGCCCTCTGAAACAAAGTTTGCTGAAAGCTTAGGTTTAGAAGCTTTGCTATCAAAAGTAACAGAAGATGCCTTAGCCATAAACGAGAGTAAAGATGATATCTTATTTAACTTCTCATCTTCAGATTTTATAATTATATCAAGCTCTTTGGAAGGAGCTATATTGTTTTCAGCCCTAATATTTCTAATCTTACTCAATATATCTTTTAAGCTGTTAACAATAGATTGGGATTCAAGATCAATGTTAGATTCATCAACACTAGGAAGCAATTGATTCATGATAGAGCTGTTTTCATCCTTTCCGTAAAGATTTTTCCAAATCTCTTCGGTAACAAACGGCATAAATGGATGAAGCATCTTTAAGCTATTTTCAAAAACATAGAAAGCGTTTTCTAAAACCTCTCTTTTACTCTCAATATTATCAGAGTTAAGGCGAGATTTAGCCATTTCGATATACCAATCACAAAAATCATTCCATATAAACTCATAAACAGATTTTAATGCCTCATTTGGTTGAATAGAGTTTATCTTATTTTCAACAACCTTAAGAGATGAATTGAGAGCTGAAACAATCCATCTATCCTCAAAAGCTTCACTTCTTTTCTTTGGAACTATATCACCAACTTGGGATTTGTACATCTCCAAAAACCTTGCTGCATTCCAAAGTTTATTGGCAAAATTTCTTCCAATTTCACACTTCTCTTCAGAGAAAAGAACATCATTTCCTGTTGGTGTTAATCTAACCATAGTAAATCTTATAGCATCTGCACCATACTTTGAAATTATATCTAAAGGATCAGGTGAGTTCCCCAAAGATTTACTCATTTTTCTACCTTTATCATCCCTTACAAGACCATGGAAATATACATCGTGAAATGGTATCTCTCCTCTGTACTCCAATCCTGCCATAATCATACGAGCAACCCAGAAAAAGATAATATCAGGAGCTGTTACCAAGAAGTTTGTAGGATAGAAGTACTCTTTTTCCTTCTCATTGGTAAATACTCCAAAAGGCCAAAGCCATGAAGATGCCCAAGTATCTAAAACATCCTCTTCTTGATGAATATGTTCACTTTTTCCACACTTTTCACACACTTTAGGAGCTGCGGAACTAACCATAGTTACACCTTCACAACCGGAGTTGGAACAATAATAAACAGGAATTCTATGACCCCACCAAAGCTGTCTTGAGATACACCAATCTTGGATATTATCCATCCAGTTATGGAAAGTTTTTACCCATTTTGCAGGGTGAAATTTTATTTTTCCGCTATCAACAGCCTCAATTGCCGGTTCTGAAAGTTTTTTCATGGAAAGATACCACTGTTCACTCATCATATACTCAATAGCCTCTTTCCCTCTTTGGGAGATGGATAGTTGATGAGTATGGTTCTCAATCTTTTCAACAAGACCCAAAGCTTCCATATCTTTAACAACTTTTTTTCTGGCAACATACCTGTTTAAACCTCTAAAATCTTCAGGTACTTTGTTGTTGAGAGTAGCATCTTTGTTCATAATGCTAATCACTTCAAGATTGTGTCTTTTACCAACGAGATTATCATTAGGATCATGTCCCGGAGTTATCTTAACTGCTCCCGATCCCTTCTCAGGATCTGCATGAGTATCTCCAATAATAGGTATCTCTTTATTCATTAAAGGTAGGATTAAAGTTTTACCAATCAGGTGGTTTAGCTTCTCATTTTTAGGGTGGATAGCAACAGCTGTATCTCCAAACATAGTCTCGGGTCTTGTTGTGGCAATAACAACATATTGATCACTATCTTTTACAGGGTATCTAAAGTACCAAAGTTTACCCTGTTTTTCAACAAATTCAACCTCTTCATCAGAGATTACTGATTGAGAAACAGGACACCAGTTTACAAGTCTGTAACCTTTGTATATGAGACCTTTTTTGTAAAGATCTACAAAGCTGTCAATTACCAATTTATGGTAATTTTCATCCATTGTAAATCTCTCTCTATCCCAATCACATGAACAACCAAGTTTTTTTAGTTGCTCAATAATCAATCCACTATGTTCCTCTTTCCACTCCATCGCTTTATCAATAAACTTTTCTCTTCCAATTGCTTCTTTACTAATACCCTGTTCTTTAAGTTGGTTAACAACCTTAGCTTCTGTAGCAATGGAGGCATGATCTGTACCCGGAACCCAACAGGTCTCAAAACCTTTTAGCTTATGCCACCTTATGTAAACATCTTGAATTGTATTGTTTAAAACATGTCCTATGTGGAGAACACCTGTAACATTTGGTGGTGGAATTACTATAGAGTAGGGTGTTTTATTTTCATTGATGACCCCTTTAAAGTAACCTTTATCAACCCAATTTTTATATATATTATCCTCTATTTCAGAGGGATTGTAGGTTTTAGCCATCTCTGTCATAAAACTCTCCTTTATAAATTATTTCGATTAAAATGTCAAAGTATATTCAAGTTTAAAGTTATCCAATCCTAAGCTCTCATCTTTATTGGTTTGTTTAACTCTAATCTTAGATTCCAAAGACCAATCAGATTTAATAACATAAGCCGCATCAAAAGCTGAAACAACATGGTTTACAATAGTCAGCATAAGAAAATTTTGACCAAATTCGTAAGCTTCATTAGCTTCATTTCTCATACTCTCATAATTGTCTCTTTTTCCCTTTGAATCAAATAGATAGTTTCCTGCTTCATTATTACTAAAATTTGTATAGTTTAGATTGTTTATAAATACCCATTTATCGTCATCTGTCTTTCCCATTCCGTTAAAATCATCCCAACCCAGTGAGAATTGATGGTATTTACCAATCATTTCATAATACTGCTGAGTCTTTGTATCTGGAAGTTTATGACCAAACTCATCCATACTAAGATTGTCTTTCAACTGATTTGATACAAATAAAGAATCATGATCTCCACTTTCCCAATGATCTCTAACATCTGTCCAACTATCAAAAGGTGTTGTAGCTAATCCTGCATCAACACCCTGCTCTAGAAATAGATTTATACCTGTAAAATATTTCTCTTCAGAAAAATGTATGTCTGCATAATCGTGAAACTTATCTGTTTTATCGTCTCCATCATTCTCATAAGTGTACCAGACACCTAAAAAGGTTGCTTCAAGACCTAAAAAGATACCGGCTCTTATATAGTCCTCTCCATAGATTTCACCTGCACCCGGAACTAAAATAGAGAGTCCGGAAGCTATTAGAGGGCTTTTCCCATCTCTATACTCATTTCTCAAAATACTTCTACCTATGGTTTTCTCCTCTTTAGCCTTCTCTTTTTCAGCTATAAGAACACTATTTATTTCAGAGTACTTATACTCAAGATCCAAATTTTCTAAACCATCAGCTCTCAAAGATGCCAATGTTAATAATGAAACTAAGATTGCTCCCAATAATTTCATGAGTTTACCTCTCTATACTTAATTTTTAAAATTCAGGGTATCCAAACAGTATTGTTAAGTAGTGTCTTAACTCTTTACCGTATTCAACATCCTCTTTTACAAATGTATCCAAACCGTAGGCAAGATTATACTCTATTGCCGTAGGCATTCCATAAAAAGATATAGCATAAACCCTTAGCTTAAATCCCAGATCTTTATTAAGTTCATACTTAAATTTATCATAGATATCTTCTCCATCTTCATGGCACCAAGCAGTTCCGGCTTCAAAAAAAACTCCGCCATATATCTTTTTAAGATTCAAAAATCCAAATTTAATATCCTTTCTTAGCATTATAGGGAATCTGTACTCAAGAGAACCATAAGCTGTTCTGGTTCCACCTATGCTGTAAAAGGAGTACCCTTTTAATCCTGAAATACCTCCTATATAATCATTGTAGAATCCTGCTATACTGTCTGTATCTAAAAATGAAGATTTAATCTTACCTACCAAACCTGTTTCAAATGGTAATCCTATCCTCTCTGTCCATGAGAAGTTGTACTGGTTAAAGTTATAATCTTTATACTCTTCTACTAAATTACCAAGCTTACTATCAACCTCAAAACCTTGAATAAACTTGGACTGAACTCTCGTATATGAAAGATCTACAGATCTTGAATTAACAGGATTTATATCATAATTGAAACCCTTAGGTTTAGTCTGAAAATTTGCATTTATATTATACTTTTTAGCTTTATAGTAGTCATAGTTTACCACATATTCTCCATAATCTGCAACAGCATTATAGTTTGAAGATGTGAAATGTGCATCAACCTTTATATCTCCAAGAGGTTCAAGTAGTGAAAAGTTATGGTTTATAGGCATATTTAAACCAAACTTTATCTCCCTAAGATTGTAGGTATAATCAATCTCATCTTTGGCAAAAATAGGTGTTTGATCCTCTCCTGTTCCCTCATATCCAATAATTTTTAGAGAGTCATCAAAGGTAGCAGAGGTATGCTTTACTATATTCACAAACTCACCGTAAAGAGTTGGCAGAAGGAACTTATACTCCGTCATTGCGAATAAATCATAATCCAAATCTTTGTTAATCGCAAATCCTCCAAATAGATTTATTTTATCCAAATAATCTGTCATAGTAAAATAAAATCCCGGTTTCAACTCATCTTTATCAACTAAGATTCTAGGTAAAAATATCATACTTTCAAAATCAGATATACCTCTATCCTCTTTTCCGGCAAACTTTTTGTTGGGAACAACATTGTTAATTTCAGGTATTACATAATTTTTATAAAAGCTATTCTTTGGATCAAGAGGCTTTATATCATCTATTCTGTATATATCAAACTTTATACCCTCATAGTTTGAATACACCATTTTACCATTTTTAACATCAGGATAAAAAGCAGCTCCTCTAACATTGGAGATCTGTTCACTTTCATCTGTATCTAAATTGTACCTATAAATATTAAATATTCCTGTTTTATCTGATGAATAATATATATATTTGTCTTTACTGCCAAAAGTAGGATTTCTAAGTTCATACTTTGACTCTATCCTTTTTATCTCATTACCATCAAGATCCATAATCACTATATCCCTTCCAAAAGTTTTTGCTGATTTAGCTATAACTATTTGAGTATTATCATTGTTAAACCTAGGTATATAGTATTGAGAACCATCTGTAACATCTGTTATTTGAGTTATTGTATAATCTACAAAATCTCCTTCAAAGTTTAGAAATGTTACATCATCTTCATAATTTTTACTAATATCTATTCTATATATATTTTGATTTCCATCCCTTGATGATACATAAATAATAGTTTTACCATTATTACTTACTATAGGGTTTGTAGCTCTTTCACCAAAAGTTATCTGTTTCTCTTTTTCAGATTCAATATTGTATATATAAACATCCAGATATTTATTTCCATACATAGAGTGGTTTCCATGTCTTGAAAATATAATATTTTCGGAATCCTCACTCCATGAAATTGAGGAGAATGAGACACTCGGAACAGTAGCTATCTCTTTATCTGTTTCAATCTCTTTTATGTAAAGATCTCTTCTATAATAGCTAATCTCACCACCTTTTTTTGAACTCAAATAGGCAATATATTTACCATTTGGTGATATTTTTGGAAGGATTGCAACAAAGGCTCCATCAGAGATACTATCACCTACAACCAGATTCTTTTCAATTGTTTCAGTTGCTTTAGAGTATTCCTTTCTCTTCATCTCAATCCAGTCGTTATAAAGCTTTTCAGCTTCAATACCTGTAACATTTTCTATGGCTTCATCAAATGAAAAAATAAATGGAGAACTCATCTCTTTTGATATGTTTGATGTAACATCTCTTCCAAACCTTTCAAAAAGATAGCTGACAAAAGCCATACCTGTATTGTAAACAGATTCAGCTTCATGAGAACTTTTATTACCAAAGTCTGAAAGTTTATCATAAGAAAGTTCTTGACCCGTTAATAATCTTTCTCTTAAAACCATATCTCTGTTTGCATCCCAAAAATCGTAGTAAAATTTATCGGGATCTTGATTTTGAGCCACACCTTCGGCAAACCAACCTGGAACAATGTTCATAGGAATACTATAAGATGTCAGCACATTGGGAAAACCATTAACAATATCTTTTCTTTTCTCACTTTCATAACCTGTATATTGAAGATATATACTTGGAATAGTTGCAAGCTTTTTTGATGTTTGGAGCTGAACCATGTGGGTAAACTCGTGGGTAAAAACATCTCTTATCCAATTATGAGTTCCTCTAAGTTCTGTATCTAGATTTGGAGCCCAAAGCTCTATTTTGTTGTTGTAGTAAGCCGCATAACCGTTTGCATAATCGTCATAATCCTTAATTACAACATGAATTTTATCATCAAATTTGTGATCATATATATCTGTAATGGTATCATAGACATGTTCTGCAACATTTGCTGTCTCATTTGCCGTTCTTTCAGTACCGTTGTGATAATGATAAACAAAATGCTCTGTTTCAAAACTATACCATTTAAGCTCAGGATGGTTGTTGCCACCTTGAACTATTGAGATGGCAAAAAGCAATACTATTAAAATAAATTCTCTTAACATACTATTCCCTATCTTAGCAATTTACTGAGATCTTTAAACTATCTTATAACGGCAACTTTAACCGTGTAGGTTTCACTACTACCATTAGAGCTAAATTTTACCTTGGCAAAATAGATACCGCTGGCAAGATTTGGTTCCCACTTTAACTCAAAGTAATCATTATAGTTTGAATAGTTTTTAGATAAAGAATCAACCTTATCTCCACTAATATCAAAAATATCAATATTCACTTTGGCAGCCTTGTTAAGGTAAAATCTAAACTTTGTAAAACCTTCTCTTATGGGGTTTGGCCAATTGTAAACCTTTTTCCCTGAAACAATACCCTTATCCGGGTTGTTATTCTCATCTCCATTACAAATAATAAATGGATTGTTACTCATTCCAAATTTATCACCGGAATAGCAGGGTTCAATTAGTTCTCCCTCCATTAAAGAGTAGGCTCTAACCAAACCATTTTCACCAATGGTATAGAGAACTACTTCTCCATCTTTTTCCATTAGCTGATAGTTTCTATCCAATCTTTTGCCACTATTAAAACTATAAGCTCTTAAATGCTCTCCGGATAGAGTTATAAATTTGAAATTTCCAAATTTATCCAAAAGAGCCACTACCTTTTTCCCCTTTGATAAAAAGCTAAAGTATGAATCAAAATTAATGTTCTCTCTAAATTTAATAGGGAAGTTATTTTCGAGAGTACCATACATATTGGTTACTTCAAGAGAATTATCTCTCTCACTTATTATGTTTGGTTTACCATTTTCTGTAAGATCGTCAATGGCAACAATTTTACTTTCTGTAGATAGTAAAGGATAAATCTCTTCTAAATTATAATCTAGACAATATACTCTATGCTCATCATAAAGAGTTAGATAGTAGTTAAGTGAAGATGGATTAAAAATCATAACCATATTTTTAAAATTGGATATTTCAATACCTGTCTTCTCTCCATTGCTATTAAATCTGTTAACACCATTTTTAGTTAGAATAAATACAAAATTTTCATTATTTATGGCAGATAAAACCTCATCTTCAGAATCATAAATAATCTCAGAACTTATAAGTCCGTTATCATCTAATATGAAAATCTTTTCTTGATCTATTAAAAGCTTCTCGTTTATATACCTAATATTTGAAAAGATGGCATTAGAGGTTGAAAACTCCTTTGTATTTAGATCAAACAATATAAGTTGATCTCTATCCATTGAAGGAAGAAGTAGAATGTTTTCTAAAATAGCACCTTTAACCTCACCACTAACAGCAGGAATTGGTATCTCCTCATAATCATCAACTGAGTAGTATATTCTAACCATATTTTCCGATACCATTACAAATTTTTCTTGGTAAATAGTGGAAAAGTAGTTCTCAAACTCTGTATTAAGAGGAAACCCTTCAATAAGATTATCAATAGTGTATGAGAAATACATTTTGCTTCCAGGATTACTAAAATCATAAAGTCTTATACCTGTTTTAACACCATCGTTTGTATCTGAAGGAGGGTAGCTTTTATCTGAAAGTTCAACTCTTAAGACATCCTTGTAAAGTTCTTTGTTAGCATAATGTTTCCAAACATAGTTTGAATCAAAGTATGCATCATATAACCAACCTATCTCTTTTCCGTGACCAAATTGGAATAGAGAAAACTCCTCTCCTATATTAAAGCTTCCGTCAGCTTCCTCTAAGTAAACACCCTTGTTTTTAAAATCTGAATTTATACTATTGTTGCTTATATGCTCTTCTGTTGTTTTCTCTTTATCAATATGCCAAACAAAGAGACCACTTGCAGGGATTGCGAAATCATAATTATCAACACTTGTTACAACTCTAAAATCTTTGGGAACTTCTACCTTCTGATTACCTTTTTTATCAATATAGAATTTAATCTCTCTTCCATCTCTATCGTATCCGTTAGTATAAACAACAGAATCCTGTTCTCTTTCAGACCACATTGAATCTTTTAAAGCGGTATATGAAAGCCTATTTTCAATTAAATAGTACTCTCTATCATTTAAATCAATTTTATATATAAGAGAATCATTCCTAATAGGGATACTATCTCTACTCTCTAGAAGGTTTTCCACATCATTCCAACCAAGATAGGATCTGCTCCAAGCTGAAGGTCTTGCAGGTATTAACCCTGAAAAATTTCCGGATCCCTGATCCATAGGATCAAATCTACCAACACCGGATCTATATTTACCCGCTTCTCCCTCTAGACTTTTATTCTCCGCTTTGTAGAGGTTTGGAAGCCCCAATCTATGAAAAAACATTAAAACTGCAGCACCATTAAGACCTGCCATATACCAATTGCCATCATAAATTTGCCATTCACACTCCGGAAGGATAATGCTATTATCAATGGTTACTCCGTCATGGGTTACAAGCTTAAATTGATCGCTTAGGTCATCTTTGTTGAGATAGACTGAAGGAATATCAAAAGGTGTAAAATCTGCGGGAGTACTAAACTCTTGACCAGAACCGGCATGAAAAATAACAAAACAATTATAATTGGTAAAATCTATAGATTCATCATTGATAACTTGAGACCAACTATCTCTGTGAAGCATTTTTAATCTTTCTACTGATGATGAATCCGGATTGTTTAAGTTATAAAACCACATTTTATTGGGAACTGTATATACAGAGTCTAAAACTTCATAAGATTCAACAATCTCCATACCGTTTGCTGCTGATCTAAAATAGTTTTTTTGAAACTCTAAGTGATCTAAAAAATACTCCTTATTATGAGGAGGTGCATCAATGGTTAGAGTATCAGGATAAACAGAGTTATCAAGATCAAATTTACCATCTCCGGTAGTTTTATTCAGCTGATCTTTAACAAATTCTACTCTAATTGCCAAAATTTTCAATGTTTCAACATCTCTATCTAAAACAGATCTTAATTTCATAGGTTTAAAAGCTAAATCTTTACTCCATAGAGATATAAATGAAACCAATATTATAATAAAACCAATTCGTAGCATTACAAAACCTTTCTAAGCTATAGAAGGAAATTTAAAGATAATCTTAATGTTTCATTTAGTGGATGATTCTCTTTCTCGAGAAGATAACTTAGATCAAAAATATAATCTCCGTATCTAAAACTGGCACCAACTGTTCCAGCTGATATTTTTCCTAGATCATCTTTCCAATATCCACCCCTAAGAGCAACCATATCACTATACCAATACTCAGCACCAATACCCCATATAACATCCTTTATTCCGTCATCATCACTTGACCATGAAGTAAATAATGCTTTATAGATTGGGTCAGATTCGTTGTACTCATCACCTTTAATTTCTCCATCATTATTGGTATCAATACCTCTTCTTACTATAAGTTTATTTATATCCGCAGTTATTACAAGAGAGTTAAACTCATCACTGAAAAGATAGTATGAAGCACCAATTTTAAGATTTGTTGGAAGAGGATCTGCCTGCTCATAGTCTATGTATGATATTTTAGGTCCCATATTTGAAAGGTTTAATCCAAGTGAAAGATCTTCATTAACCAAGTACATTAAACCGAGATCTAGGGCAACACTATGTCCTGTACCGGAACCCTTTTCACTACCGGCCCCTTGGTCTGCAAGGTGGGAGTAGATAAATTTAGTATTTAAACCAATGGCTAAATCATCACTAAGATCTGTACCATAAGAAAGGGTAATAGCTGTTTCATAGGTTGTAAATACACCCTCATACTCATTTGCCTGACTAGTCCTTATCATCTCTCCTAAATAGAAAAAAACAATATTTCCACCAACAGTTCCAAGACCAGGAATATTATGTTTATAAGCAACAAAATTGTAGTACATATCATCATTTTTAAGATTAAATCCCGGCAACCAGTTTGCGTGCATTAAAGAAAGTTCCTGCCCTTCTTGAAAAGCCAGACCTGCGGGATTCCAGTATGAAGCGGTAGCATCATCTGCTAAGGCAACAAAGGCGTTACCCATACCTGTAGCCCTTGCTCCTGCATCAATGTTTAAAAATATAACACCGGCTTCAGATGGTCTAGAGTATGAAATAGCTGATAGCAAAAATAGTGCTGTAACAATTATCTTTTTCATCATTCTTTTAAATCTCCAGTTATAATTACAGTAATTAACAGTTTACTAGCTAAATATACCTCTTATCTAAATTTGTGTCAAGCTAGCTCTATACACAATTGAACATTATACACAATTAAACTGTGTATGTTCAAATAGTTTGTTTTGAGATGGTATCCTTAAAAATTAAAACCTTTCTTATTAAAAAAAGTGTATTCTAAATTTTCTTACATTGTTTTAATCTGTCTTCATAAAAATCAACTACTCTATCTATACATTTTTCAATGTTGTCTCCGTTAAAAGTGGCAACAACGTTACTATAACTGGAACTATACCTTTTATCATAATAGTTTTTTAAAAACCATTCAGAAAATTCGTAATACTTTTTCTCTTCAATCATTTTTAGTAACATTTTCTGGTTATTTCCTCCAATAATTTTTTTTAAAAATCTGGAAGATTCAAGAACATTATAGACCTCTTTAGGTTTTTTACCTTTAAAGTAATCTTTTACAATTCTCTTTGATCTAACCTCTAAAGATGTATCCACTACTATTGTAGGAGATTTAACAAGATTATTAAAGATATTTTCCGGTAATTTAAATTTATGTATATTTTTACTTTCACTTTCACTTATCATAGGTTTAGTAAATGATCCATTAAAACATATCTCTCTAAATAGATTTGTTTCAAACTTCATCTGTGTGTAAACCTTCTCCTCTAGACCAAATCTAATCTTACCAAATAGGCTTGAAGCGTGATCAGCCGCTTTCTCTATATTGAAAATTGGAAGTTTTCCTTCTAAATATTCAAGAATTTCTGTTTTCCCGCTACCTGTTAAGCCAGAGAGAATAAGAAAACTAAGATTGCTGCTATCTTCATAAAATTGATTGTATACAACTCTTCTAAAGCTTTTTATTCCACCACTAATTTTATATACGTTGTATCCCATGCCAATGAGAAAGTGAGCAGTAGCCATACTTCTGCCTCCACCCCTCCAGCAGTGGACAATAATATCTTTTTTATTATGATCCAAAACAAATTGATTCAGTTTTTCAAGCTTCTTTTTTGCATATTCTAAAGCAAGATATATGGCACCTTGTTTGGAGAAGTGTTTGTATAAAAAACCAACATCATCTCTTTCACTATCTGTTAATATTGGAAAGTTAGAAAATCCCGGTATGCTATTTTCTCTAAACTCCTTCTCCGATCTGCAATCTATGAGTAGGAACTTTTTGTATCTATTGGTATCCTTTAAATAATCCTCTATCGCTATCTCTTTAGGTTTGTTTGAAAGAGATCTGTTAAGGTCAATCTTAGATAATACTTTCTCATCAATCGATCTTATATAATCTATAAGTGGCTTTCTGTCTTTTTTCTTTCCCATAGTACAAAATCCTACCTATTTGTTAAGTTGAAATATAAAAAATTGAGAATAATATACAACTGTCAAATAAGTTTTTATGAAGAGAAGTTTCATTGTTTGAATAATATAATGAGATTCTTTGGAGTTTATATACAGTAAAATAATCTGAGTTAGACATAAGGATTTATCTAATATTTAATGTAATAAGTGTAAATATCTACAGAAAAGAGAGTTCCCTGTGCTTCGAGTAACCTCAGCAACCAATTAAAGGGAGCGAAATTATAATCATATAGTTATATCCTTCGAGAACCTAAGGGTACAGATATAAGTTATAGCTCTTTCTCTTACTATTGATTGCATGTTTTTAGATAGTTATCAGTTAAAATTTTATATTCTATTTTAGATTTTGTTGTGTAAAGTGTTAAATAATTTATTTTTGGTCTTTTTTCGGTAGACTCTAAAACAGAGAAATAAAGAGCTTAAATTCTTTCTAGTTTTTTGGAAATAGCTTGATTATATTCTTGGTTTATTATTTGAGATTAGATTAAGTCTTATTTAAATTAAAAAGAGAAAAGGAGAACATATGACAAAAAGATTTTTATGGTTTCTATTAACCATGGTCATTACAGGAATGGTTCTTGTATCTTGTGGAGATAGTAGTAGTACTGAGCCTTCAGATAAGGCACCTAATTGTGAAGTAATCACACCTGAAAATGGTAGTGAGTTTACTGTTGGTAGTACTATCTCTATTCAGATAGAAGCTACAGATGAAGATGGATCAATTGAAAAAGTTGATCTTTACCTTAACAATGAGATGATAGCTTCTTTAACTTCAGCACCTTTTAACTACGATTGGGAAACATCTAATTTTGGGGTAGGTAGTTATATTCTAAAAGCTGTTGCCACAGATAATGATGAGTTAACCGGTGAGAGTAGTGAGATCTCTATTATGTTAAAAGCATCAAACACTATTCCATCTGTAACTATAGATTCGCCTGCTAATGGTAGTGATTTTAATATTGGCGATGTGGTTTCTGTTGAGATGACAGCAATGGACAGTGACGGAACTATAGACAAAGTTGATCTTTACCTTAATGATGAGATGGTAGTTTCTTTAACAAATGAGC
>PDWJ01001308.1_pt1 | contig 31213 bp, 28 predicted proteins | sample 1430881 | NCBI WGS metagenome assembly PDWJ01 (sample SAMN01162460, study PRJNA174530) | Oral metagenome, whole genome shotgun sequencing project. | biome: Marine environment; feature: Marine mammal; material: Swab sample of the gingival sulcus; isolation source: swab sample of gingival sulcus...
TGAGAGCCTTTACGATAATTATCCATAGCACCGGAAGCCTACTAAAGTCTTCGCCTAAAGGCGAGGGATTTTCTCCCATTCCCCGATAGGGACATTAATTTCTTTTCTTAAAACCTGGAGTGCAGGAAATGAAACAACACCCAATCACATTTGGCCCGGGCCTCTTCTGTATTCTTTGTATGGTCTTTCTTCCAGCGATTGCTTTTTCCGGTCAAATATCAGGAAATTATCGTTCCACATCGGGCAACAACATTGTTCTTGAAATGACCGTCTCAGCACCCGCACCACAAAGTATCATCATTGTACAAAGCGTAACTGGCACCACGCGTATCAAAGGCGCGACCCCCTCTCCACAAAAAATTGCTGGCGCCGGTCAGACCGCGAAGTGGTTGCTCAAGGATATCCAGCCAGGGGTACGGCGAATCCAGCTGCAGCTCTCCGGACCTTTGCAGGGCAGCCTGCAGGCCCATATTCGCTATAGAAGCGCAGATGGGCATCTCCAGGAATGTGTAGTAGTCGCCCCCTAGGAGCTTTGCCTGGAAGAGCCTTTCAGCGTTTTCTCGTAAGGATCAGATAAAAAACCAATCTATTCCTGAGCCTTGAGTTCATACGTCCCCACCTTGGGGTGCTCAAGATGACTCTAAAGCGTCAAAAAACTGCTGCTTGCGCCGGGGTCATTTATTATTTGAATGTTTCCAGAAGCCGCAGGTATTTTTCTGCCAGATCAGCTTTCCGATGCTTTATACAGCCTTTTGCAAATATGTTGATTTTCTTTTCCAACTCTTTTTTTGCCAACGCATAATGAGGGGCTTCCGGGTCAGTTTTTTTCAGAAATTTTAATAAACTACGGATACGTTTTTCATCCATCCCAACCCGATGTATCTGAGATAATTGATCTTCGCGCCCCCCCTCCTTTATGGTCAGGGCTTGATCGATAAGAAGAAAATTATATATATCACTGACCCTCAGCCAGAGATCGTAATCTTCGCAGCATTGCATTGTTTCATCAAAGAGTCCGACAGCCTCAAACACCTCTTTACGAATCATCACTGTCGACATGCCAACGGCACAGAGCTGTACACAATGTGCAAAGATATCACCATGGCGTGGGATATGTTTTTTTTTCTGATTCAGGTGCTTCCCCCGCCTGTACCATATTTCTTTGGTATGGCTGACGCTGAAGTCAGGATACTCTGCCAGTGCATTACACTGGGTTTCCAGTTTTCTCTTATGCCAGTGGTCATCCGAATCCAGAAAGGCCAGCAGGTGGCAGCGGGCGCTACGAATTCCCAGGTTACGCGCCGCCGCAACGCCCCTGTTTTCAGTATGTAAAACTCGTATAAAATTTTGATATTTATCTGTATATTCTGCAAGAAGCAAATCTGTTCCATCGGTTGATCCATCATCAACGACAAGAACCTCCTGACAGATGCAGGTTTGCCTTACAACAGAGTCAAGAGCACGCCGCAGGCAGTAGGCTCTGTTAAATGTTGGAATTATGGTAGTAACAGGGCAGATCGTCATGAAATTCTTTGGTTTACAGAATGAAAAGATTTATTAGTATGGAATCTTGTACTGCAAATATTGTACACTCTGCGGCTCTATCAGTCAGCTTCTCTTTCAACGATGCTGCTCACATCTCACTGTAACGGTGCCGGGATGACCACGGAAATTCTTATAAATGTAACAAGCTATGAGGTTCGCCTTGCCCTGGTTGAAGACGGGACGTTGAGCGAGTTTCATATGCAAAGGCCAACGGAAAAAGGCCTGACAGGGAATATTTATAAGGGGCGGATCGTACGTGTTTTACCGGGAATGCAGGCGGCATTCGTTGACATCGGTCTGGAGAGGACGGCTTTTTTGTACGTTGATGATATACTCTCGGGCTTTCAAACCTCGGAGGATGCGTTTCCAGCGGCTGAAGAGGTTGAAAAACTTCATATCGAAGAACTGATCTCAGAGGGACAGGAAATTGCCGTCCAGGTCAGCAAAGATCCGATTGGCAGCAAAGGAGCCAGACTTACCTGCCAGATCTCCCTACCTTGTCGCAACCTTGTTTTCCTTCCCCAGACAGACAATATCGGCATATCAAGAAAAATTGAGGATGAGGAGCTGCGAACCGGGCTCAGAGATCTCATTGAAGAACTCCGACCGGAAAACTCCGGTTTTATTGTGCGAACAGTTGCCCAACAGGCCAGCATCGAAGAAATTGAAGCTGATATGGAGTTTCTCGTTTTGCTCTGGCAAAGCATCCGGGAAAAAATCAGCAAAACAAAAGCTCCGGCGCTTATTCACGAGGATCTTGATATCGTTCTTCGTTCTATCCGTGATTTTTTCTCGACCGATGTTGATTCGCTGATCGTCGACAACAAGAGGGCCTATTACAAAATCCTCGATCATGTCACGTCCTTTGCACCGCAACTCAGAGATAGAATCCAATACCACGGTGAGACGACTCCCCTTTTTGAAGCCCATAATATAGAGGTCGAGATATCCCGCGCCATCGATAAAAAAGTCTGGCTGCGCTCTGGAGGCTACATCATAATTGAAAGGACAGAGGCGTTATCAGTCATAGATGTGAATACAGGGCGTTATGTCGGGAAAAACGATCTTAATGCCACAATCTTAAAAACCAATCTGGAGGCCGCAATAGAAATAGCCTACCAGCTGCGTCTCAGAAATATTGGTGGCATCATTATTATTGATTTCATTGACATGGAAAATGACGAAGACAGAGAAACACTTTTTGAAACCTTCAAGGAGGCGGTAAAAAAGGACAAGAGCAAAAACAATATCCTGCGGCTCTCGGAGTTTGGACTGGTGCAAATGACCAGAAAACGCAGCAGTGAAAACCTGCACCAGCTTATGTGTGAGCCTTGTCATTACTGTTCCGGCGAAGGAATGATACGATCTCGCAGAACGGTATGTTACGAGATTTTCCGAATCCTTACGACAAACGCACCAAACCATAAAGGAAAAACAATCACCCTGCGGGTACACCCTCGTATAGCAGAGCTTCTGCATAATGAAGAAATACAGGCAAAACAACAGGTTGAAAAGGAGATGGGCAAGCGTATACTTATCGCCCCCTCAAAAGACCTTCATCTTGAAAAATATGAAGTAATATGGCAAGAATAGGCTCGAAAATCTGAGCTGTAAGGCAGGAGCATATCCGAAAAACTATTATCGCTGACGATACGACAATAAGGAACATTACAATGGGCTATAGAAGACACAAAAGAAGGAGCAGTGGTGGCGGGAAAAAATTCTTTTTTATCCTTTTACTCGTCCTGGTGTTGGGTGGCGTTGTTGGCAGTTATCTCCTTTTTTTTGAAGGACACGTTCCTATCGCCCAGTTTCAAAATACCGGGGATTATATCGGCAGCTCCAGCACTGTGGGCTACAGGGTTGAAGATCAGGGAAGTGGTCTCCGCTCGATCAACTTGACAATAGTGCAGGGGAGCACTGTAAAAACAGTTTTTTCTCAAACTTTTCCCAGATCTACCTATCGGGGGCAGGTCGGGCCCCTTGTCAGCGAAGAAACAATACAGCTTGATCCAGTAAAAACAGGTCTCAAGGATGGTCCCGCCACCCTCAAACTTGAGGCCGCTGATTTTTCATTGAGAGGCTGGTTTACCGGGAATAAGACCACTATCGTCAAGGAGCTGACGATTGATACCGTTTCTCCGAAGATACAGCTTCTTCACGGAGAGCAGTACCTCTCTCCCGGCGGTACGGGAATTGCCATTTACAAGATCACAGAAAAGGATACCCGGCATGGAGTTGAGATAAATGGCCTTTTCAATCAGGGATACGAGCTTGATTCATCGAAAGGAGATGTCTATATCGCCTATTTTGCCCTCCCTTTCGATGCTCAGGGAATTGAAAATCAATCTATTGTCGCATCTGATGCCGCTGGCAATAAAACCATCTACCCCTTTTCAACCCAATTCAAACCGACACGGTTCCGACATGATGTTATTTCGGTAACAGATGGCTTTTTAAAAAACAAGATCCCGGAATTTCGACAATATTATCCTGAACTGGAAGGCCATACCTACCTCGAAAACTATATCTATGCCAATAGCGTCCTCCGCAAAAAAAATAATCTCAAGATTTATGAGCTCTGCCAGGACTCAGAGAGTACCAGGCTCTGGCAAGATCACTTTACCCGTATGCCGGGAAGCACCCGGGCCGGCTACGCAGACCACAGGACCTACAAATACAAAGGCCAGGATATTGATCACCAGGTACATCTCGGTGTTGATCTGGCCTCCACCAAGCGGGTTGAGGTGAAGGCCGCCAACAGCGGGAAGGTTATTTTCGCCGATTATCTGGGCATTTACGGGAACATGATTATCGTAGACCATGGTCAGGGGGTTTTTAGCCTGTATTCGCATCTCAGCCAGACACATGTCCAGCCAGGGGATTCTGTTAGCAAAAGCTCTGTTATTGGTCTTACCGGGAAGACCGGAATGGCCGGGGGAGACCATCTTCATTTCTCGATGTTAATCCATGGTATATTTGTAACGCCCAAAGAGTGGTGGGATCAGCACTGGATAGATGTCACCATACAAGGACCAATGCTTGATGCAAAATTTTAGGATCGTATCGCAGAAAATGACAGCAGAACATAGAAGCCTTTGCTTGCTGTATTGACAAAACATCCAGGCAAAGATTTCTTACAAGCCCCTGCCTCCTATGATTGACCGTCTTAAACACCCTACATTGCTCTACACCTATCTGGCAACGGAGATGCTCGCCCCTTTTTTCGCGAGTTTCATCATACTCAACTCCGTTTTTCTGCTCGTAAAACTCATTCCTCTTCTCAACTTCGTGCTGCAGCTGCAGATCAGCATGGCAGATTTTATCAGATTTTTTTGCTATCTGTTCCCCAAGATCATGCTGTACACAACCCCCATGTCTGCACTGATGGGGGTTACAATCGGCTTCACCCGTCTCTCGACAGACTCTGAGATTCTGGCATTCAAGGCAAGTGGTGTCAGTATGTATCAGATTATTCCTCCCGTGATTCTGGTAACGGCGGTAATAGCTCTTTTTGCAACATACATCTCAATACAGCTGATTCCGCGCAGTGAAATTGCGATGAAGCATCTTACCTATCAACTTATGAAAGAAAAGGTTGATAAAGGTATTAAAACCAATTCTTTTACGGAAGCGCTCGGGGATGTGGTTGTCTATGTGGAAGATGTCGACAAGGTAACAGGGCAATGGCATAATGTATGGGTCTCCGATATGCGTGGGGTAGAAAACCCGATTATTACGATGGCCTCTAGAGGTAAAATGATCAGTGATATTGAAAAAATGAATGTTACTATTGTCCTGGAGAACGGCAGCCTCCACAGACCGTCAACGGATCATTCAGAAATTATTCAATTCGGAAAATATAGTATTATTATTCCACTCAAATTACCTCACTCAAAAGAAACCAGTATAAAAAGACGTCACGCTTTCGGGATGAAGGAACTGCTTGCAGCCTCCAAAAATAAACAAGAGACAACAAAACAAAAAAGGCTTCTGCTGATGGAGTTTCATAAAAGGCTGGCCCTTCCTGCCGGTTGTCTGCTACTCAGTATACTCGGTCTTCCGCTGGGCCTTCAGGCACGACCAGGAAGAAAAGCAAACGGTATTCAAGCCGGAATCGGTCTTTTTATCCTCTACTATTTCTTGTATACGATGGGGAAATATTTTGCGGAACAGGGAAGTGTTCCTGTGGCCCTGGGAATATGGGCTCCGAACTGTTTCTTCCTTTGTCTGGCCATTTTCTGGTTGTACAGGCTTGCCATTGAAAAGCCTCTTCTGCCTCGCTTTCGATAAGAAAAAAAGCGGCTTACCAGGAAAACGAACATTGATTGTAACTCTTGATATACAAATCCCCCCTCTTTTGGATAAGATGGGAAAAAATTTGAGATGCGAAAAGAGGAGAAAGAAGCCATGAAACTTCCAACCTCACAGGAAATGAAAAATCTGGATAAGACGGCCATTGAAGATTATGGCATCCCCGGCATTGTCTTGATGGAAAATGCTGGTCTCTTGACTGTACTGATGATGGAGAGAGAGCTTGGCCCCTCCAAAAATTCCTTTGTTTCCATCTTTATCGGTCCTGGAAATAACGGTGGAGATGGCCTGGTTATTGGAAGACATTTACACCAAAGGGGCTGCCACCCGATTTTTTTCTTTCTGGTCAATCCCGACACACTCAAGGGAGATGCAAAAAAAAATCTGGCGATCATAAAAAAATTGAGGCTCCCCTTCCATGTCGTCGACGACGAATCAAGGGCGAAAACCATTCCTATCCTTATCAAACAGTTCGAATCAAGAAGGTATCGCTGCTACGCGATTGTTGACGCTATCTTTGGTATAGGCCTGACCAGAGAGATAACCGACCATTTTGCCCTGACAGTAGAACTGATAAACAGCCGTCAATTCCGGGGGAAGACACCGATTGTCTCTGTCGATACTCCTTCCGGAATGCATGCCGAAACCGGGAAAGTCCTTGGAGCCTGTGTCAGAGCAAATTACACCGCAACATACTGTTGTCCCAAACCTGGCCACTATATCCACGGCAGCAGCCATTGGACCGGGAAACTGGAAATAATCGATATCGGGATCCCCCCTGAGGCAATTTCTCAGGCGAACATTAGAACAGAACTGACCACAACAACAACTCTTTCAAGGATTATTAAACCTCTTCGCCGGAAAAAGGCTTCGCATAAGGGAGATCACGGGCATCTCCTGATTCTCGCCGGTTCAGCCGGAAAAACAGGAGCCGCTATACTTTGCGCAAAAGGCGCCCTGCGCAGTGGCGCCGGACTGGTAACGACCGCTGCCCCCAAGGCCTTGTATCCGATTTTGGCTTCGTCTTTTGCCGAATCAATGACTCTGCCGCTCTCCGAAAGTGACACCTTTCTCTCCATAGACGATTGGCCCTGTATTCAAGAAGGGCTCAAAAAGAAAACCGCAGTAGTTATTGGACCTGGAATCGGCCAAAATAAGGCTACTGCCGCTCTTCTGCTTACAATCTACAACAAGGTTGAATGTCCGGTTATCATTGATGCCGATGGGCTGAATATTCTTGCTGGTCTCGATAAAAGACTCCTGGCGCCAGCCGGACCAAGAATCTATACTCCCCACCCAGGCGAACTGAGTCGCCTGCTTGACATACCTGTTGAGCAGATTCAAGGAAACAGAACGGAAGCGGCGGCTAATGGCTGCAGTCTCTTTGCCAACCAGAACCATGAAACGATACTCGTTCTCAAGGGTGCGGGTACTATTGTCGCTACGAGCAATGATTCGTTACATATCAATACTACAGGCAATCCAGGTATGGCGGCAGCAGGTATGGGAGATGTTCTCTGCGGAATGATTGGAGCGTTGCTCTGTCAAGGTCTCAATCCACGAGATGCTGCTGTTGCGGGAGTATATCTTCATGGTGCCGCAGGAGACCTCCTCTACGAGAGACAAGGATCCGGTTTTTATGCCGGCGAACTTGCCGACTCGATTCCTGAAGTTATACAAAAAGAACTGGATCATCAGTGATAAGTTTTTGCAGTGCCTCTAAAAAAGATCTTTTTATTCTTGCAATAATGCTGTGTTTTGCCTGTATCTAAAACGAGGAAGATAATAAAAGATGTCAGCTATTTCAGACGCTTCAGAGCAAAAGATTGCAGATGCCGCATTACATGCCAACAAACTGGCAATGGCACCCATCGCCCATCAAGCCATCCGTCTGCTTTGGAAAAAAGGCATATTACGGGCATTGGAAAAGACCTCCTACGATGGGGGCAGCACCATCGAGGAACTGGAAAATATAACCGGAGTCAGCCAATATGGACTGACGGTTCTCTTGGAAGCAGGTTTGGCGGAGGAGGTGGTAAAAAAGAGCAAAGAAAGATACCGTCTGGGGAAAATCGGCTATATTATTCTCCACGACAAGACCACACAGATCAATTTTAATTTTGTGCAGGATGTCTGTTACCAGGCCATGTTTCATCTTGAAGAGGCCATTGACAACGGAGAACCATCAGGACTCAAGGTTTTTGGTCAATGGCAGACGGTCTACAAGGCTCTCACCAGCCTGCCGGAACCGGCACAAAGCAGCTGGTTCGCATTCGATCACCATTACTCGGATTCTGTCTTCTCAAAGGCTCTGGAGATTGTCTTCTCTCAGCCAAGACCACCACAAACCCTGCTTGATCTGGGGGGAAATACCGGGAAATGGGCACTGAACTGCGTTGCATACGACAAAGACGTGCAGGTCACAGTCGTTGATCTTCCAGAACAGATACGGGTTTGTGCAGAAAATGTTGAGGCGGCTGGCCAGGCGGAACGCATCACCTGTTTTCCAACGGATCTCCTCACCGACAACGAAACGCTTCCTGCACATATAGACGCGGCTTGGATGAGCCAGTTTCTTTGCTGTTTTTCAGAAAAAGAGATTGTACATATCCTCAAAAGAACCCGAGAAGCGCTCAATCCTGATGGTCGGCTGTTCATCCTGGACACCTTCTGGGATCACCATTATCCAAGGGTTGGCGGCTATTGTCTGATTATGACCTCTCTGTACTTTACCTGTCTGGCCAACGGCAACAGCCGGATGTACGACAGCACAACCATCCTGCGATTGCTCGAAGAATCAGGATTTGAGCTGGCAACTGAATACCGGGATCTGGGCCTCAGCCATTCACTGTTTGTCTGCGAAAAGAGAAAAAGCCGGAAATAGCTCGCTTGCCTGGTGAAAATTCTCATCGTACAGAAGATGAGGAGGTCTGCGAGAGGATTGTACTCGGTGGTCTTGAAAGACCTACCAGATAATCTCTTGCAACCCGTTTTTTCTCAGATAATCGTTGCAGTGGACAAACACCTTTGAACCGAGAAAGCCTCTATGTGCAGAAAGGGGTGATGGGTGGCTGGTCATAAGCACGAGATGCTTTGACTGATCGACGAGGGCCTTTTTCTTCTGGGCAAAGGCCCCCCAAAGCATAAATACGACATGCTCTTTGAAACGGGAGATGGTCCTGATAATGTCGTCGGTCAACTCGTGCCAGCCAAGTTGGGCATGAGAATTTGGTTTTTTGGCAATGACTGTCAGACTTGCGTTGAGCAAGAGAACACCCTGCGCCGCCCAACGGGAGAGATCCGTATCTTGTGATATGTTTTTACCACCATAGACACTGTCATTGACCTCTTTCAATATATTTTTCAAAGATGGAGGAGCAGGTATGCCGTTGCGTACGGAGAAGCACAGACCATGCGCTTCAGGGCCTTTTCCGGGATGGAAGTTGAAATATGGGTCCTGACCAATAATAACGACCTTGGTTGCAACAATACTGGTTTGCCGCATCGCGGCAAACACGTTCTCCCTCAAGGGGTATACCGCCGCTCCCCGACCTGCATTTGCGTAGGCCTTGGCAACCAGGCTTTTATGAAAACCCTTTTTCATCATGGGAACAGTCTCTTCCCAAAGAATAGATTCTGTCATATCTCTTTCATCCGTTAGAAAAGGCGCTCAATAGATTGACTCTCGATGAACTAAACAGCAAAGCAGTGTCCTGATCCAATATCAACAGGTTTTTGCCTTATAATGATTTTTCTGGATTTTTTCGCCAATAGCAGACAGACTAATGACTTCATCCTGTGGCAACGCGTCCAGAATATACTCACTCAACACCTTATAGTAACACTCTTTGGGGTCTAGAACCCCGACATCACAACCGTCTTCGATCAAGGAGGCTATACCCTGTCGACCATCCTCTCTATGGCCAGAGAGAAGAATGGCACTGCTTTTTTTCTTGAAAGAGGCCCTGACGGATGCAATCAGCCAGTCAAGGGGACCACCTTCAAAACTTTTGATCTTTTTTTTGCTTTCCCGCTGCAGGGTCAGTTGTGCACTATATGGCTTTATCTTCATATAGTCTTCCTCGGAAAAGAGATAACAATGTCCACCTTCAATTTTTACGCCATCGGATACTCGAATGACCTTCATCAACGAGATTGCCTCGAGATATCTGGCAAACGCATCGACATATTCAGCATTCTCATGGAGCATCGCAAAAATGCATCCGCCCATATCTGGCTTGAGTTGGGGAAGAATCTCAAGCAGATTGGCAGCGGCTCCTTTCCCTCCTCCCAGAACGGTTACGAAATTATTGCTTCTGAACTGGTCCTGGGTGACCGTGGCAATCTCGATAAGATCTCCGCAATAGGTACATTCCACGGACGGCAATACAGCAAACGGGTCAATCTGAACGATTTGCCGGGTACCACACTCTTCACAAAAAATAACTTGCTCTTTTTGCTCAACAGCTTCGGCAAACTTCTTGTGCGAGAGTAAGGAGGCGAGTGATTCTCTTGCCCTCACTGTCATATCGGCAGCCTGAGATACTCTGGAGAGAAAGTCTTGTCTGCGTTCGGCAAGACACTCTTTCTGAGAGATAAAATCCTTCGCTATACAATCAATCGCTCCGTTTTTAAGGGCGTCAAAGGCCCTTGCTGTCCCCTCTTCTGTAAGGCTGGAAAGCATGATTGTCGGTGTTGGTTTATGACTCATTAAATATTGCAAAGCCGACATCCCATCCAAAAGAGGCATCTCCATATCGAGAAGGATAACATCCGGCTGAACGTCTAAAAGCCTCTCCAGGGCTTCAATTCCGTTTTTTGCCTCACCAATAATCTTGACGTTGATAAATTCAGCGAACATATCCAAAAGATATCTGCGAAACACCAGGGAATCATCAACGATAAGAACAGAAATCTCAGAAGAATTCCCAAGGATCTGTTCATTCACCATCTTTTCATCATCTTCTATATAAGCTATACTTGCTGGCTGCATTTTTTTTAAAAAGTATTGAATAGCACATTTTTGTCAGGATATATAAGACAGCGTATCCATCCCCTTCAAACAAACCATCTACAACTTCTGCTCGAGATACAACCTATTCTCCCTGATATACCTTTCCACATCCGGATGAAGCAGGTCACAGGCCAAGGCTGATGTGGCGATAAGCCGGCGTATACTCTCAGAGCTGGCCTCAGGCGGATAGTCCTCCAAGAGGTAAACAGCCCTATCGCCGCCAGGCTGCTGCCAGTACCCCGGTTTTCCCTCTTGTTGATAACCTAATGAGGCAAAAAAGTCATATAAAACCTTGCTATCATAGCCCAATCGTGGAGAAATAATAAATGCAACCTGGGAAAGAATCTCCGGAAAACCCTTCCACGTGCGTATACCAAGAAAAGCATCAACACCGAGAATAAAAAAAAACTCTGAATTCTTATATCTGTCTTTCAATGCGGCAACGGTATCAATGGTATATGAGGGTCTGGGGAGTCGCCCTTCGATATCGCAACACACCATATTTGAATGCCCTGCACACTGTAGTTTGAGCATATCCATCCGTTGCCTAAAAGAGGCAAAAACCCGACTCTTATGCGGCGGGACTGCAACAGGAACAAAGAGAATCGTATCGAGATTGAGCGCTGTTAAAGCCTGCCTTGCCAGTTGAAAATGCCCGGTATGCACAGGGTCAAATGAGCCTCCGAATATGCCGATACGGGAGGTCTTCACCCGCGCACCTGTCCATGGCCGTAAACAACAAATTTTCTCGTTGTCAGTTCTTTCAGGCCCATCGGACCATAAGCATGCAGCTTGGTGGTACTTATACCAATCTCCGCTCCCAGACCAAGTTCACCACCATCGTTGAATCTGGTTGAGGCGTTTACAACAACGGCTGAGGCATCAATCTCCCTGATAAAACGCTGGGCCAGGGAATAGTTTTCAGTGATAATGGCCTCGGTATGTCCGGAACCATATTGGTTTATATATTCCTTTGCCTCCTCATATCCGGCAACAACCTTTATACACAGTATAAGATCAAGAAATTCGCGCCCCCAATCTTCAGGGGCTGCTGCAGTAACAGCTCTGTCAAGCTGCACACTTTCGGCACAACCCCGCAGTTCAACACCCATTGCGGCAAGCTGCTGTGTACAACGCGGGATACATTCAGCGGCGATATCGCGGTGAACCAGCAGCCCCTCCAGAGCGTTGCATACTCCCGGACGCTGGGTCTTGGCGTTTATGACAATGGGCACTGCTTTATCAAGATCCGCATCCTTATCGACGTAGATATGACAGACACCCTTATAATGCTTAAGCACAGGAATCCTTGAATGTTCGGTGACAAAGCGGATAAGCCCCTCGCCTCCCCGGGGGATAACGAGATCAATCGCCTCCTCCTGTTGCAGTAAATGTAAAACGGCCTCCCTGTCGGTTACGGGTATAACCTGAACAACATTCGGGTCGATAGCATGAGCAGTCAGGGCTTTTTTAAGAATTGCTGCCAGAATAAGGTTTGAATGCAGAGCCTCCGAACCACCTCGCAGAATAACCGCATTACCGGCCTTGAAACAGAGTGCCGCTGCATCAACAGTAACATTCGGGCGGGACTCATAAATCATCGCTATAACCCCTAACGGAACACGCATCCTCCCGACCTGTAAACCGTTGGGCCTTATGGTAAGATTGTCAATACTGCCAATGGGATCGGGCAGGGAAGCAACCTCCTGTACGCCGGAGACCATCGATGCAATAACCGCATCAGAAAGTGTCAGCCTGTCAATCATTGCAGCAGAGAGGCCTTTCTTTTTTGCGGCATCTAGATCTTTGGCATTCTCCCGCTGAATCTCCGCTCGTTGCTCGATCAGCAGCTCGGCAACGGCAGAGAGCACAGAGTTCTTTTGTTCCGCAGAGAGCTGGGGCAGCAGAGATGCTGCTTTTTTAGCTTTTTGGGCAATTTGACCTATGGCATTGGATAGTTGCATTTTTGATAGTTTGTTGAAAGGGGTGGAGTTTTGTTCGGAGACGGAAGGTGTTTTCCGCAGTTTCGATGTTATTTTTGTTGTGGCAGAAGGCTGAAATGGTCATACTGGTTAGAGAATAACCATATTGTCGCGGTGGATAACCTCTTCACAGCCCTTATAACCAAACTTTTCTTCTACCTCACTGGTCTTACAGCCTTTTATCAGCGAGGTTCTGGCCTGATCATGGTTTATCAATCCCACGGCAATAACCTGCCCCGCCAGATTCCGACAACGCACACAATCACCTTCGTTAAAATCGCCTTCTATAGAAACTATCCCCGAGGGCAAAAGAGATCTGCCATTTTTTTGAATGGCTCTGCAGGCCCCCGGATCAAGAACCAAATCACCTTTTGGCGTCAGCACTTCGGCAATCCAGTGCTTTCGCTTTTGCATTCTCTCTTTATGGGGCAGAAAAAATGTCCCAATTAATTTACCGGAAAACAGATCCTGTAGAATATTTTCCTGCTTGCCGGATCCGATAAAGGAACAGCCTCCTCCTGAGGCAACTATCCGGGCAGCATTTATTTTACTCGCCATGCCGCCGGTTCCAAGAGAGGACGTTGTTTTTCCTGCTAAGGCCAGAATATCCTCGTTTATCTCGTCAACTGTATGGATGGGTCGCGCATCAGCTGTATTTTTGGGGTCCTTATCGTAGAGGGCATCAACATCTGTCAGACAGACGAGCATATCCGCCTCTATAAGATTGGCCACCAAAGCGGCCAGGGTATCATTATCACTGAATTTGAGTTCTTCTGTTGAAACGGTGTCATTTTCGTTAATGATCGGGATTACTTCCGATTGAATCAGGGAGAGAAGAGTATTTCTTACATTCAGATATCTTCCTCTATGAGCCAGATCGGAGTGGGTCAGTAGTACCTGGGCAACAACCGTATCATGTTGGGCAAAGGCATCGTCATAGTCGTGCATCAGCAGCGATTGACCAATGGCCGCAAAGGCCTGTTTCTGCTTGATGGAAAGAGGCGTTTGCTGCCGGTATCCCAGCTTCTTTTTACCGGCGGCAACCGCTCCTGAGGAAACAAGCAGCACCTCCTTTCCTCTTTCCTTGAGCAGGGAGATCTCCTGAGCCAGATGATCAATAATGGACTGGTCAACCCCCAGCTCATTTGTCAGAACAGCACTGCCTGCCTTGACAACAATCCTTTTCGCCTTTTCAAGAAATGCCTTTCGTTGCATAAGAGGTCGGAGATGTCTCCAATTGATTCAAGCATAATGTTTCAATATGGTACTCACGCAGTAAATCGCAGTCGCTTAAAGATCAGGTGGCTACGATAATCCTGTTATAAAACCATAATACTGATTTCAGAACAAGTCCCCGGAAATGCATTTTGCTCAAAAGCCCAAAAAGTTGCAGCGAAAAACAACCGACGACAACGTTTTACTCGTCTGAATATACCCAATTTTCTAGAGAATTTGCCCTACAGAAGATGCTTATTCAAAGGTCAGAGGCTTATGCGGGGTATCTTTCAGAAAAATTTGAGTTCTTGGTGACATTTCTGCTAAGATAAGAGAGCTCTGCATTATCGAATTTTTCATTTAAGATCAGAATCTGCAAAAAAATAATCCAAGGCATCGTCTTGAAACGCTTAACATTGTACTCATAGTCTTTTATCAGGGCCGGTCTCGCCCCGGCCCCCCGCCAAGCCTTCTTTTCAGAGGTATAAGAGATTAACGCACCAAGGGAGAGAAAAGGACCCTTTGTTTACGACATATTTGCCGCAATAAACGGTCGAGTGAAGTTGCAGCACAGAAAGACGAGACAGAAGAGAGATATGAGACTTATCAGACTATTAAAAAAAGATTTAGCAAAAGAAACAACATTTTGGGTTTGCAGAGAGAATAATTTCGCCTGAACAGGCTGCCCGGATTTGCTCACAATACGGAATTGATTATTACAATCAAAGTAAACAATCCTACGGCTACTTTATTCTGACAATTCTTAGTTTCCTCTTTATTGGCCTTGCAATTATAACAATAGTTGGCGCAAACTGGGAATCGATACCCCGGGGAGTCCGTATGTTGAGCTTAATCTTATTAACGCTGTTGGTCAACATTGTCGGAATCTATAAGACAGCGAAAGGAGAAACATCTTTGGCAATCGGCTGTTTTTTCTTTGGAGGGCTCTCGTACGGAGCCTCCATAATGCTGGACCGCAGCGGTAAAGTTGCTTTAAAAGATATTATTCTGAATAATACAGGCCCATAATGAAAATTTTCTCATAAATTTTCAATGATCAGGAAAAAGCAGGATACCTCTTTTTCTCAACATGAAACCGATCTCTTTAGAATTATGCAGCTGAGTACATTTTTTCCTCATTTCTTATTGGTAATATATATTTCTGAATTTACCGTGTTGGCCATACACCCCTTTGACAGGGCCGTATGGTGGGCAGAGAATATACCTGTCTTGATTCCGGTAATTCTTTTAACATTTACCGCCAGAAAGTTCCGTTTTTCAAATCTCTCTTATCTGTTAATGGCCTGTTTCTTTTTATTTCATACCGTTGGAGGCCATTACACCTTTGAGAGAACACCTTTCGATTTCTTTAACAATATATTAGCCAAGCTTGATTTGGACTTTATCTTTCCGGAAGATAGAAATAATTTTGATAGAGTGGGTCATTTTCTTGTTGGGATTCTTGCCTATCCTCTCGCCGAATTGTTTTTACGAAAAAAATGGGTCTCCAATCTTCCAACAGCCATTTTTCTGGGGGGTGTTTCTCTGGGATTCTGGGGCGCATTATACGAAGTTATCGAAATGTACTACGCAGTAACGCAGGGGGGAAGCTCTGGAGCATCCTTTTTAGGCTCACAGGGAGACATTTGGGATGCACAAAAAGACATGCTTTTAGATATCTTGGGGGCTATTTCTGTCTTTATCCTCTTTGGCTTCAATTTAAGAAAATGGTCAAGAGTGGAACATAATCACCAAAAATGAGCTACAGTTCTGTTATGATGTCTCAAAAAGTGTGCAAATCGTTGCAAAATTTCTGAGAAGAAAACACACAGGAAATAATTAAGATTTTGAAGGGTATTTTTTCTCCAAATATATTTCAATTCCTTTAAAAAACGTTCTAAGAAAAATACAAAAATTCTTGTTGAACATTCTCAGTTCTTCTGAATCTCTTGTATCCTGTCCAGAATACGATCCGCAGTCTGTTCTTTTGAAAGCAGAGGCAGTTGCCGCTTACCGTCTTTATCGATAAGGACGATCTGATTTGTATCGGTATCAAAACCGCTGTCGACAGAACAGATGTTGTTTGCTACGATAAGATCCAGGTTCTTGGAACAGAGTTTGCGGGTAGCATTTTCCAGAAGATTTCTACTTTCTGCGGCAAAGCCAACAAGGATTTGTCCGGGTTGTTTTTGCTGGCCCAGAAAATGGACAATATCCTTATTCGGGCTCAACTCAAGACAGGGATCAATATCCTTCTTTTTTGCCTTATCAGGCAGCCTTTTTTTCGGTCTGAAATCGGAAACTGCCGCCGCCTTGATAATAATTTCGCAATCCGCGGCTTGGCCTGTAACCGCATCGTACATCTCTTGGGCGCTCTGCACCTGAATACATTGTACACCAACGGGTTCTTGCAAATGTGTCGGGCCGCTTACCAGAACAACCTCTGCTCCCCTTCTTCGCGCAGATCTGGCGATGGCATACCCCATCTTACCGGACGAACGGTTTCCCAAAAAACGGGCCGGATCAATATGTTCACGGGTACCACCTGCTGTGACCAGTATTTTTTTCCCGAGAAAATCCTGAGAAGATAAGGGCCAGGACAATCTTTCCTTGGCGATATCCCAGTCTACCAGTCTGCCGGTTCCCCGTTCATTGCAGGCAAGCCTGCCATAGCCCGGCTCAACAACAGTATAATCGAGGTTCCGCAGTCTCTCAATATTTGCCTGGGTGGCCGGATGATCGTACATTTTGCTGTTCATCGCCGGAAAAAGAAGAACAGGGGCCCTGGTACAGAGGACTGTCGTCGTCACCAGGTTATCGGCAAGCCCACAGGCCAGTTTGGCAAGCGTATTTGCAGATGCCGGAGCAACAAGCACCAGATCGGCCTCAGCGCCTAATTCGATATGCGGCATCGAGGCTCCTCCTGTATTCCCAAACATCTGACAATATACCGGATGTCCGGAAAGGGCTTCGCAGGTGAGAGGAGAAACAAACTTCTCCGCTGCCGGGGTCATAACAACCCGAACCACGGCCTCCATTTTAACCAGCTCGCTTACCCATGAAGCGACCTTATAGGCCGCTATTGAACCGGTCAGACAGACAACAATATTTTTTCCACAAAAAACAGACATAGATTTCAGCCCACTCGATCTGATGTACCCGGAAAAGGGTATATCACCAGGGAGCTTCCTCCTCTTTGTTTCTGGCTTTTTTCTGCTCGAACAGAGAGCTGTATAAAAAATACTCTCTCCCGGATGACGCTATCCGAAACTCCGTTTGGAAACAGAAGCCCTATCCCCGGATCTCAATTCGATTGTTCGTTATAACTCTCAGGTTCTCGGCTCCAGCCATACTTGGTTAGTAGGCACCCTTTCCGGTAAACATAATATACACCGTCTTTACAATAATCTTGATGTCTGTCCACAGCGAATAGTTCAGGATATACCAGTCATCCATCCGAATACGCTCTTCATAGTTGTCGACGTTTGAGCGGCGTCCAACCTGCCAGGGTCCGGTGATACCGGGTTTCATAGAACAGTATCGGCCTGCATTTTCCCTGTAAAGACCGTTTAACTCATTGTCAACCACCGGGCGTGCACCAACAACGCTCATATCTCCGCGAATGACATTTAAAAACTGAGGGAATTCATCAAGACTCGTCTTTCGCAGAAATCTTCCAATTTTTGTTATCCGCGGGTCGTTTTTTAACTTATAGGTCTCTTCCCACTCTTTCTTTAACTCTTCATTCTCGGAGAGAATCTTTTCAAGCTCCTTGTCTGCCCCAACCCGCATGCTTCTGAACTTAAGGCAGTTAAAGGTCTTTCCGGCAGCAGTTATCCTTCTATGCCGGTAAAAGATCGGTCCACCGTCACTCAGCTTAATGATAAGGGCAATACACAGGGTCAGAGGCAGGGTGAACAGTAAGACAAGGATGGAAAAAACAAGATCAAAGCCCCTCTTCCATTCTGTATTGGGATTGAAATTGAGGAGTAATAAATTGCCAAGAGACTGCATTTCGGCATGATGGATACCAAAAAGATACAGATCAGGAACAAGAAAAATCCGGGCCCCGAGGGATCTGCAGTCACGTAAAATCTTGAAAATCTTTTTTTCTGCACGCATCGGCAAGGCGATGTAGACATAGTCGATATCATGTAACTTCAAATACTCGGTAACAGCACTTATATCTCCAAGAATAGGCCGGCCAAGAACCTGTTGCAGACCTTCTTCCTGATCAATTTTATCGTCAAAAAAACCGAGTATCTCGATACCAGCCCAGGGGATAATCTCCAGCTCGTTGACAAGGGTGATGCCAAGATCCCCTGCCCCGACAATGATTGCCCTGCGAAGGTTTTTGCCTCGGGTTCGCAATATACGCAGCAGTTTTCTGGCGATGAGATGCAGAAAAAAAAGGAGAAAAGGCGTCGTAATCGTCCAGATAAGAATGACCACCCTGGAATAGGCAATAGAGATTTTCCAGAGAAAGAAATAAAACAACAATACCCCGACTACAGCTCCCCAGGCCTTGAGAATAGAGAGAAATTCCAAAAAAAACTTCCACCCCCGCCACGATCTGTACAGCTGAAAAGACTGAAAACTCACAAAGGCGAGAAAGAAGGAGAGGATCATCAGCCTGGTATAGTATTGGCTCCAGGGAACGTTGTACCAAAAGACCAGTAATGCCAGATAACCAACGACAACAAGGCAGTCAACAAGATGCAACAGCCTGGCCATAAGGGAACTTTGTTCTCGGAGATTGAGTGTTAGCATCGAATCTGTTTTGCAACAATGTATTTGAACCCTGCCAGCACGCCCCCGGCGGGATTATTATTGAATCTTCCACCAGCCTCTATGCGAGCTGAACATGCAACAAAGACTTTGGGGTAGCAAGGTATAACGCCTCCCCAGTCTATACGCAAGATACTTGGCAGCCACCCGCCATATCCACCCGGGTAGAAGCCAAAACCGTCTTCGCCGGCTAATATAGCGAAGCCCGGAAACGAGATATGCTCTACCAAGCCCTTCGGCGGCTCCATAGGTCTGCAGGAGCCAAGACTCCTCAGTATGCAGAACACCGATGTCAAAAGAGCGGCGAAACTCATCCCAGACGCTGTAATTATGGCTGTGATAGACCAACGCCCGGCTGACATACAACACGGCATTACCGGCCTGTAATAACCTGCCAAGAGTACAGGTGTCTTCACCAAAAATCAAATTGTTCTTAAAGTAATCTACCGCAGCCAAACGCTCCTTTTTATAGGCGGCAAAAGAATTAGAGAGAAATATGGTGTGCAGACCCATCTCTGTACGATCGGCAAATGAGCGTCTTTCCGATTCAGGGGGATAATTAAAATCTCTCAGATGGGCAGCACCCAGTGTCGCATCCTCGTTGGCAAGCTGACGCCCGTATGTACAGGCCAGCTCCTCGTCTTCTTGCAAAGGAGCCACAAGCTGACGAAGCGAATCATCGGCTGCAAGGACCACATCCTGGGTGCAAAAGACCAGTATTGTTCCCTGAGCTGCACGGGCAAGCAACGTTCGTGTTCCACCATGGTCAAAAGAGCCCTGCGGGATATCTACAACCCGAGCTCCGTTTTCAATGCAGACGGCCTTACTGTCGTCTGAGGATGCTGAATCAGAAACGAGTATTTCTTTGATATCGATATCTTGCCTGTCTATCGATGCAAAAAATTTGTGGAGATGCCTCTCACCGTTATAGACAGGAACGATAACAGAAATTGGTGAGCTGTCTGAATAACGCATACACATTGTTCATATTTTGAAATAACGCACAGCAAGATATTTACCAACGGCCCAGAGTATATACGGAGAACGATGCCTTTTGTACAGCAGTACTTCGTTTTGAGCAGACAACAGACGACTGGAATATGACATCTCTCTGCGCTGGGCCGCCCAGCCCCGGCAATGATAGACAACTATTGAGGGCAGATAGACAATATTCCATTGTTTTTGATAGATCCGAAGACTGAGCTCAATATCCTCTTTGTACAGAAAAAACGCTTCATCAAAGACTGGGGCCCCGAGGCTCTGAAGAGCGGCTGCGCGACAACACATAAAGGCCCCGCAGACCGCCGGAACGTGCTGTTCTGCCTGGTACTGGCCCCTGTCTTCTTCTCCTTGTCCTCTGTCAAACCAGCGGCCATAGAACTTTCTGAAGATTCCTGTAGAATCGATATACCCCGTAGGCTGGTCTGTATCAAGATCGTATCCGAGCAGCTTTCCTGTTAAACAACCTGTACCAGGATTTCGAGAAAAATGGCCGACAACCTGAAACAGTACATCTTTTTCCATAAAGGCATCCGGATTAAGAAATATGACAATATCATCTGCCCCGAGCCTGACCTGTTTCAGCCCGATGTTGTTTGCCCTGGAAAAACCAATATTTTTGCATTTTATTATCTTGCTGCAAAGCGGCCGTTGCTGGTCTATATAATCGGTCTGGTCTGAGCCGCTATCGACAAGTACCACCGAGGCAGGCTGCAAGGTTTGTTTTGCAATTGCATTGAGACAGAGAGGGATCTCCAGCATAGAATTATGGGTGACGATAATAATATGAACCGGAGTAAAAGACATGGACAGGGATACCCAAAAATTTTGTCTGAAGGCTCTTGAAAAAAGAGACACTCGAAAAGTGTCTTAACAGAACAATCTGAGATAGACTGTTAACAAGCGACTCTTTTTACCGTTTTGCGCTCTTCTGGATATGATAGAAAGCACGGCCTCTCTTTCCGCCTGGGTGAAGATTTGAATCAGCATCTCGCTTGACAAAACCCCAGGTATAGTTGCAGAGTCCTGCCGCTGCTCGAGCATAAGAGATCTATTTGTAACCGCCTCTTTCATCCCCTGTAACCAGGGGCCGAGCATCTTTTTTTTACAACAAAACAATAGCCAGATACATTGATAGAGTACAATCACCGGCCCAAAAATCACAAAAAAAGAAGGCGGATAGTTTTTGAGCAGGAGGTAGATGCTGTTGCGGGTGGAGAGACGGATGGTAAGTGGATTGATCTTCGAGCCCGAGGTTGCACTGCCGATGTGAAAGACTTTGGCCTTGTAGAGATACATACAGCGCAGGCCAAGCCGCCGGGCTCGAACATTGAGATCGACATCCTCGAGATAGGCAAAAAAGTCTACATCGAAAAACCCCACCTTTTGAAAAAAAGAGTCTCGATAGAGGGCCGCACCAGCACATGCGCCAAAGACCTCTCTATCCTTTTGATACCGCTCACCGTCCTGTTCCTGGGTTCCGATTCGATATCCTGCTCCACCACGAAAAAAGGCGTCTCCGGCTCCGTCAAGCTGTGTTCGCTTATGAAAATCGAGCATCTTGAGGGCAAAGTAATCATACTCCCTGTACAGTTCTGCACCTTGAACCAATGCCTCAAGACAATCCGGAGGTACCTCCATATCATTATTTAAGAGCAGGATCAAAGGGGCCGTTGCCCTTTTTATTCCGGCATTTACGGCGGCGCTAAAACCTGTGTTGGTTTCAAATTGGATGATCTGGACAGCTGGAAACTCTTCTTCAAGCATGTCAACCGAGTCATCCGTAGAGCCATTGTCGATGACCGTTACACGAAATCCCTGGAAGGATTGCTGGCTAAGCGAATGCAAACAATGCCGTAGCATCTGGGCCCCATTCCAGTTAGGAATGAGTATGTCTACGAACAGTTCTGCCTGCTGCATGGGCTATGCGATCAGATGAGAAAACATGTACGATAAAAAGAGACAAACCGGCATAAAGAGACCAATCAGTTACTTTCTGGCTCTTTTTCGGTCTTTGTATCTCTATAGACCTCCCGAACGTAATATACAGGCTTATTCTGTGATTCATGGTAGGTTCGTGCCTGCAGCTCGGCAATTAACCCCATCGAGACAAACTGAATTCCAATGAAAATAAGGAGTATTGCCAAAAACAGCATTGGCCGGTTCGATAGAGGTGTTCCCCAGAATTGCCGCTGGATAGTCATCACCAGGGCCACAACAAAGCCAATACTGCTGGAGATAATTCCAAGCAAACCAAACACCTGTATCGGCCTTGTGGCATAACTTAATAAAAACTTGACGGTCAGCAAATCCAGGATGACCCTTATGGTGCGTGAGATGCCATATTTTGACTGACCATATTTGCGCGCCCTGTGATTGACCTTTACCTCGGTAAAGCGAATTCCCATACCACTGGCAATCGCAGGGATAAAGCGGTGCATCTCACCGTATAATTTAACATTTTTTATAATTTCTTTTTTAAAGGCCTTCAGGGTGCAACCATAATCATGCAAATTAACATTTGTGGTTTTTGAAATGATCTTGTTGGCAATGAGCGAAGGAAGTTTTCTGTTGATAAAGGCATCTTTTCGATCATACCGCCAACCAGTGACCACGTCATACCCTTCGCCGATTTTTTCGAGCAGCAACGGGATATCCTTCGGGTCATTCTGCAGATCCGCATCCATCGTGATAATTATTTCTCCCTGCGCATAATCAAATCCTGCCGCCAGAGCCGCCGTCTGTCCAAAGTTTCGCCGAAAACAAACAACAACAACCCGCGGATCCTTGGCCTGAATCTGTTGAAGCACATCAAGGCTGCCATCGGTACTTCCATCATCGATAAAGATGAGTTCATAATTCTCCGGTTCAGACGCCAATACAGCACAGAGTTCCTGATAGAGAATTGGAATATTTTCTTCTTCGTTGAGTAAAGGTATAACCACCGAAAGTTGCAACGTTTCTCTCCTATGATAAATGATAAACGACAAGAAAAGACACCCCTGCCGTACAGGTTTTTTCTCTTTTGAAATTTTTTTCAGGGAACTTTTTTATTTTCCAAAATCTCCTGAATGTCCAGCTTTTTCTTGTCCCTATAAGCGAGGTATATCCCAAAACCGATAAGACCGGCAGCAAGCAGCTTTACTCGAAGCAGCAGCCCCATAGCCAGAGATTCTGCGGTTCCAACACCGGCAAGCAGAAAATAAAAGACAAATACCGACTCATAGTACCCCAGGTTGCCAAGCAGGGTTACCGGCATATGGGCGACAAGCATAATCGCCGGCACAATGGCACAAATATACCAGAAATCGACGGTAACCCCAAAGGCAAGATAGCTGGTATAGACATTGACCCAGGTAAGTAGGTAGTAGAGAAGAGTCAACAAGGTAATCTTTATAAAAAAAACTTTGTTGTGACGCAGGGCTGTAAAAGTATATGTGAGTTCATCTCGAAATAACAAAAGCTTGGAACGCAGCTTCTTGTAAAATTTTTCAGCATATGCGACACAACGTCCAAGTACCGTCAATCCAGTCTTTCTGGCAATAATGTGAGCAAAATGAAAGGCTGTAAAGACAATTCTATCGGGTAAAGACAGTGCCTGCGGAAACCACGATAGCCAGGCAAGTAAAAGCAGCAGCAGGGCTCCACTACAGGCCGGCAGATATACATAGGGATTTTTATACAACTCGACCTTGCAGAGAGGGGTAACTATCACCAGAACAAAAAGAACAACTATTCCAGAGAAGCGTTCAAGAAAGACAGCCGCCGCAGAAAAAGGCTGGTTATCAATTTTTTTCCCAACATAGTAGGCGCGGACGAGATCGCCACCGACGGTCGAAGGCAGAATATTGGAAAAAAAATAACCGATCAGATAGACCCGCAGTAGCTCGAGAAAAGAGAGCCTGGTCCGTTCTTGTTTCAGATCGAGTATCACCTTCCATTTGCCACAACTTGAGACGACCATTGCCACAGTAACAAGCGCACTGACGAGCAAAAAACCCAGATCGACGTGCGCAAAAACTTTGCGCAACTCACCTGTTTTCACAAAGGAAAACAGAATAATAAAAAAAGCCGCGCTGAAGACAATTTTAATCAATATTTTTATGTATTTGAGCATCTATATTGTATGCCTATAAGCGTAAAAAGAGCCTGATCTTTCAGGTCAGAAAAGGCGAAACACCTCCCCCTCGGACCTGCACCGGCAACGGATAAGCCAAAAAGATGTGACAGATCTCAACGACAGGAGTATTGTCACCTGCCTTGACAGCAAAAGCTAAGATACGCCCATCTGAGCGCGCAGATTCTCGTCTATCTTTGCCAGAAATTCTTCGGTGGTTAAATAGTCCTGTTCGCCTTTAACGAGCAACGCCAGGTCCTTTGTCATATACCCCGATTCAACGGTCTGCACACAAACCTTCTCCAGGGTCTGCGCGAAGTTGACAATTTCAGGCGTCGCGTCGAATTTGCCGCGATACGAGAGCCCCCTGGTCCAGGCAAAGATAGAGGCAATGGGATTGGTTGAGGTGGCATTTCCTTTCTGGTGTTCCCTAAAATGCCTGGTTACCGTGCCATGTGCGGCCTCAGCCTCGACGGTTTTGCCATCCTCGGTCATAAGAACCGAGGTCATCAGGCCAAGAGAACCAAAGCCCTGGGCAACCGTGTCTGACTGTACATCGCCGTCGTAGTTCTTACAGGCCCAGACAAAGCCGCCCTCCCATTTCATCGCTGCGGCCACCATATCATCAATCAGACGATGCTCGTAGGTTATTCCAGCAGCGGCAAATTTTTCTTTGAACTCTGCTTGATAGACCTTTTCAAAAATATCTTTAAACCTGCCATCATATTTTTTCAGTATGGTATTCTTGGTCGACAGATATACCGGCCAGCCCAAATCAAGACCATAGTTCATACAAGAACGGGCAAAACCACGAATCGATGCATCAAGATTGTACATACCCATCGCCACACCGGCTCCAGGAAAATCAAAGATCTTCTTGGTAATGGGTTCAGCTCCAGATGCCGGACGGAAGGTCATCGTCAACTCCCCCGCCCCGGGAACAAAGAAATCTGTAGCACGATATTGATCGCCAAAGGCATGTCGGCCAATGACAATGGGTTTCTTCCAACCCGGAACCAGCCGTGGAATGTTGGCACAGATAATCGGCTGGCGAAAGACGGTACCACCAATGATGTTGCGTATAGTTCCATTGGGTGATTTCCACATCTCTTTGAGAGCGAATTCTTTTACCCTTGCTTCATCCGGAGTTATCGTCGCACATTTTACGCCGACCCCATATTTCTTTATCGCATTTGCGGCATCAACCGTGATCTGATCGTTGGTTTCGTCTCGAGACTCAATCCCAAGATCGTAGTATTTCAGATCTATCTCCAGATACGGCAAGATCAGTTTATTTTTGATGAATTTCCAAATGACTCGAGTCATTTCATCCCCATCAAGCTCTACGACAGGATTTTTAACGATATACTTTTTCATATTGACTCCACGGTAAATGCTCTTGATCATATGTCGTTATAGACTGCAGGCAAACTTACGGCGATGCAGAAAACAAAGCAATCAAAAAAAGAAATCGATCTGGCTACAACTCTTTTTTCAATAATTCTGCAGTACAAAATACCGGCTCAGCAGGGGCCACACTATACTTCGGGAAAGGCACCGTAGTCAAAAGGGAGCGAACCATTTCCGGAAAGGAAGAAGAGTCCAAGCCAAAGAAACCATTTACCAGGTTTCAGGGTATCTATTTCATATCTCATTATATTTTTCATAAAAACAAGAACAAAGTCAGCTCACGGCCAATCAATGCATTGACGAGCGAGGAATCTGCTATATATTTTCAAAGCTACAGTGGCGCAACTCCTCGCAGACAGCGCCTCCGACGACAATACGCACAGTCAAGCCGTGAACGTTCCGGCTATCGCCTCTGCAGGAGAAAATATGACATTACTTGAAGGATTTTTATGGCTCACGCTCAACGTTTACCACGAGGCCAGATCAGAACCACAAATCGGCCAGATTGCCGTGGCTCTGGTCACCTTGAACAGGGCCAGTCAGAGAAGTCTGCCGGTAAAACAGATTGTTCAGGAACCCTACCAGTTCAGCTGGACCCTGCAAAAAGAATCTTACACCCCCCAAAATCCCAAGGCCTTTCTCGACTGTATGCAATCAGCCTATCTGGCCCTGGAAAATGAAGATTTCACCGATGGTGCAACCCATTACCACCTTAATACCATAGCCCCGTACTGGATCAGCCAGTATACGTATCTCGACCAGTACGGCTCTCATAAGTTTTACAAATAAGCCTATTTTACTGTACTTTTAAGGCTACACCTCTGCCGCTTTTTTCAGGGCGGCTGCCATGGTCTCTAGACGCTCTGTATCCATATTGATCGATACCGGATAGACCAGTGTTCGCTCGATAATTGCACTCGATTCAGGCAAGGCATCCTGGTCGTATTGTATCCTTCTTTTCCCGCCGGGTTGCATAAAAGGATAACCAGAACGTATCGGAGTCTTGCCTTCGAGCAAATGCTCCCATTTTGGAAAATAATGCCAGGTGTTTTCTGCAAAATAGATCGGTGGAAAACCTGCATTTCGCAGAGAATCGAGTACCCGTTGGCAATGTTTTTTATCCTGCAGCATAAAGGCAAAAAAAGTGGCGGAATCACCCTTTTCATCAATCAGGGTTCTGAACTGGACACCAGGTATTGCCGAAGCCGCCTGTTTGAGCTGAGCCTTGTTGCCCTGCTGACGTTCAACGATCGAGTCCAACTTTGCCAGTTGAGCAAGGCCAATGGCTCCCTGGATCTCCATCATTCGATAGTTAAAACCGATAAAACGTCTGCCCTCGCCTCCCCGCCCTCCCGGGTTTTCTCGATGATCGTGTCCATGATCGTGGTACTCAGACATGGTTTGCCACAGATTCTGATCGTCGGTAATAATCATCCCCCCTTCGCCGGTGGTCATGGTCTTGACAGAATCAAAGGAAAAGGTCCCGCAGCTACCAAAGCTGCCGAGATGCCTTCCATCAATCCGGGCTCCCGCAGCCTGTGCGCTGTCTTCGAGAACCGGAATAGCATGCCTTTGTGCAATGGCAACGATCTCTCGAATCCGGGCTGGCGCCCCAAGCATATGCACCGGAATGATACACCTCGTCTTCGGTGTGATTTTGCTCTCCAGATCATGCGGATCCATATTCAATGTGGTATCCACTTCACAGAACACCGGGGTAGCACCAACCTCAAGAATAGCCTCCCAGGTGGCAACGAAGGTAAAGCCCTGGGTAATAACCTCGTCTCCAGGACCAACGCCCAGGGCAGTCAAGGCCACCTTGAGTGCCGTTGAACCAGAGGTTACCGCCTGGGCATATTTGCTGCCGCAATAACGGGCAAAGGTATCCTCAAATTCCCTGACCTTATAGATTCCTTGACGCTGTTCAGCAAACTCGTAGCGAAACAGGACTCCGGTATTGAGAACCTCCATCACCTCTTTTCTTTCCTCATCACCAAATATTTCAAAACCAGGCATAATGGGACTCCATTTTGTATTTCCCGTTTTTTCAATGTTGACGGGTCATTTGCGAAAAATTCCTTTTTAAAAGCTGGCAGTAATAAACACACAGGTGCTGTCTATGTACATACCACTGGTTACGATAAACAAAACGATGGCCTGATGACTTTCTTCCTGTTGTCTCCAGCCAGGATGGGACCGCGAAGATTATGGTGCAACTTTTAATCGAGCAATTTTTTTCTCAATTTGAGGTCGAAGCTGCGACAGGGATACATCATTTTCCACGACAAGGAGAAAATTATTTAACAGAGCAATTGCTCGATCGGTATTTCCCTGCGCCGTTTCAAGACGACTCAAACCGTAGAAACCGATTGCCTCATAACCTTTTAAATTTTTCAGATATTCGTACTGAGCTGTCGCTTCTGCATAGTCGTTTTCTGCCTCATAGGCCTGGGCCAGACCATATACCACCAAAGGCTTTGCCGGATTGTTTTCTTTGAGCTTTTTTGCCAAGGCCGCATACTTTTTTGCAGCCTCGTCAAACCTGCCGGACTCCATAGCAAAATGGGCCAGCTCAATTTCAGCCCAGAGGCTGGAAGAGGTATCCTTATACTCCTCTGCAACCTTTACAAGGGCCGCGGACTTCTCCGCATCGGGAGCCGCGTCGGCCAAAAAAAGTGCGTTTGCTGCGGCTTCTTTCCGTTTTTCAACATAAGAGCCATAGAGTGACCATGCCACAACTGCGACAACAATAACGGCTATAGACGCCTGTATTGACCTCTTATGCCGGCGTATAAAAGTGATGGCTGCGGGCGGGATATTAAACTGTTCGAGCACCCCTTCCACCTTGTCCATGGTTGTTTCTTCTGTTAAACGTTTATTAAACACAGTCTCTTTGGACATGCCAGGCCTCCACGATCTTTTGTCTTTGACTTTTTTCTATCTTTTTATGTGATTACTCAATGGCTTCACCGACTCTACAAACCTTTTGCCCATACTTTTTTCAGGAACCCCCTGTTGAGACAAGCGCGATTTTTCGATATACTTTCCCTCTACCGAAAATCATGTTTCCCGAGGAAGACCCCATCGCGTCTTGCGCAAAAATTCGCAATGTACCCATTGCAGAAGCTCTCTTCAACCGAAAACATATACTGTAAGCCTGATAATATTCAATCACAATGTTTCTGAAAAAAGAATCAACACCCCTCACGGTAAGCCAACTGACCCTGAGAATAAAAAGGATCCTGGAAAATGAGTACAAATTTGTACGTATACTCGGGGAAATTTCCAACCTCACAACCCCCTTCTCCGGACATTCCTATTTTACATTAAAGGATGAAAAGGCCCAAATACGCGCCATCCTCTTCAAACAACAAAAGCGCTTTGTTTCCCTGCGTCTTGAAAACGGTCAAAAGGTTGTCTGCTTTGGGCGTGTTTCGGTGTACGAGCCCCGCGGTGATTACCAGATCATACTCGACAGTGTCGAATTATACGGCACGGGTAGATTGCAGCTGGAATTTGAGGCATTGAAGGCAGAGCTTGCGGCTAGGGGATATTTTGATGAGAGCCTGAAAAAACAACTGCCGCTGCTGCCAAAACATATCGCGGTCATTACCTCGGCAACCAGTGCAGCCCTGCAGGACTTTCTCAAGACAATACGCAACCAGAAAGCTCCACTGCATATCCTTGTTATTCCGGTTCCTGTCCAGGGAAAAGAAGCACCGGAGGCAATCAGAGAAGCCTTTGCAAGCCTCTCAGACCGCCCAGAGATTGAGACGGTAGTTCTTTGTCGCGGCGGCGGCTCTATCGAGGATCTGCAACCGTTTAATACAGAAACGGTTGCAGAGGCCATACACAGCTGTCCCCTGCCGACTATCACAGGGATAGGACACGAAACAGACTACACAATTGCAGATTTTTGTGCTGACGAGAGAGCAGCAACACCGACTGCAGCGGCCGAGCTGCTCTGCTCAAAGGTGCTGTCCCTGAAGCAGCACATCGATCAGTTGAACAAGCGCCTGCGGCGTAATATGGAGCTGCAACTCTCCCTGCAATCGACACGACTGATGCACTCCACCAGACACCTGAAAAACCAAGGCAGTCGTCTGCAGGTGGTAGAACAGAGACTTTTGTTGAGCACCTCCTCGCTGCATCAAGCGATGCTATCGTATCTGCAAAAGCAAACTGACCGACTGGATTTGCGGCGGTCCAAGATGGAAATGCAATCTCCACTGCGAAAAATAACTCTGCAAAAAACCCACCTCGCTCAACTAAGCAAAACGCTGGAGAAGTATATGTTGGATAAACTATCCAGCTGTGAAGAGACCTTGCAGAGTCGGGCAGCGATACTGCACAGCGTAAGTCCTCTCGCAACCCTGGCAAGAGGCTATTCAATCGTCAGAAAAAAGGAAAAGAAGAAGACGGCACCGACCGTTATCAAGTCCTCCTCTCAAGTTTATCAGGGTGATAGACTCAACATCCTACTCTCAGAAGGAGAGCTTGACTGTACGGTCGTAAAAAAATTGTAGAAAATGCAATTTTTCAAGAATGAGTGCAGCCATGCAGGCAGACCGCGGACAACAGAATGATGGCTCTCAAAAAAAGGTCGGTTAACGTAATTCCAGACCCGAAAAAAAATAACCGATCTCAAAGGCGGCAGCTTCCCGACTGTCCGAGCCATGGGTGCCATTTTGCCCTAAAGATGCACCGTAGAGTTTACGCAGCGAACCCTCTGTCGCATCTGCAGGATTGGTTGCGCCCATCAACTCCCGCCATTTTTTAATCGCATCTTCGGCCTCGAGCACCATAACAATACAGGGACCGCTTGACATAAAGTCGATCAAACTATCAAAAAAAGGCTTGCCTTTATGTACAAAATAAAAACCTTCAGCCTCGGACTTATCCATAAACAGTTTTTTCAGCCCCACAACGGTAAAGCCTTCTTCGTAAATGCGGCTTAAAATTTTGCCCGCATTTCCTTCGGCAAAGGCATTAGGTTTTATTATTGCAAAGGTCCTCTCCATTTTTTCTCCCCTTCTCTAAAAAACAGCTCACTCACATCAAAAGAAGAATTCATAGATGTTGAATGATTTTCGTTTCTGTAAAATGATAAACGACCCGGCACTCAGCACACTCGGGGCCGAGTGTACAGGAAAACAGGAGCGGTTTCAATATGTAAAGAAGATAATGGTCCTGGCTTTAACGGAAGAGGCTGAAGATATTTTCTCTCTGACACTGCAGCGCATCCGAGCATAATTGCGACAAAGGTATTTTGCAGCGCTGAAGACAGAATCGCCTCAGGTGCTTGAAAATCCACCCGGCAATCATGCCACATCCCATAACAGAGCACCAGGCTATTGATACCATAGAATCCAGCTGGCCCGGGAACTAACTCAGATCATCAGGACAACGAACCGGCACTGGGATATTGTAAAACAACTCATCACGCAGACAGGCACTGCCGCCAACCTGACACCCATATCGCGGCACTGGCCATTGCAAAAGGCGGCGTCTTGTACCAGACAGTGACTTTTCAAGATTTTCCAACTTGAAATGGATAAATCACCTTACGGTGAAGACCTGAGGTAAAGGGAGATTACCGTTTTTACAAAAAAAACACATATACCCTGGTGTCCACAGGCATCATTTCGTTTGTCGATCTGTCTTTGCAAAAGGTCGAAACCAGTCCAGCAGCACCGGCGTCATAAAATAATCCGCTGCCAGGGCAGCAAGGATACCGGCGGGTACCAGCATTCCCATATGGATATAGGCCTTGGCAAGTGAGGCCAGGTAGGCCGAAAAGTTCAGTACGAGCACCATCGAGGTGAGAAA
>PDWJ01002451.1_pt1 | contig 31208 bp, 28 predicted proteins | sample 1430881 | NCBI WGS metagenome assembly PDWJ01 (sample SAMN01162460, study PRJNA174530) | Oral metagenome, whole genome shotgun sequencing project. | biome: Marine environment; feature: Marine mammal; material: Swab sample of the gingival sulcus; isolation source: swab sample of gingival sulcus...
AACCGATTTGGCAACTCGTGTAGAAATCCTCAAACGCCGATTGGCTTTTGAGCAAAATCCACAAGCATTCTGCCAAGAATACAGTAAGGAAGAGCAGCAATTAAGGCAAGATATTGAGAAAGCAAGAGAGTTGTTGCCTACAGTAAAATGCCCGAATCATTTGTACGAATTGATTGCAAAAATTTCCGTAGCCATCGGCGTAGACGGGCACCGTGCAGACTTGGTAATGCTCAAAACTGCAATGACATTGGCGGCATTTTACCACAAAGAAGAAGTTACAAACGAAGATATTTATGAGGCAGCCACTTTGGCTCTGCCCCACCGTATGAAACGTTTGCCTTTTGAAAATCGGGAATTTTCGGCGGAAGAATTACAAGAGTTTATGGAAGAAAATGTGTAGAAATATCACCAAGCCCCCACAGGTTTTGAAAACCTGTGGGGGCTAAGCAAATAAATATAGCGGTCACTGAGTGGAGCCGAAGTGGGCTTCGACTTCGCTCAACCGGAAAAGAAAAGCAAATGGTAAAACCAAACAAGACATACAAGTACTTTTCAGCATTCACAGCAGTGGAATCGGCTCAGTGGGTATTGGCTTTGGCAGCAACCAATCCCAAAATTGGCGGTGCATTGCTATCGGGGAAGACTGGCACAGGAAAATCCTCATTAGTACAGGCTCTTGGCAATATTTTACCCAACAAAAAACTCATCAAACTCCCCATTTCCGTGACAGAGGAGGCTCTTTTCGGCTCTTTCGATATGGAAAAGACCTTGCATAAAGGTGAGTGGCAATATGAAAACGGAATTTTTGCCAAAGTCCACAAGAATATACTCTTTGTTGATAATATCAATCTGCTCTCAACTAAAATTGCGTACAAGATTTTGCAAGTACAAGAGCAAGGATATTTCTACACGCCCACCGGAAAAAAACAAACGTGTGATTTTTCCATCATTGCCACGATGAATCCCGACGAGGGAGGAATTACTACTAAGACATTAGACCGTTTCGGTTTGTTTGTGGAGTTGCCGCAACAAGCAGCGTTGGGAAGTAGGCTTGAAATTTTAAAAGAGCAAGAACGTTGGGAAGTATCAGCTAAAGAGCAACAGAGCTCCTACCAATTAGCCGAAAAAAAATGGCAAGAGCGTATGCAAAACGCTTTAAAAACGAATATTTTGATGGAAGATATACTTTCCGTAAAAGATTGGGCATTGGCACACCGTATTCGTAGTCCAAAACAAGCCCCTCCACAACCGAAAGAGCAAGAAAAAGATACTGACACTCAGCAAAAAACGCCACCACAAAACACTGAAAATAAGCAAAATAAAGAGAACGAAACTCCGAATACAAGCAACGATAACAATACACAGCCCGAGCATCTTCCCTCTCTGTCACTAGACGATACTTCATACCTTACGGAGGATAATCAAGAGGAAGAATGGGTGGGCATTGAGAACTTAGAATTGCAACTGGATATTTTACAGAATCAAGGAAAAGTATTCGAAAAAAAAACAGGAACGGGCAAACGCATAAAATGCCGATATTCAGAGGGGAAAGGACGACATATTCGTTCTAAAAATAGAGAAAAGAAAAGCCGAGATATTGATTTTGCAGCAACTATACGTAAGGCTGCTCCATTTCAAAAAATACGCCCCCAAAATACCCTTGCCATTCGTATTTGCAAAGACGATTTACAACAAAAAGTGCGAGAACAACGAATCGGCAACACTATTTTATTTTTGGTTGATGCCAGTGGTTCCATGGGCATTCAGCAAAGAATGAAAGAGGCAAAAGCAGGTGTTTTTAGTTTGTTAAAAGACGCTTATGTGCACCGAGACACAGTTGGTCTGATGACTTTCCGCAAGGAAAAAAGCGAATTACTATTACCCCCAACACGCAGCTTTACAAGAGCCTACGAATTGTTACAAGAAATAAAAACAGGCGGACGCACTCCTCTATTTCACGGTTTGCGATCGTCTTTGGAATTATTAGGGAATTTAAAAAATAAGGATAAAAATAGTGAACCAATTCTGGTCGTATTTACTGATGGCAAAGCCACCTCAATCCACAAAGGCGAAAATACAATGAAAAATATACGGGAAATAGCCGAAAAATACCGAACTTTGAAGATTAAAACCTTTCTAATCGACACCGAATGTGGCTTTATACGCTTGGGCTATGCCAAACAAATTGCCAACTGGCTGAATGCAGATTATTTTCACATTGATGATTTGAAAGAATTAGAATTAAAAAAAGTGCTACACTAATTAATGAAACAAAAAATGCAAGAAGAAATTCTATTACATACAAGTATGGGCGATGTGGTAACTCGCAGAGATGAGAGTATCATCATCAGTTTCAAAGGCAAACACAATGTTGTAAGCACCTCTAATCTAAATGGTGGCTATCGTGAAAATTTAACTTATGTCTTCAACAATAGTTGTGGAAGAAACCCTCTGATACAAAAGAAAATATGCCCGGGAATGAAGGGCAAAAACCTCGAAGATCATTACAGTATAATCGCACAAGAATTGAACTTACCACCTGAGCAAACAACAGGGATGGGAACGGCCGCATTAATGGAAAATGTAGGCATTGTAACGAAAACTTTTGACAAATTAACTGTTACTGCCATCGTAACGGGTGGCATTGATGTAAATGGTGGAAGTGCCGGCGATTTGGCTCGCCATAATGAATTTACCAAGCAACCAATAAATACAACCTGTGGAACAATCAATATTTTTCTACTTATTGATGCCTACCTTTCTGCGGGAGTTCTTACGAGGGCTCATATGACGGCAACAGAGGCAAAAAGTGCCGTTTTGCGAGAATTGGCAGCCCCAAGTATGTATTCGGAAGAACCTGCAACGGGTTCAGGTACAGATTCTTTAATTGCGATTGGTAATTTAGAATCGAATTTGGCATTGCACGGAGCGGGAAAGCATTGTATTTTGGGACAACTCATCGGGCAAAGTGTAAAAGAAGCCTTAAAAAAGGCTCTCGATAAACAATCCGGGATGAACCCCACCCGCCAAGCCTCAATGCTATGGCAGGGCAAACGCTATGGAATTACGGCTGAGAAATTATATGCAACTTATCAAAATACAACAGCAAACGAAGCTGTGTCTTTTGAGATTTTCAACACATATTTAGAAAAAATCACAATTGATAATGAAAGCGTTGGTTACGTGGTGAGTTTATATCATCTGATAGACCAGCACCGTTGGGGAATGCTCTCAACAGATACACTCAATTCGGTGGGAATTATGCTACTAAACAAATATCGGGAAAGACATAACTTAGCACTTTCACAACCTAAAAAGATACTGAATTATAACGATTTACTGACAGAAATCAAAAACACAATAATAGAAATTACAACAAGTTTAATTTAAATAATTAAGTATTATGAAAAAATTAAGTATTTTAATCACAATGCTCTTTTTAGCGAATCTAGGATTTGCCGAAAAGAATGAAGCAGACACCATCAAAATGCAAAACATTGATGAGGTGGTCATTTCGGCTTCCAGAACAAAAGCAAAGTTGAAAGAATTACCTGCTAAGGTAGAGGTAATTACGAGTAGAGCAATTAGCCAATCAGGTGCAAAAGACTTGGCATATCTACTGAAAAGTAACACCTCTATTGACCTAATACAGTATCCAGGTTTTCTGTCCGGAATAGGGATACGTGGTTTTGCCCCTGGAACAACAAATAAATATGTAACAGTATTTGTCAATGGAATTCCAGCGGGAACGGCAAATATGGCAACGCTTTCTCTTTCAGGAGTTAATCAAGTAGAAATTCTAAAAGGACCTTTCTCTTCTCTTTATGGTTCGCAGGCAATGGGAGGAATTATCAATATTGTTTCAAATAAAAATAAAGATAAACTTACAGGGAATGTGGATTTGAGTTATGGAAGTTGGAAAACAATGAATGCCAATGTAGCAGTTGGTGGAAAAATCACAGGAGGATTATCTTTTGATTTAGACGCTTATTACCATAAGCAAGGAGATTCTTATAAAATTGGAAAAAAGAATTTCTTTGACAGACCCGAAGTTTATGAAACTATTTTGGATAAAATATCTTATGGTGCAGAAAAATTGAATACTTCTGAAAAAAGTTTTGGCGGAAATCTTCGTTTAGGATATGATTTTAACGAAAATTGGAGTTTAGACATTTACGGAAACTATTTTGCTACTGATGATTTAGCAACAGGGGGAGATATTTGGAAAAACTCTCAACCAACACTAAAAGATATGAGCCTTTATGGTACACATGTGAGTTTGAAAGGCAAAATAAATAAACATAACCTTACTTTTAATCCCTATTTTTCAAAAGAATATAACGGATATCTTGATACAAAAACAAAAAAAGCAACTTACGAGAGTGAGTTGGAAACTTACGGGTTTCAACTTCAAGACAATATAATCTTTGGGAAAAACAAACTTACTTTGGGTTTAGACAATAAACAGGAGACAAACGAATTAAATAGTGCAACTCCAGATGGTGTTGCGATAGCACCATACAAACCAGGGTATAGTAATGGGACTTACGGCATATTTGTACAAGGTTTGTTCAAATTATGGAAAGACAAAGTCAATCTTTCTGCTGGTGCTCGTTACGATTATATGAAAGCAACCTTAGAGGCAAACGAATTTATTAAAAATGAAAAACAATCAGAAAATTACAGCGTAATAAATCCTAATATTGGATTAAAGATAAATATAGACAAACATAGTAATATTCATTCAAGTTTTGGAACTGCCTTTTTATCTCCTGATGCTTTTAAGAAAGCAGGAAAATATGAAAAATCTAGTACATACAATGGCGTAACGACAACAAGTATTACAATGGGAAATCCTGATTTATCTCCTGAAAAATCTCAAACATTTGACATTGGGATACAATATAACAATCTTTCACAAGGGGTAAATTTTGACATTACTTATTTTCACTCTAAACACAAAGACTTTATAAGTAGTTACAGCAAAACTATAAACAGCACAGCAACAACAAAACTTGTTCACAAATTGTTCAAAAATGATTCAGAAGCCAAAATGCGAGGAATTGAATTATTAGCATCTTATGACTTTGGTGCTTTGGTTGACTACGACTTCTCATTGAAAGCATATATGAATGCAACATTTATGCTTGAAGCAAAGGTTTTACAAAAAGATTTTACTACTAAAAAAGAAATGTGGGTTGATGCAGAATATATCAGAAGCGAGAACATCAATTTTGGATTAGAATTTATGACACAAGACAAGTGGAGTATCAAATTAAATGGTCGCTACTTAGGCTCTCGTTACGAAACCATTTGGTCTGGCTATCAAAGAAAACTTACTCCTTACAAAAATGCGCAAGGAAAATTAAAAGAACCTGCTTTTATGGTATTTGATGCTTCCGTATATTATAACATTACAAAGAACATCACAGTTGGAGTAAATGCCAACAATATTTTGAATGAAAACTATACCGAAAAAGATGGCTACAATATGCCGGGAAGAAACTTCATGGCAAAAGTAGGTCTTAAATTCTAAAATTTAATTTTTTCATTGTAAAGCAAAAGTGCTACGCCTTTTACGGTGTAGCACTTTTTTTATAGTCAACCGAAAAACATTATTTCTTCACTTTCTAAACTAATGTGGGGTATTGTCTTAACTCAGTACTAAAATATTTTCTTATATTGCACAACATTTTTAGAAAAAATAGAGTGTGAAACAGCATTTGGCTTATATATTGGTTGTTTTCTTTTTAGTAAACATAGTATCTTCCTCTTTTGCACAATCCAAACAAAATACTTCTGATACGATTTACCATTTTGAAGATAAATTTCTATACAAACAGCAACGTTTTTATGAAAAATGGAAAGACAAAGCCGAAAAACACAAGTGGACAAAGGAATTATTTAACATCTTGTTTGATGCACCAACCGCTACCACCCCAAAAGCGATAGCTACCCAAAGTATTGCGTCATCATTAAAAGAATATGAGGGTATGCGTATCGAACAAATAAATTTCAAAGTTGTAAAACCCTTTAGTCGGCGAGTCAATGGAATGCCAACCGACAGTGTTGACAGTAAATTAGAACGTTTTGGGAATCGTCTGCACACTTCAACGAGGAGCTCTCACCTGCGCCGATTACTTTCTTTTTCCGAAGGCGACGTTTTGGATATCAAGCAATTAGAAGAAAACGAGGAAAAACTGCGCTCTGCTTCCTATATTGATGAGCTGTACATTACCGTAAAACAACTCTCTGATACAAGTATTGCCCTTAATTTTCTCATCAAAGACCGATTTTCTTGGGCTGTAAGTTATCAGGCACACGATTTGAATTCCCACAAAGTCAAATTATACAATAAAAACCTATTTGGACGCGGACATTATGCACGACTCAAATATTACTATGCCCCTAAAAGAGACGTTATCAACAACCTGACTTTCAACTACTTTATCCCCTCTATTGGAAAAAGTTTTATTAGTGCGAGAACTATTATCGAACATACCTATCATCAAGACAAGTACAGCATCAACTTTGAACGTCCTTTTATTGATTATAAAACAAATACTGCCGGGGGAGTAACACTCAACGCTGTAAAAAATGCCGACGCAGTCCCAACAAATGGTATTGCCCATTTTCCAAACTCCGTGGATTACCAAGAAATAGATGCATGGGCAGGAGTCAACATTCCTTATGACTTGGATAAAAGTGACAAATATGCTCGTTACCGAAAAGCCCTTACAGGACGGATTTATCATTTGAATTTCTCGAAACATCCTGAGGTAAGAGTAGATACAAATGCCTTTCTTATGAATACAACAGGGGCATTACTCGGGTATAATGTTTCGAAACGTAAACTTTACCTCAGTAATATGATGTACAACTATGGTAAGTTAGAAAATATTCCTTATGGTCATTTGGCACAATTATTTGTAGGAGGAATCGTTAACAAACGTCATCAAATACGCAGCTATTTTGGTCTTAATTTTGAACGCGCCTATTACAATCCCAATCGTGACCATTTCTTTTCCTTAAACCTTTATGGAGGAACGTTCTTCAATTCTGGAAAATTTCTTAACGGGCTGCTCAATTCCGAAGTTAAATATATTTCCAGACTCTATAAATTTGGGAATACAAGGCATCGGCATTTCTTAAAATTACGTTATTCGATTGGCTTTAATCCAACCGATGATTTTCTGAATTTAAACGAAAGTAATGGGCTGCGAAATTTTAAAAGCGATATTGCACGAGGCGATAGCAAATTCGTACTCAATGTTGAAGATGTTTTCTTTACTCCTTTTACTATTGCCGGTTTTCGCACAGCTCTTTTTTCCTTTGCCGATATCGCCTACCTCAACAAAAGAAATCATATTTTCAAAGATGTCGGACACGTTTATGCAGGAATTGGGTTGGGAATGCGTCTGCATAATGATAACTTTATCTTTAAAACCTTTCAAGTCAGTTTTTCACTCTTCTTCAATGCTCCGGAAGACGTCAACTTCTTCACCCCTGATGCAGGAAGTGTAAGAGACCAAAGATTTGAGAATTTCCAAATTTCTAAACCTAAATTGTATTGGGAGCAATTGGATTAACTTGATAAAACTACTCCCTCGCCCGTTCAATCAATTTTTGTGGCAATTCTTTTTTAGAAGAAGCCCCGAGTTTCTTTAATTTCTCGGCTCTTCTTACCAAATTTCCGCTTCCCTCATAAAGTTTTTTCATCGATTCTTTATAAGCATCTTGAGCCTCGTTCATTTTCTTACCAACCTTCTCTAAGTCACTGTAAAACAGCACAAACTTATCGTACAAAGCTCCGCCTTGTCGGGCTATTTCTTGCACATTTTGCGTTTGCTGTTCTTGTCGCCAAATGGACGAAACGGTACGTAAAGTCGCCAACAAAGTGGACGGACTTACAATCACAATTTTATTGTCCCACGCAATATTAAAAAGCTCATTATCTTGCTGAACGGCTAGAGAAAACGAAGATTCTACGGGAATAAACAGCAAGACAAAATCAGGCGAGTTAAGATTTCGTGCCGAAGAATAATGTTTCTCTGCCAAACCTTTTATGTGCTGTTTTATCGAATTAACGTGTTCTTTCAAATAAGCCAAACGTTCATCCTCCATCTCTGCATTTACAGCCCTTTCGTATGCCAACAGCGAAACTTTCGAATCTACAATAAGATGCTTATTTTCAGGCAATTTAATAATAACATCAGGGCGAATGCGAGCCCCTTCCTCATTCTGCGTTACCACCTCACGCTCATACTCCACACCTTTGGTCAATCCCGAACGGTCAAGGATACGCTCCAAAACCAACTCGCCCCAGTTTCCTTGTTGTTTTACGTCACCTTTGAGGGCTTTTGTCAAGTTATTTGCTTCCAAACTAATTTTCGAGTTCAATTCGTAGAGTTTTTTCAGTTCCGCTCGTAAATCGGTCTGGTCTTTCAAACCTTTTTCGTAGGTTTCTTCAACTTTTTTCTCAAAAGTTGCAATTTTTTCTTTCAATGGACTGAGTAAATCCGTCATGCTCTTTTGCTGTACTTGCGAAAATTCTACAGTATTTTGCTTCAAAATTTTCCCTGCCAAATTCTCAAACTGTATTTGAAAACGCTTTTCCAATACTTCCAAATCTTCCTTTTGAGTTTGTAAAGCCTCGTCCAAAGCTCTTTTCTCTGCCTCCGTTCGCGTAAGGTTTTGCAACAGCTCTTCAACACGATTTTGCAAATCAACAGCTACGCCCCTCTCCTTTTCCAGTTCAGCCATTATTCTTTGCCCTTCAGCTATTTTCCATTCTTTTTCTTGCTCTAATTTGAGCATCGCTTCGGAAGTTCCACGGTTTTGCTCTAAGAATATGTTTTTCTGTTTCTGTAATCGTTGCTCTCCCCAAAGATACGCCATAACAAATGCCAGCAAAACTGCCCCAACTATGATAAGGATAAAATATGTAATTGAAATTGTCAAGACTTATAAGTTTTAAGTTCAAATTTTTCTCCGTCAAAAACACCGTAAGTGCATTTTGAAAACCACTCACCAATATTTATATACCGACTTCCTGACTCGTTTAATTGCTTGTCAATCGCCAAATGGCGGTGTCCGAAGACAAAATAATCGTAATGCTCTCGCTCTAATTCTTTTTTGCAATATTGCACCAACCACTCCTTGTCATCACCTAAATAATCCGCTGTATCCCTGCCATACTCACGACTTTTCTTTGACCATAAAAACGCAATAGACATTCCCACATCAGGGTGCAACCAACGAAATAAAAAGCGACAAAATTTATTATCCATTACAACTTTCATAAATTTGTAAAACTTATCGCCGGGGCCCAGTCCGTCACCGTGTCCGATTTGAGTTTTCTTTCCGTTCCAAACAACGTCTTGGGTTTTGTGATGAACTTTTATTCCTAACTCTTTTTCAAAATAGCCAAACAGCCATGCATCATGATTTCCTGCAAAATAATGCACTGAAATACCACTATCGGAAATTTCGGCAATTTTGCCCAATATCCGCACACCTCCTTTAGGAACTACGTGCTTATACTCAAACCAAAAATCAAAAATATCACCCAACAGATAAATCGCCGTAGCATCGTGTCTCACTTCTTCCAACCAACGCACGAATCGGGCTTCGTTTTCGGAATTATTCTTCACCACCCTCGCTCCTAAATGCAAATCTGAGGCAAAATATATTTTTGTTTTTTTATCTTTCATTTATCAATTATCTAGCCAATACAAAAGTCACGTTAAAATAAAAACCTCGATTATAACTTGTCCCATCTGGATTATTAGACAAATTATTCAAACCAAAATCGTAGCCTAAAGAGGACTCAAAAGCCCCCAACTGACAACTTACTCCAATTTTTACACCATAGTCAAATCGGTTAAATTCCCTTCTCCCCTTTCCAAAATGAACTTTTTCCGTCCCTTCGTAATTTTCAATCTTTCCGCCAAGAGCACAGGCAACATAAGGCTCGACATTTAGTCTTACAGGTTGCCTCTCCAAAAAATTATGATGCCATACATTCAGGCTCACTTTTGCAGGTATTTCCAAATAATTCAGTTTGATGCTTTCGTCTTGATTGCTATCATTTCCACCTTTTCTGTAAAAAGCAATTCCCGGTTCAAACATAAAATATTTTGTAGCCCTTTCGGCAAATACTCCCAAATTATATCCCGTCTTAAAACCATCGTACTGAGAATGGCGCAAATTATTGAAATTGACTCCTGCTTTTACTCCAAATTTCCATTTACTATTGGATAAATTCCACATAAATCTATCAAATCCGGAACCTCCTCTTTTATAATTTCTTCGGCTGTTTTCATAGGCAGTAGTTTCCTCTTGATAATCCTCAGGCGAAACACCTACAAAATCTTTAAAAAAACTAAGTGTAGTAGCGCTTTCCTGTTTCCTTATTACTTCTTCATTAAAATTAATAAGATAGAAGCGAGGTATGCTTACTCCCCCATTAGGGCTATATTTTCGATAGATAGTCATTGATTCCGGCTCATCAATATCCAATTTTAAAAATATATAACTGTTGCGAATTTTGTATTCAACACCTTGTTCTGTGAAAATATTCTGACTCATATATTTGCAAGGGGCACACCAAGAGGCAGCAAAATAGAGAAGCACCAATTTATTCTCTTGCTCTGATTTCCTCAATGCTTGTTTGTACGTACCCTGAAAGTAATCAACGGCTTTTACTTGAAATGAGAATATAACGAGCCCAACTACTACCAAAAACTTTTTCATCATTTCCTTTATTTACAACAATTTATCTAACTTTTCAGTCAAGTAACGACCAAACAAATCTTTCCCCTCTATCGTTCCTTCAACCTCTATAATATAATTTGCAGGCACTCCTTGCACATTATATATCCTTGCACCTAAGCCTCTGCTATCATGGACGTTCACCCAAGGCGTTTGTAAATCAGAGACCGCTTGTTTCCAAACACCGATATTCGGATTTTCATCAACAAAATAGATTTCCAAACCGCGATTGCGGTATTTGTTGTAAATCGGCTGCAAACTTTTCTTTGAATCCTCATTCAGAACGCCAAAATAAAGCAATGCGTATTTTGCTTTCAAGCCTCTCAAACTGACTTCTTTCCCCTCTGCATTTTCGAGAGCAATCTCGGGATAGGAATTCTTGGAACTTTGCACCATTTGCGCAATACATAGGTTACGTTTTTGTGTTGTACGCTTTTCTAATTCGCTCATCAACAATGGTAAATACTTTGAATTTGGTCGTTCCGTTTTTATCTTTTGCGCAACCGCTCGAACGTATCGGTCGTCGTTTACACCTCCAAACACAAAATTTTCGTCATCAATCATTTGATACAAAGCCAAATATGCTACAAGAGAATTTGCATTATTAAATACGAAATGTCGCAAATAATCGTAATGTTCAGCGAACACTTTTCGGTATTCTTCTGCTAATTTCTCCACTTCCGATTGTTCTTTTTCTGTTTTTATTTTGCGCTGTATTGCAAACAGTTTTTGTCGTGTTTCCCAAAGATGTTTTTCCGCCTCTTCCAACAGAGCACTCTCTTCTGACCCCGTAACTTCGTAGCCCATTCCAAAGGTTTGTTTTGTGGTTTTCACCATTACTTTTTCCTCCGGTTTTACGACCAAACGAATCACTTTCGTGCTATCCAACACCAAATTGTAAATCGCAAGATAAGAATAGTAAACTGCTCAATATCAGGCTAAAAAATATATTTTTTCTCATTTTTCAATCTTTCTATTTATAATGTGCTAAATTAGTTTTTTTCTCGTTATTCTGAAAATTTTACATTGTGACACCCAGAAAACGTAAAAAATCTATACGTGGAATGTGTTTTGCACCCAAACTCTCCAAATGCTCGGTATATATCTGACAATCAAACAATTTAAAGCCTCCTTTTTGCACCAAATTAATAAAACCCACTTTGGAAGCATTACTCACTTTGGAAAACATACTTTCACCACAGAAAACATCTCCTACTACAACACCGTACAACCCCCCAACTAATTCGCCATCTTTCCAAACCTCTACACTTTGCGCCATTCCTTTTTCGTGTAAAATGGTATAAGCTTCCTCCATTTCATCGGTTATCCACGTGCCGTCTTGGTTCGGGCGATAAGTCTCTTTGCAAGAACGTATTACCCGTACAAAATTTTTGTTTCTAGTGATCATAAATTGCCCATCACGCAACACTTTTCGCATACTTTTTGAGACTTTCAAATCATCAGGGAAAAGTACAAAACGTAACTCCGGCGACCACCACAAAATCGGTTCGCCCTCATTATACCAAGGAAATATTCCGTAGGAATACGCCAACGCCAAACGCTCCGGTGACAAATCGCCACCATATGCCAAAATGCCGTGTTCGTCGGCAAGTTCGGGATGTGGAAAACTTAGTTCTTCGGTAAGTTGATACATTTAGAAAGGTAAATCATCCATTTCCTCTTCCGATGGTGTGAAATCGGTTCCTCCCATATCCTCAACAGAAGGTGGCGGCACATCGTCATACAGTGCTTGCGCACTTTTCTTTTCCAAACGCCAACCTTGGATTGAGTTAAAATATTTAGTTGTTCCATCAGGTGCTTGCCACTCACGACCACGCAAATTGATCCCCACAGTAACCTCCTCACCAACTGCAAGGTCTGCCAATAATTGCACTTTATCTTGCACAAATTCTACCAATAAATGTTGTGGATATTGCTCTTGCGTAGTAATGACAACCTCGCGCTTTGTAAAGCCGCTCCCAAAGGTTTGTTGTTCCAAAATAACTTTTACTTTTCCTGAAATTTCCATTCTTTTTTATTTTTCCGAATTGAGGATACAAAATTAACCGAAAAATATCAATCTCAGCGAAAAAGAATACCTTTGTGGCAAATTTTAAATCAATATTCGATGAAACACTTTTTATATTCGATGTTATTTTTTAGCGTCCTTTGGGCGTGCAGCGGCTGCTCATCCAGTTCTTCTCCTGCCCCTACCGAAGAAGAACCCCAAATACCACCAACCGATGCAACAACAAGTTTGGACATTGAAAATTGCCTTGTACAAACTTCTGATAAAAAACTCGAAATTGTAACATGGAATGTAGAACATTTCCCCAAAACTGCGACAACAAGCAAAGAGTTTGCTGCATTTATAAAAAAAATGGATGTGGATGTGCTTGCTTTGCAGGAAATTAAAAACAAATCAGCCCTTGACGATTTACTAAGCTATCTACCTGATTACAAGGGAACAATAGCAGTGCGTAGCGATATAAACCTCGCCTTTTTGTACAAGACATCTGAGATTTCTTTAACAGACAATCCTCACCGAATTCTGAAAGATAAAAATTCCGAATTCGCAGGTCGCACTCCCTACATATTACCAATGCATTCCAAATCTACAAATTTAGACATCATATTAGTCAACAACCACCTAAAAGCCTTTGGTAATGCAGAAAGTATGAAAAAAAGAACTGCTTCTTGCAGATTACTAAAAAATTGGGTTGACACCTATCATCCTACTGACAATGTAATAATATTGGGTGACTTTAATGACGAAATTACGGACCCTAAAAGCAAAAATGTTTTTCAAATTTTCTTGGATGACAGAGCAAACTATAAATTTGCAGACGATGAAATTGCATTAAAGAAAAACAAAAATATGTGGTCATACCCTAGTTTCCCTAGTCATATTGACCATATTTTGATTACAAACGAATTGTTTGATAACGAAGAAAATGTCTATACCTATACTTTCCAAAAATGTGACAGTAATTACAAGAACATTATCTCCGATCATCAACCTGTTTGTTTGGTCTTGAAATAACGGAAATTTAAACAAAAAAACGAAAAGTGTATCTTCTTTAAACAAGTACACTTTTTTTATTCAAACTAAAAAATAAATCGTTACGAGGTAATGAAATAGGATAAATAAACATCTTTTTAGACTTTTTAACTAAAAATTCACGCATTTCTATTTACCTTTGCCGGCGTATTAACTTATTAAAAGAAATAAATATGAAACAATTAATTTTAGTATTAGGGCTTGTTTTCTCTTTGGCAGCAAGCACAGTCTCAATGGCACAGGATGTTAAAACAGAGGCTGCAAAAGTTGAAAAGAAAGAGTGCAAAAAAAAGAAAGCTTCTTGTAAAAAGTCAGAAAAGAAAACTTGTTGCACCAAGGGTAAGAAAGAGTGCACAAAAGGAAAAAAACAATGTCCTTCTAAAGCTGGAAAGAAAGCTTGCGACAAAGCGATGAAATAACTTGCTATAAGCAACTTAAAAATTTTTAAGAGGCTGCCTTCAACGTGTTAGGCAGCCTTTTATTTGTGCTTACAGGAAGAAACGAAAGATTATTTTTTAGCAAGACTCAGAAATATTAGGTATTTTTGCAATCGATTATGAGTTTAGTTAACCCGAAAGACTTACTCGCAGCTAGCGATGGACTAAATAAAATTGGAGGCATAACTGGTGCAAAATTACTGATGCGCTTTTTACGCCTTAACAAATTGAATGCACTCTATGATGAACAGCAAGACGCGAAAGGGGTAGCATTTATCACCTCAATATTAAAATCTTTGCAGGTTAATTTTGAGATTGACGAAGAAAGTTTACAAAACATCCCCAAAGAAGGCGCATTTATTGCTGTTGCCAATCACCCTCTAGGAGGAATTGATGGCTTACTGCTTATCAAAATTTTGGCAGAAACCCGTCCCGATTTCAAGGTAATGGCAAACTTTATCCTCAAAAAGATTGCCCCAATCTCAGAGTATATCTTTGCGGTAAACCCTTTCGAAATGCGCCCTGATATCAAGAGTACAGCAGGAATAAAACAATCTATAAAACATCTGAAAGATGGCTATCCTTTGGGCATCTTTCCTGCAGGAGAAGTTGCAAGTTTCCAGAAAGGACTTCACATTACCGATAAAAAGTGGAGCCATTCTGTGCTTCGTTTCATAAAAAAAGCAAATGTGCCTGTATTGCCCATTTATTTCGAAGGAAACAACAGTTTACTATTCTATCTCTTAGGAAAGATACACCCTCTTTTACGTACAATAAAATTACCTTCAGAGTTACTGAATAAGCAGAAAAAGGTAATAAAAATGAAAATTGGGCAGCCGATTTCAATTGAAGAACAGGAAAAATTCCCCGATATCGAAAAATATGGAAGATACTTGCGTGCCAATACATTCACGCTTGCCAATACGCTTAAAGTTAAAGATTTTTATAAAGAAGAGAAAACGACAAAACAGCAAGAAATAGTTCCTGCTATAGGAAAAGAAGTTCTCAGTGATGAGATTGCAGGAATACCGGAATCTTTCAAACTGTACAGTAATAAAAGTTACCATATCTATTGCCTTCCAAGTTCGATGATTCCCAACACTTTACAAGAAATAGGGCGTTTAAGGGAAATCACGTTTAGATCTGTTGGGGAAGGAACAAATAACTCCATTGATTTGGACGAATACGATGTGTACTACAACCAACTGTTCATTTGGGATAGTGAAGAAGAACGAATAGTTGGTGCATATCGCATCGGGAAAGGGAAGGAAATTATGCAGCAGTACGGTGCGAAAGGTTTTTACTTAAAATCATTGTTTAAAATAAAGAATCATTTTAATCCCATACTGGAAGAATCTCTCGAATTAGGGCGTTCTTTCATTGTTGAAGATTACCAACGCAAACCACTGTCGCTATTTATGTTGTGGAGGGGAATTTTGTGTATGTTGCTCAAAAATCCGGAATACCGCTATCTTATTGGTCCTGTATCCATTAGCAATGATTATTCCAATCTTGCAAAGGAAATAATCGTAAAATTCATAAAGAGGTACCATTTCAATTACGATTTGGCAAAATTCGTAAAGCCACGACATAAATTTAAGTGTAAAACAAAAAATTTAGATACAGATATTATCATAGAATCTGCACAAAAAGACATTAACAAACTTGATAAATATATTGGGCAATTTGAGTCTAAAGACGTACGACTCCCCATACTTCTAAAGAAATACATTTCCCTAAATGCCAACATCATCGGATTCAATAGAGACCCCCTTTTCAACGACTGCCTTGATGGGCTTATCGTGTTAGATATTTATGATATTCCTGAAAAAATTATAGCAAGTCTTTCAGAGGAGATGGACGATAATCTGTTTAAAGAAAGATTCGAAAAATAAATGGATATTTGGTTAAAAATATTAAAAGGAGTCCTTATGGGACTTATGGTTTCCGTGCCATTAGGACCTGTGGGGATTATTGTAATCCAACGCACCTTAAACAGAGGTTGGCTCTCCGGTTTTTTTTCGGGATTAGGCGCAGCAACCACTGACCTTATCTATGCAATTTTTGCCGCAACTGGTTTCGGTTTAATTATCCAATTGGTTGAAAATCACACCCGAGTGTTAGAAATCATCACCTTTGCGATTATTATCGTAATTGGCTATGCCATTTCACAAAAAAGTGTCAATAAACTTAGGAAAGAGCGCAGCAAATCGTCCAACCTTTTTTCGGATTTTATTTCTATTTTTTTACTAACTTTTTCCAATCCTCTTGTGATTGGTGTGTTTTTGGCATTCTTCACAGGAATTACGGGAGCAAACGAAACCTCATTCCTTAGTCTTGCTTTTATACTTATCGGTATTTTCTTTGGTGCTTTACTTTGGTGGTTCGGACTCACAATCTCCGTAAGTATTTTCCGCCATAAATTCCGTTTTCGCAATTTATTCTGGATTAATAAAATTACAGGATTGGTCATTCTCGCCTTTGGGATTGGAGGTTTAATGTATGCCTTAGCAAAGCCTTGGTTGGTAAAATAACAAATAAAAGACTACCTTTGCCATATCTAAAAAAAAAGAAATCAAAAATATATGACAGCAGATTGTAAATGCAAAAAGAAATCCTTGATTTTTCCGGAATACGGAAGACACATTCAAAAAATGGTGGACTTCGCCACAACTATCAAAGATGATGAAAAACGTATGGAAACAGCCTACGCCATCGTAAATATAATGGGCAGGATGCATCCAAACCTTAAAGATGTTGATGATTTCAATCACAAACTTTGGGACCACCTGATCATAATGTCTAATTTTAAAATTGACATAGATTCTCCCTATGGGAACCCCACGCCTTCGGAAACAATCATTACACCAAAGCATATTCCTTATAAAGACTCTGATATTCGTTACAAACAATATGGACGTATTCTTTTTAAGCTAATTGAAGAATCGGACAAATGCGAAAGCGAGGAGGAAAAACAGGCTCTGGCAATGATTGTGGCAAATCATATTAAAAAATCTTTACATCTTTGGGATAGGGACAACATCACGGATGAGCTTGTTATTGAAATAATGGAAAAACTTTCCAAAGGAAGGCTGACACTTTCCGCTGATACAGAACTCGTTGAACTACGACAAAACAGCAATAATAACAAGAGAAAAGGCAGAAAAAAAACAAAATAATAACTTGCTTTTTCTTCTTTTCTGACAACCAACTGACATTATGACACTTCTATATGCTCTGGCAGTAATTTTGCTCAATGCGAAAGTATTGAATTTATAAATAGATTTTGACGTAAAAAATTATGACAACAGATAAAAAAACTTCTAAAAAGAAAGAGGAGAAAGCAGAAAAGCAAGAAAAACTTGCACTCAAAATAGAAGAATTAGAAGGACAAATTGAAACTCTTAATGACAAATACCTTCGAGTAAATGCTGAGTTTGACAACTTCCGCAAGCGTACGCTCAGAGAAAAAATGGAGTTAACCAAAACTGCAGGTGAGCATATTTTAAGCAATATTCTTCCTGTAATTGATAATTTTGAACGCGCAATAGAAGCAATGTCATCATCAAAAGATACCGAAGCCATAAAAGAAGGTATTAACCTAATATACAGCAACTTTCAGGAATTTCTAAAACGAAACGGAGTGACTGAAATAACCGTAATTAACGAGCCCTTCGACACTGACACAAGTGAAGCAATCACAAAAATTCCTGCACCGAAGGAAGAACAAAGAGGTCTTGTAATTGATTGTACCGAAAAAGGCTACAAACTCAATGACAAAGTAATTCGCTACGCAAAAGTTGTAGTAGGAGAATAAGTTTCGATAAAATTAAAAACAGTGCTATGGCGAAGCGAGATTATTATGAAGTATTGGGAGTGAGCAAATCAGCTACTCCTGAGGAAATAAAGAAGGCGTATCGGAAATTAGCCATCAAATACCATCCGGACAAAAATCCGGACAATAAAGAGGCGGAGGAGAAATTCAAAGAGGCCGCCGAAGCTTATGATGTGCTAAGCTCGCCCGAGAAAAAACAGCGTTATGACCAATTCGGACACGCAGGAATGGGTGGTGCAGGTGGTTTCAGTGGTGGTGGAATGTCTATGGAAGATATTTTTGCACAGTTTGGCGACCTTTTTGGTGGTGGCGGTGGATTTTTCAGTGGCTTTGGTGGTGGCGGAAGACAACGTCAACAAGTAAACCGTGGCTCTAACCTCAGACTAAAAGTAGAACTTTCTTTGGAGGAAATTGCTAAAGGTGTTGAAAAAAAATTAAAGGTAAAAAAATATGTAGCCTGTGGCAGTTGTCATGGGAATGGAGAGAAAAATGGAAATTCACACACAACCTGTTCTGAATGTAACGGAACAGGGCACGTAACTCGTATACAAAACACCCTATTAGGCAGAATGCAAACCTCTTCGACTTGTCACGTTTGCCAAGGAAATGGAAAACAAATCAAAGAAAGCTGCCCAGATTGTAACGGAGAAGGCATTGTAAGAGGTGAAGAGGTAATTTCCGTAAAAATTCCCGCTGGTGTTTATGAGGGCTTGCAACTTTCGGTAACGGGAAAAGGAAACGCAGCGAGGCGAGGTGGTATTAACGGTGATTTGATTGTACTTATCAAAGAAAAAGAGCATCCTGAACTCATCCGTGATGGTAATGATTTGCTTTACAACCTATTCGTCAGTATTCCTGACGCCATTTTAGGGGCATCTGCAGAAATTCCAACCTTGGAGGGAAAGGTAAAAGTAAGCATTGAGAAAGGAACACAATCAGGTAAAATTCTGCGCTTGAGGAGAAAAGGATTACCGAGTATAGAAGGCTACGGCGTAGGAGATTTATTGATAAAAGTAAACGTATACATTCCGAAAGAAGTCAGCAAAGAAGAAGAAAAGATTTTAGAAAAATTAGGAACTTCTCCAAACTTTGACACTGCACACGTGGAACGTGAAGAAGGCTTTTTCCAAAGAGTGCGTAACTTTTTTAGTGAATAAATTGGCACATTTTTTGTGTCCCCTATTAAACACTAAATCAAGTATTTTTTTTACTATCTTTGCATCAAAACATTTTTCTTATGAAAAGAGTACTTATAAATGGATTGTATCTTCTGCTATTTGTGAATCTTTTATCCTGTAATAGTAGAACGGGCGGAAATAAGAGCCATTCCTCTACCACTGGATGGAAATACAATGACCCCAAAAACGGAGGTTTTCAATATCAGAATGGCTATCAAGAGAAAATAGGTCCCGGTTTGGTTTATATTCCCGGAGGGACTTTTGTAATGGGGCAGAATCAGCAAGACATTATGGGCGATTGGAATAATATACGCAAACGTGTAACAGTTGCATCGTTCTTTATGGATGAAACAGAAGTGCGTAATGTTGATTACAGAGAATATCTTTACTGGTTAACACGAATGTATGGTGCTGAGGATTCTCTCACAAAATCAGCCTTACCCGACACTCTTGTCTGGCGAGAGGAGCTTGCTTATAATGAACCTTACGTACAAAATTATTTCCGTCATGCAGCCTATGCGGAATATCCTGTTGTTGGAGTTTCTTGGGAACAGGCAAATGCCTACGCAAAATGGCGCTCTGATAGGGTAAATGAAATAATGCTCATCAAATCAAGAGTGATAAAACATAATCCTGAACAAAAAGGAGCAGACAACTTTGATACAGAAGCTTATTTAGCAGGACAGTACGATGCGGAACTTGATAAAGGGATAAAGGATTTAGGCTCTAAGGATGGCAAAGCAGTTCGACAAGCCAACTGGTCCGACGGGATTATGCTTCCCGATTATCGTTTGCCTACTGAAGCAGAATGGGAGTATGCGGCTTACGGACTTGTAGGAAATATTGAAAATGAAACAATCCGAGAAGGACGCGTTTATCCTTGGACGGGGAAATGGTTGAGAAATGATGGCAGTCGAAAGAGTGGAAATAAACGGAAAGATATGGGTAAAATGATGGCCAATTTTGCCAGAGGAATAGGAGACTACAGAGGATTAGCAGGCTCTCCTAACGATGGTGGTGATATTACCGTTCCTGTGAAGTCTTTTTGGCCAAATGACTTTGGACTTTACAATATGGCAGGAAACGTAAACGAGTGGGTTGCCGATGTGTATCGTCCACTAAATCCCAAAGATGTCGAGGACTTCAATCCTTATCGAGGAAATGTTTTCAAAGTAAACGTAACTGATGAAAAAGGTAATTTGGTGAAAAAAGACAAGTATGGGCGTATAAAGAAGCGAGTGCAAACTGAAGAAGAACTACGAAACAGAAGAAATTATGCTGTGGGAGATGCACGTAATTACAAAGACGGAGATCCACAATCACGCATACAAGGAAATGATGATAACACTCCGATGTATAACAACGGGGCAGGTAAAGACCTAATAGGAATTACCTCTTTAATTAGTGATAAATCACGAGTATATAAAGGTGGCTCTTGGCGAGATGTTGCCTACTGGCTCTCCCCTTCTACACGAAGATTTACAGACCAAGATTTGGCACGAAATGATTTAGGTTTCCGCTGTGCGATGAGCCAGATTGGCGGTGCGCAGACCAAAAAACCTAAAAAATGGAGAAATTAGAAAATTAAAACAACACAAAAGCCCTCAATTTAGTAGGGCTTTTTTTAGCACCAACCATTATGGAAATTGAAAAACTTCATAAAATATTTTTAGAAAATCCTTCCATCTGCACAGATACTAGAGCCATAGGACACAACAGCCTTTTTTTTGCTTTAAAAGGTGAAAGATTTGATGCAAATGATTTCGCTGCTGATGCACTGAAAAAAGGCAGCAAATATGCCATTGTTGACCGTCAAGATGTTGCGATAAATGAAAAGTATATTCTGGTGGATAATGTTTTGCAAACTTTACAGCAGCTCGCCAATTACCACAGAAAATACTGTAAAGCAAAAATATTAGGCATAACAGGAACAAACGGTAAAACTACAACCAAAGAGTTTATCAATGCAGTACTTACCAAAAAATATAAAGTAATTGCCACAGAGGGCAACCTAAATAACCATATAGGTGTACCTCTGACTTTACTTCGTTTGACTCCCGAAACAGAAATCGGCATTGTAGAAATGGGGGCAAATCATCCGAATGAAATTGCAGAACTTTGTGAGATTGCAGAGCCTGACTACGGAATTATTAGCAATATTGGAACGGCTCACATTGAAGGTTTTGGCTCAGTAGAAGGAATTTTCAAAACCAAAACAGCACTTTACGAAGCCGTCGCTCGAAAAAAAGGAACGATTTTCGTGAATGCAGATGACGAGATGCTTTTCCAGAAAGCAAACGAATTATGCCAATCAGTTCACAGTTATGGAACAGAGAAAGGAGAATCCAAAGGCAAATTGGGAAATCCATCTTTACTTTTACAAATCGTATTGGACGGAGCAAAAGTACAAACGCAACTATTCGGCATTTTCAACCTCCCAAATATATTAGCAGCCTATGCCATTGGAAGTTACTTTGATGTACCGAAGGAGGCTATTTTAGAGGCAACTGCAAATTATATTCCCCAAAACAATCGTTCGCAAATTTACAAAACATCAAAAAACCTACTCATTTTAGATGCCTACAATGCTAATCCTACAAGTATGGAAATTTCGATATTAAGTTTTGAATATATAGAGGGGCTAAACAAGCACCTTATCCTCGGCGATATGCTCGAATTAGGGCATTTAAGTGAAAAATATCACCAAAGAATTAAAGATTTACTGCAGGAATTACATTTAGAGGAGAAAACCTGGCTCGTAGGGCAAAATTTCTCAAAAAATAAAGTTGGAAGATTCTCTTATTTTGAGACCACAGAAAATGTAATGGAATATTTGCAACAAAATCCTCTTGAAAAAAAACAGATTCTAATTAAAGGTTCTCGAGGCATAAAATTGGAAAATTTGGTAAAAATGTTATAACTTTACACAAGTAGAAAAACAAAAATTATATGGACTTACGAATTGGGCAAGGTTATGACGTTCACCAACTGGGGGAAGGCTATGAGCTTTGGATTGGGGGGATCTGTATTCCCGCTGAATACGGAAGTATCGGGCATTCTGATGGTGATGTACTCATTCACGCTATTTGCGATGCAATGCTTGGAGCATTAAGTTTGCGTGATATTGGCTACCATTTTCCGGATACTGACCTTGATTACAAAGGGATAGACAGTAAAATTCTTTTGCAAAAAACGCTTTCACTAATTCAAGAAGAGAACTACAAAATTGGAAATATCGACACGACAGTTTGCCTACAAAAAGTGAAATTAAAGAAGTATATTCCTGATATGATTACAAAACTGGCGGAGGTATTGCAAATAGATACTACTCAAATTTCTATAAAAGCCACTACAACAGAACGTTTGGGTTTTGTAGGACGTGAGGAAGGTATTGAAGCCCACGCAATTGTTTTATTGACAAAAGAATAAAGAATATGAAAAAATCCTTAGTTTTAGGCGCAAGCACAAATCCCGAACGGTATGCTTTCAAATGTATTACAATGCTACGCCGAAATGAAATTGAAACCGTGGCTGTAGGAATAAGAGAAGGTAAAGTAGATGATGTTAGCATATCTAAAGAGAAGCAAGATTTCAAAAATATCCACACCGTAAATATTTATCTTTCTGCAAAAAACTTAAAAGAATACGAAGATTATCTTCTTTCACTCAAGCCTCAGCGTATTCTCTTCCCTCCCGGAACAGAAAATCCTGATTTTGAAGCGCGTTTGGACAAGGAAAATATAGAACACGAAAGAGCCTGTCCACTTGTAATGCTTAGCACCGGAACTTACTAAGAAAACATTTTATGAAAAGTGTAACGGAATCTCCTTCTGAATACGAGCATTTAGATGAAATGAGTGTTGAATCGCTCGTGGAGGCAATGAATGAAGAAGATGGGAAAGTACACAAAGCGGTACAAAAAACATTACCTCAAATAGAGAAACTAATTAAAAATATAGTGCCTCGCATCAAAAAAGGCGGACGCGTATTTTATCTCGGTGCAGGAACAAGTGGAAGACTTGGCGTGCTTGACGCCTCAGAACTTCCTCCTACTTTTGGAGTTTCAGACAATATTTTTATTGGCTTGATTGCAGGTGGTGATACCGCATTGAGAAATGCTGTAGAGAATGCCGAAGACGACACAGAGCAAGCTTGGAAAACATTACAAGAATATACTGTCAACAAAAATGACGTAATTATTGGAATTGCCGCCTCCGGTACAACCCCCTATGTCATTGGCGGAGTAAACAAGGCCAAGGAAAATGGTCTATTAACCGCCTGCATTACTTGCAATCCTAATTCGCCATTGGGGAAAGCAGCCAAAATTCCTATTGAGGCAGTTGTCGGCAGTGAATTTCTAACGGGAAGTACGCGCTTAAAATCAGGCACAGCACAAAAAATGATTCTCAATATGATAAGCACTGTTACGATGATACATTTGGGCAAAGTGTCCGGCAATAAAATGGTGCATATGCAACTGACAAATCAAAAACTTATTGAAAGAGGTAGTCGTATGTTGGTGGAAGAGTTAGACATTTCTTACAATGAAGCCAAACACCTACTTTTAAAGTACGGTAGTGTCTCCGCAGCACTAAAATCACAAGAATAAACTTACTTTTTCGGCAAAATTAAATTCAATAATACGCCTACAATACTTGCTAAACCTATTCCTGAAAATTCAGCTTTAATATCCTGCATTTCAACACCTTGCTGTGCAAACCATTCAATCATATTTTCGGGCAAATGCATCGGCAATACTGCCCCACCAATCCCTACAATTAGAATAATCGAAGCAATGACTTGATTACGAGTATTATCAAAGTCTATTTTATTAGTAATCAGCGTTTTTATCCCCACCGAAGCAATCATTCCGAAAAGCAACAACATCACACCGCCGAGCACAGCTTTAGGAATGGTTGTGAGCGCCGCGGCAATTACTCCTACAAATGAAAATATTATCGCTGTAATTCCCGTAATTCGCAAAACTCTCGGATCTGTAACTTTCGTTAACTGAACTGCCCCCGTAACCTCAGAATAAGTAGTATTTGGCGGTCCTCCTAAACAGGCTGCCAAAAGTGTAGCCAGTCCATCTCCTAAAATTGTTTTGTGGAGCCCCGGCCTTTTCACAAAATCTTTATTTGCCACATTGCTTATCGCATAAATATCACCAACGTGCTCTACCAATGGGGCTATGGCGACAGGAAGCATAAACAATACTGCTCCCCAATTCAATTTCGGGAAAACAAAATGAGGCAGCGCAAAAATAGGGGCTTGTATCACGACTTGATAATCAACCTTGCCCATAAAAACCGCCGAAATATAGCCCACAAACAGGGCTATAAAAATGGGAATTAACTTCCAAAAGCCTTTCCCAAAAATCACGACCAGAATCGCAGCACATAGAGTTATCAGTGCCAACATCCAATCACTACGCGCCATATCAACAGCAACCGGTGCCAGAGACAAACCTATCAACATAATTACAGGTCCTACAACTATCGGAGGAAACAAGTGCATAATTATACGTATGCCAAATGCCCGAACCAAAAAGGAAAAAATGACATAAAAAACACCTACAGCAATCAATCCGGAGAGAGTATCTGCATAGCCATAAGCATTAATAGAGGCAATAATTGGGGCAATGAATGCAAAACTACTTCCGAGAAAAATTGGAATACGACCTTTTGTAATTAAATGAAAAAGCAAAGTTCCGACTCCTGCCGTGAAAAGTGCCGTAGTGGTCGAGAAATCCTCTCCTGTACTTTGTGAAATAAGAATAGGAACGAGAACAGTTGCCCCGAACGCAACGAACAAGAATTGCACACCTAAAGCAATTCTTCTAAAAGGATTTTTGATAATTTCCATAGTGTGATTTCTTTCAAAGGTAATAGTTTATACGTTACTCCTCTTTTTTCTTTTATTCACAGATTTAAAAAAATAAGCACATAAAATGCTCATAATCAAATCATTTACACTGTTAATAAAAATATTTTCTACTTTTCTATCATTTCATATAGGGGTTTTTGATAAAAGTTCGTCTTACAAGTAGAATAAAAAATATTGTGTAACCATAAAAAATAAAAAATGAAAACATTTGTAAAAACAACCGTAGTTTTAGTTACAGTTATCTTAGGTGTAACAACATTGAGTGCTCAAGGATTAAAAATGGGGGCATCTGAAATGAAAAAGCATGAATTCAGACCTTTTTATGGAACTTCTTATGCAGCAAGTGACAGTGATATTTTCGCCGAAACACTTTCAAATGGTTTGCTCGGAATAGCACAAAAGACAGAAACCTCAACCTGGGGTATGGCAGGCTTCGGATATCGCTACCATAGCAACAGGTTTAGTTTCGGTATGGATTTAGGTTTTTCTACAGCAAAAGAAAAGTTATTCAAAAAAGAAAAGGACGCCAAACCCTTTGAAACAAAAGACATCAAACGCTTTTTCATCTTACCAACTGCATCTTACAGTTACTACAAAAACAGTTTAATTAATTTGTATGGAGCTGCAAGTATAGGAGCAATCGTAGAAAATAAAAAATCTAATGCAAAAAAAGAAAACAAAACATCTTTTGGCTACCAAATTACCCCTATTGGTCTAAGAATAGGAAGTGAAAGTGTTGGAGGATTTGTAGAATTAGGATATGGACAAAAAGGGCTTATAAATGCAGGTCTAAGTTTTAAATTTTAAAAAGTTCTACAAAATAAATATAAAAATGTCCGAAAAAATTTTTTCGGACATTTTTATAAAAGTATCGTCATATTTTATACTACATTTGTCTGATTAAATTTGTGGTAAATGACTGAAATTATAGATTTAAAAAAATTGTTTTACTCACTCTATCCCTCGCTCTGCAAAAAAGCCAATAAATACATTGCTAATCAAGCAGTTTGCGAAGATATTGTACAAGAATGCTTTATTAAATATTGGGAGAATTGTGAACAAAAGATGCTGATAAGTAATCCTTCTTCATACCTAAATACAGCGGTAAAAAACGGTTGCATAAGCTATCTAAGGGGGAAAAAAAATGAAGATGATATTGAAACTCCCCAATTACAGCTATTTTTTAGTACAGTTACTGCAGACGATAATGAAGACGAAACAATCCTAATAAATGAAGATGAAATAATAAATCAGGCACTATCCTTACTTCCTAGTAAATGCAGGCAGATATTTGAATTTAGCAAAATGCAAAACAAAAGCTACAAAGAAATAGCAGAAACACTTAACATTTCTACAAAAACCGTTGAAAATCAAATGGGAAAGGCACTCAAAGTAATGCGACAATTTGTGAAAGATAATCCCCATTTCTTCCTCTAATTATTACATTTAAAATGAATTATTATGCTCTCTAATCAAAATACAAATATTGACATTTTATTAGCCAAACATTTTACAAAAGAACAGCTATCTCCTACAGAAAAAGAGCAAGTAAAAAAATGGAAGCAAAGAAACCAACAGGAATACGTACGTCTAAAAAAATTAATTTCTAAGGAAAGAAAGCCTATTATTGTAGATACAGAGAAAGCTTGGAGAACGTTATTGGAGAAAAAACAAAAAAAAGTAGAGCAAAAAAATATTGGAAATTTCTTACCCAATAAGTTTATTTTTTACGGAGTTGCCGCCTCGTTGACTCTTCTCTTAGGAACCTGGGTTTGGTTTTATTTATCAAAATCACCTTATGAGGAATATTATAATGATAAATTCTTTGTAACGACTTATACTCTTCCGGATAATTCAACTGTGAACCTTAATCACAATGCACGGCTTCGCTACTACAAAAATGAGAAAAAAATACGCAAAGTAGAACTTCTTTCCGGAGAGGTTTTCTTTGAAGTTCAACCCAATAAACAGCAACCTTTTACCATAATCACCCCCAATGCATTGGTGAAAGTATTGGGCACCTCTTTCAATGTGAAAACTAACAGTAAAAATACCGAAGTATCCGTAAAAAGCGGAGTTGTTTCTCTCTCTAATCACAAAAAGGAGAGTCTCAACCTAACGCAAGGAGAACAAGGCTCGGTGGATTCTAATGGTCTCACAAAAACAAAAATGGATAATGAGAATTATTTGGCTTGGAAAACTCGTAAATTGGTTTTCAAAAATACTTCACTTTATGACGCAGCAAAGAAATTAGAAGATTACTATTACATTAAAATAGATATTACGAAAAATTGTGAAAATTTCTTTTTTACCACTACCTTTACCACCGAAACTTTGGAAGAAGCTATGAAAGAAATTCAATTCCTTACCCATATTGATTATGAAATAAAAGAAAACAAGGTTGTTATATCTTGTGTAAACTGTGAGTAATGCGTTGGCTATATTGTTTGGTTTGGTTTGGTTTATTGGCTATTGTGGCAAAAGCACAGCAGCCCTCTTTTCTACAAAAAGAAATACAACTACCTGAACAAAATTGCAGTTTACAAGATGTTTTTGATAGGTTAGAATACCATAACATTATTACGGCTTACAATTCTCAAAACATAAAACCCGATACAAAAATAGAATTTCCTTTTTCCAAAAGCAATATTTTACAATTACTTGAATTCCTTGAAAAAAATTATGCAATCACATATAGTTTAAAATCCGATAAAATAATTTTCACAAGAGTAACACGGAATCATACTATTAGCGGATTTGTAAAAGAGTTCGGCAGTAGTGAAACTCTTGCAGGAGCAAACATCTCAATAAGTCCTAATTACGGTACTTTCTCTAATGCCTATGGATTTTACAGTCTCACTCTACCAGAGGGAGATTATGAGCTGAATGTCAGCTATATAGGATACGTCTCTAAAAAAAAACATATCAGTATCAGCCAGGATTTACAACTTGATATTAGTATGAAAAGTGCTTCCCAACAGCTTGCAGAGATTGTCGTAAAGCCTCAAAAAAGTTTAACAGAAAAAAGTGAATTCCATCAAATAAACTTAAAAAAATTAAATACGACTCCTGTTTTTCTTGGTGCAGATGATGCTATTAAGCGTTTACAAATTATACCGGGAACAGGAGGTGGTATTACAGGCTTTTCAGAACTCTCTGTAAGAGGAGGCGACGTACACGAGAATTTGGTACTTCTAGATGGAGTTCCTGTCTACAACTACAACCACTTCCCCGGGATTTTGTCTATTTTCAATCCAGCAGCATTAAAGACTATTAATTTTTACAAAGGCTTGTTTCCCGCACGATATGCCGGTCGGCTTTCCTCAGTTACTGACATCAAAATGCGAGAAGGAAATATGGAAACTTACCATATGGGGGGTAGCATTGATTTGGCAACACTATCCTTATTTGTAGAGGGACCAATATTAAAAAGTAAAGCCTCATTCATCATAAGTGGAAGGCGAAGTTGGATTGATGCACTTACACACATTGGAAATAGTGATGAGGGCTTCGATTTTCACTTGCAAGATATAAATCTGAAAACAAATTACTCTCCCTCCTCCAAAGATCAAATTTACCTCAGTCTCTACAGAGGCGTGGACAACCTTTGTGATTCAAAGGAGGAAAAAAATAAGGAAACCAATAGCCTCTCTTGGAGTAATCAAATAGCAGTTATGAAATGGAATCATATTTTCTCCAACAAAATGTTTTGCAATACTCTATTGGCTTTTAGCAATTTTGATAACATTGTTGAATCTGTGACAAAATCTTCACAAATCTCGGAGAAAATTAAAAACGAATACTCTCTAAAAGAATTTAACCTTTCTACAAACATTGATTATTTCAGCAAATTTTATCAACTTAAATTTGGAGCAAGCATTCAAAAAAATATTTTTGAAATTCCTCTTGTCACAAATGCTCAAAATTCCGAAAAAATTGCTACACTCCAGTGGAGAGCCTACATAGAAAATAAAGTAAAATTTAATTCTAATGTTCATGGAAATATTGGGTTGAACTATGTACTATACCAACATGCTGGAAAAAACAAACATTTTTTTCAACCTCGCATAAATTTAAATTACCAAATATCATCAAACTCATTTTTTTCATTAGGATTTTCTGAAATGTATCAATTCATTCATCAACTGGGAAACAACAGCGTTAACCTACCCTACGCCTTTCGCTTGCCTGCTTCCCAAACTTTTCTTCCCAGTATTTCCAGACTCTACGAAGCAAAATACACCTTAAAGTTACGAAAAGAAAAAGATACTTTCTCTGCCTCTACCTACTTCAAAAAACAAAAAAATATATTGCGTTACAAACCTGGTCAAGACCTTTTCAATAAGCAACTTGCAAACGATTGGGAAAATCAAGTACTCATAGGACAACGAAAAATTCTCGGCTTAGAGGTTGCCTACTATGCTGATTTTTCACCCCTTCTGCTGAATTTTTCTTATGTATTCTCTAAAAATAAAGAACAATTCCCAAACATAAACAATAACCAATTCTATCCTAATGCCTTAACTCCCAAACATATTTTTATACTTACCTCTGAATATTCTTTCAATAAAAAACATAGCATTTCTGCCGTAGGAGGATATAATACAGGGCGTTACATAAGCATACCCACTTATAGGATTGGAGACATTGATGATGTTGTAAACAATACTAATTCAAATAATTCAAGTTACATAGAAGGAAGTACCAATGGATTTCAATTACGTAATAATTACCATATAGATTTAGGCTATACTTTTAAAACGGACGAAAACAAACACGGAAAACATATTATAAAATTAGGTATTTATAGTCTTTTAGGTAGCCCTGCTCCATTTCGTGCATCTGCTACTGTTTTTGAAAATAAAGTAAGTGTTGAAGAAGTAGCTCTCCCCTCACCAATGCCTTACGTTAATTACACCTTTAAATTTTAGTTCTGATGCGTTATTTTGTATATCTATTCTTATTGATTTTATGTTGTAACTCATGCAGCAAGGAATATACACCTCCTCCTAAACGGGAGCAGTTCCTCCCTGTTATTTTAGGAGAAATTTCGCCAAACAAACGCATTAGCGTTGTACTAAACAATGCTAAAAACATCACTTCCCCGGAAAATGAAAACAGAGCAATTTTTAGCAACGTAGTACTTTTGGATAGTACCTCAAATTTACTTAGTACATTCAATCAGAAAGAAAACAATCGTTGGGAAAGTGATTTTCAAGTAGAAGCAAAGAAAAACTACTCCTTACAATTCAAATATGATGGAAAAACAATAAAAGCGACAACTAGAATCCCGTCTCCTTTTTCCTGTGAAATTCTCGAAAAGAGTCTCCCTTCACACGACACGCTGCAAATTAAAGTTTCGATAAAAAAATCAAACCCAATGGAAAAAGCTTCCTATGTGGTAGAATGTTGGCAACGCGACAATAGTGGATATACAAAATTGGCATTTACCAACAATGATACTTTTACTGATAATTACAAATACCGTGAACTCAGACCACCTTTTAAGCGTCTATTTTTCAAAATTTCTCAGTCTAAGCACTTTTCTATTAATATTCTTAGAGAGTTCTACACTCCCCCTACAAAAGATAAGTCTATTGAAATACGAATAAAAAGCCTAAGTACTCACTATTACGATTACCTCTATAATTATGAACTACAACTCCAAGATGACGGATTCTATCTGCCAAACAACAACAATGGGTATTTAGGCATTTGGGGTGGTTGCTACACTGTAGTACTACAAGTTTAACTACTTTTCCAAACTCTGTACATAGTCATACATTTCCATTTGGGCACGCACAGCACGTTCACTTGCTTTACGTTCCACAGGCTTATTTTCCAAATTTTCACCAATCTCACAGGCGGCAAGGTTGTCTGCCAACTGTATTTCTAAAAAGCGTTTCAATTGCTTTCTTAACTTTTTATCTTCTATCGGGAAGGCACTTTCAATACGACGGTGCATATTCCTATTCATCAAATCGGCTGACGAAAGATAATACGCCTCCTCCCCAGCATTGTAAAAATAAAAAACGCGA
>PDWJ01003119.1_pt1 | contig 31198 bp, 29 predicted proteins | sample 1430881 | NCBI WGS metagenome assembly PDWJ01 (sample SAMN01162460, study PRJNA174530) | Oral metagenome, whole genome shotgun sequencing project. | biome: Marine environment; feature: Marine mammal; material: Swab sample of the gingival sulcus; isolation source: swab sample of gingival sulcus...
CCTATTTGTATGCGGTAATCCCTGGTTTTTGTTTTCATACTTATTTTACAGGTAAATCCACGTTCTTACAAATCTTGGGGGTCACTTCATATTATCTCCGCTTCGGTCGAAATGACAATGATATCATTAAAAGCGAGATCTCTCCATTTCGCGCTACGCGCTATGTAATTATGTTTACTTCGTAAACACCGCTCACAAGTTCGCGTCCGGATATTTTTCCGGTAACATCGAGATGACAAATGCGACACTCGTAATGACAACTGTACCATATCAATTAATCAATACCCCTTTATCTGCCATCTATTCAATTCTACTTAGTGCAATTCTAAATCGAGCTTAACTTTCGACTTTTCCAATTTGATTAAAAGCGAATAGACCGTTGGGATGACCGTTATCGTCATTATAGTCGCTATTAACAAGCCGCCGACTAAGGCAATTGCCATCGGCGTAAAGAACGAGCTATTGGCAAACAGCAATGGCACGAGTCCAAAAATGGTCGTCACCGTACTGAGTAAAATGGGTCGCATGCGCTTTCCAGCAGAGTCCAAACAGGCTTCATATACCGACATACCCGCCCTGCGCGCACGGTTGATGTACTCAATTAACAATATGCCATTGTTGACGACGATGCCAATTAAACTCGCCGCCCCCAAACCGACTGTAAAGGTAAAGTTAGTCTGCGTAATCAACAAGCCCAAGATGACGCCGAGCAATGCCAGCGGCAGTGTCATCATTATGACAAACGGCTGAACAAATGAATTAAACTGTATCAACAATATGATGTAGATGACGAAAACTGCAAAGACGGCTGCCGCACCCAACCCCGACAAATAGCGACTGATTGCATCTGCGTCGCCGCCGTAGTTGATATCGACGCCGGCAATGCGGTTTTCGGCGATGTATTGTTCGAGGTTTTGCTGCACGCTGCCACTGCCGTACTGTGGTCTGACATAGCTCTTAACCCTGACGACCGGCTTGCGGTCAAAGCGCCTAATTTCGCTTATTTCGGGCTTTAGCTTGACATCTGCTATTTGCTTGACCAAAATCTTTTCGCCAGTAAACTGTGATTTTATTTTAATGTTTTTGATGTCTTCAATTGTTTTGACATTCGATTCTATATAGATGTCATAACTGTTGCCGGCGACGTTTAAAACACTGGCTTTCACGCCATTTAGCGCCATGTTAATCTGATATTGAATGTCAAATGCCGACAGCCCGTGCTGTATTGCCTTTTCGTCGTCGACGTCGAGCTGATATTGATACTTATACTCCGGTTTTGCAATTTGCACATTGATCGTCGCCGGAACCGACAATAGGTAATTGTATATTTTTTCGCCCATGGCAGTGACATCAGCTTGGTCTTTACCATATATTTGCACGTCAATCGTCGCACCGGGGATATTTATTTCCAGTAGATTGGCAGTTGCGTTGCCACCGACGAACGCGCTGTCAAACATCTTTTGAATGTGATATAAAAATTCTTCTCTAGTCTTAAAACGCCCGCCCTTTGAAAGGTCAAATTTAAAATACACTTGACCATTTTTATCGGATGGCTGAACGATGTCCGCCGTCATGTAAAAGCGCGGTATGCCGCCGCCCGTCGCCAAAGTCATATCGTAAATCTCTGGCTGCTCGCTAAGTAGCTGCTCCGCCTGTAAAACTAGGCGATGCGTATCGTCGATATCGCCCGCTATTTCGTTATGAATTGTCACGTAGATGACGTCTTTATCGACATAGGGAAACATGCGCACGTCGATGGCGTTAAATAACAAGTAGACGGCGCCGACAACCGCCAACAGTAAAATCAATAGTGTCAAGAGCGGTCGCCTTAAATTAAATTTTAATATTGCACTGTACAGTCGACTGACCGGTTTGAGCACATCGCGCTTGCCAGCTGACGGCTTTAAAAACATGCTGCCCAGCGCCGGTGTCACCAGCATTGCGACGCCATAGGATGCGGTTAGGGCAATGATGACGACAAAGGGTAGCGACTGTACAAATTCGCCCGCCGCCTCCGGTAGACCAATTAGCGGCGTAAATGCCGCAATGGTCGTAATCGTCGAACTGAATACCGGAATGGCTTGTTCCCTCGCCCCTAAGTAAGCCGCTTTGGCACTGGACATACCGCCGTTTAGCTTAACTTGAACGGCGTCGCTAATGACGATCGCATTGTCGACTAACATGCCAAGCGCAATAATCAAAGCGGCGATTGAAACGCGCTGTAGATTAATGTTAAAGACTTGCATGCTAATAAATGTTACGGCAATCGACAGCGGAATCGCCACTGACACGACTAAGGCATTGCGCAGACCCATGCCGACCAAAATGACGATTACGACTAATGCGATGCCGACCAATAGATTCATGATAAATTCATTGACTGAACGGTCGACGTCTTCCGGTTGAAAGAGCACTTCGTCAAACTGTATGCCCTGCGGCAACGTGACGCGAATGTCGTCGATAACTGCGCGCACGTCGTTGCCGATTAAGACGACGTTTTGATCATCTTTGAACGTAGCCGTAAGCAGAATTGCACTGCGTCCATCTTTTGTATAAAACAGTTCGCCCTCGTCGTAGTCAAATGAAATATCGGCGATGTCTTTTAGGCGCACGACGGCGCCAGTCTGCTCGGAAACCGCCACGATAATGTCCTCAAAATTGGCAACGCTGCGCAATTCTTGTGGCACTTGCAGATTGACTTTGCCGTTTTCTGTGACAATTGCCCCCGGTGGAATCACGACGTTTTGAGCGCGAATCACATTGTAGACGTCGACGATGCTGACGTCGAGCGAATGGAGCGCCTTCTCGTCTATTTTAATCGTAATGCGGCGCTCCTTTTCGCCTTCTATTTTAACGCGCTTAACGCCATTGACTTCCGCCAGTTTTGCCTTGATGCGCTCGGCATAGTCCACCAGTTGCCCGGCATCGTATTCGCTGCTGGACATCGAAATAATTAGCCCCTGCGACTCCGTAAAATTGGTACTAATTTGCGGTTCTTCTGCCCCCTCCGGCAATTCTAGCGCAATGTTGTCGATGCCTTCGCGCAGTTTATCCCACTGCGTCTCGTAGTCGATGCCGTTTTCCAACAAACCGAAGACAATCGACGCATTGTCCTGCGAAAACGATTCTACCCAGTCGACGCCGTCTAGCGCCGCGACTTCGTCTTCTATTTTAATCGTCAACTGTTGTTCGACGTCTTTCGCTGAAGCACCCGGAAAAATCGTCACGATTTGCACAGCCGGACTCGACGTGTCGGGATTTTCTTGGCGCGGCAAATAATAATAGGCATAGAGACCATATAATATAATGAAAAGCGATAATAAAAGGGTAACCTTGCGCTCTTTAATGGCGACTGCAATTAATTTACTCATCGTCTTCTCCAGTTTTGGGCTGCTGTTCAGTCGCATCGTCTTGCCGCCCGACGATCTTTACTCTGTAGCCCGGCGACAGGGACTGTACGCCCGACACGACGAGTAAATCCTGCGGCTTTAATCCGCCGACTTTGACTTTGTCTTCATATATCATTTCGAGACTGACGTCGACGCGCTTGGCGCGGTCATTTTCAACGATGTAGACGTAATCTAGCCCGTCGTTTAAGATATAAGCAATCGGCAGCCAAATGCCTTCGCTTTTACTTATTTCGAAAGCGACGTCAACCGTTTCACCCAAGAGCAGCTGACCGTCGTCGGCAAAGGCTATTTCGACCAGATAGGTGCGACTGCCGCGGTCGGGCATGCGATTAATGCGACTAATTTCGGCAATTTTATCTTCACCGTTCGGCAATTTTATATGCGCCTCGTCGCCGACCGACAATTTCTTTAAATCTTCTGCGCTAACGCCGACGTGAATTGCACTGCGCTCACTGCGCACCAATACCACCGGATAGCCCGGCGCGACGATTTCGCCGGACTCGTAATTGAGCGCTAAAACCGTTCCGGCGATGCCGCTCGTCAAGGTCGCATCGTCGACATTATCTTCGTTGAACTGCGCCTGTAGTTTTGCCTGTTCAGTCAGCGCAGCTGCCTGCGAGAGCTCTTTTTGGGCAATATCCCTTTGCAGTTTAACTTGGTCGTATTGCTGTTGCGAGGTCGCTCCCGCCGCCAACAATTGTTCGGTATCTGCCAATAGGTCATTTAAGTAATTTAGGTTTTTCTGCGCCTTGGCATAATCCAAACGCGCCGCGCGCAATTGCTCGCCGGCGTTATCTAGCGATATCGACAATTTATCTCGCTGTAAGGACGCCAACACTTGTCCAGCTGTAACGACATCGCCCACTTCGACAAAAAATTCTTCGATGACACCACCGCTTAAAAAGGCGTATTTTTTTATTTCGTCGGGATTGACGACACCCAAATAACGGAGCATTTCGGGGTGCGTTTCGGCACTTAACGAAAGCACTTTGACCGATTTTTCCTTTATCGTATTGTCGACTGGCTGGTTCGCGCAACCAGAAAGCAAAGCAACGATTAACAGCGCTATTATTATTATTCTCATTTGAGTTCACCTTCTAATATCATTCGCTTGACAATATAGACAATTTTTGCGATTGCCAAATCGTCGTCAGTTTCATTTAACAACACTTGCTCCATGGCGTAAAACATGCCGGATAATACGTACTTTCCAATGCCTTGTGTGCCGAACCGCAAGTCCAAACTTTTACCGATGGTCTCCAGTATGTCTATGTCGCCGCGCTTGACACCGCGTTCATTTGCCGAGTGAAACAAGAGCATGAGTTCTTTTTTATGATTCTTAACGATAAAGGGCACCAGTTCGACAACACCCACAGCGACAGCGCTACAAGTGTTCAGTTCGCGCTGTGATAAGGCTCTCGTCTGCACGCTGTAGAGCGAAAAAAGTCCTGCGCTCTTTTGCACGATCACGGCGTCTATAATATCCGTAACCGTATTGACAATTTGCGTATAAATTGCCTCTTTGCAGTCAAAGTAACTGTATAGATTGCCGACGGTAATGCCGGCAGCGCTTGCAATGGCGCGCATTGTACAGCCATTATAGCCTTTTTCTATTAAAATATCGCGTGCCGAAGACAGTATTTTTTGCCTAATTTCTTCTTTTAATACTTGAGCCAAAAGATCGTTCTCCCCACTTAATAATAAACACTTGTTTAATATATCGTACTTTATAATTGGTCGACTGTCAACACAATGCCGCGAAAAGTTAAATTTAGTAAATCGTTTATCGCATCCGTCAACTTTTGTCAGTTTTAGTAAACAAATTAAATTACTTATTGATTTTAAACAATCCTATAGCTATAATATATTAAAGAAAACAACAATAATGGAGGTGTATTATGTTAAAAATGTTAAAAAAATCATTTTTATTCGCACTCATCATCGCACTCGTCTTTGCGATGACGGCATGTGGCGGCGAAGAGAAAAAAGATGAAACTGTAAAGGAAACGACTACAAAGGAACAAGCCAAAGAAGACGAGAAAGAAACAACTGAAGCTAAAAAAGACGACAAACAGGAGACGACCGAAGCCAAAAAAGAAGAACAAGAAACGACTGAAGCTAAAAAAGATGACAAAGATGTAAAAGTTGACAAATCAACTATTGAAAAGCAAGTGTTATTCGAGGAAAAAGGCATTAAGGTCACAGCGCTAAAACTGGTTCAAGACGATATCATGGGACCCGGCATTAAGTTGCTCGTGGAAAATAATTCCGATAAAGACATCAATATTTCCAGCGACAACATATCGATTAACGACTACATGATTGAAAGTTATTTCTCTAGCGATGTCTCAGTGGGCAAAAAAGTCAACGATACTTTATATTTTGAAGAAGAAGAGATAGCGAATGCTGGCATTAAAGTTATCGAAGCTATTAACCTTCAATTCAAGGTATATGATAAAGAAAGTTATGACGAGATTTTTACGACAGATTTAATTGTAATTAACACATCGGCATTTGGCACAGATAGTAAAGCATCTGTCGATGTAAACACTGACGGCGTCGATGGCATGACAATCGAACCAGCTGTCTTGTTCGAGCAAGATAACGTAAAAGTTACTTCAATCGACTTAGTAAAAGATGATTATATGGGCATTGGCATGCGCCTGATGATAGAAAATAATTCTGATAAAAATATCAATCTGCGCAATACCAACTTAGTCGTAAACGACTATGCCGTCGAAAGCTATTTCTCAAAAGATATCGGAGCGGGCAAAAAGAGAGTTGCAACACTTTTCTTACTAAACGACGTTATGACTAAAGCTGGCATGGACACAATCGCCGACATGATTTTACAATTCCAGGCTGACGAAAGTGCCTCTTATGCTAAAATATTTGAAACTGAACCATTTATAGTTAAAACGTCCAAGGCCGACAGTTATCAAAAGGTAAAATACGATGACGGTTTGGTCATTTTTGAGCAAGACGGCTTTAAAGTTACCGTAGTAGATTTCGTAAGAGAAGACGGCTACGGTGCCGACATGATTATGCACGTCGAAAACAATACCGATGAATACATCACCGTCAATTGTGAAGAACTCTCTATTAACGGCTTTATGATGGATACCTATTTTTCTGGAGACATCCCCGCCGGCAAATTATTGCTGGATTACGCCAATATTTTCGAAGAGAATTTCACTGAAAATGAAATCGAAGAAGTAGAAAGTGTAAGCTTTAAACTGATATTTAGAAAATATAATGACTATAAGACAATGCTCGAAACTGAAGAGTTAAGCTTTACAATCGAGTAGTGACAATCTCTAGTAGTATTTAAACGGTGGTTTCTCCGCCGTAGCGGCTAGCACTTCAACGGCCAGCCCTTGTCTAGCAGCTATCTGTGATAGTTGCCTGGCAAAGCCGTCGGCAAAGATGACTTCGGATTCAAAGTGTCCGACGTCAGCCAATAAGAGACCGAAGTGTAGCGATTCGACGACTTCGTGATATTTGGCGTCGCCCGTAACATAGGCGTCGACGCCAAATTGAGCGACGTCGCCAATAAAATCCATGCCGGCACCGGAGATGACCGCCACCGTCGAAATGGTCTTAGCCATATCGCCAGCTAGGCGAACAGATTGCAAAGACAGAGATTCTTTTAAATGCGCCGCAAACGCCTCAGCTGATAGCGGCGCTTTTAATTTGCCGCGCTTGCCGAGCGCAAAGCTCTCGCCATATTGCGGCATGACTTTTATCAGCGGCGCGATATCTTGTAAGCACAGTGCTTTGGCGAGCAAATCAGAAAGTCCAAATTCGTAGTGATCGTAATTGGTATGCATGACGTAAAGCGCTATATCCGACTTGATTAAACGACTGACTAAACGCCCCTTTGGATTCACTTCAGACAGCGTTTTAAGCGGTCTGAAGATTAGCGGATGATGCGAAATAATCATATTGCAATGACGCTCAATTGCTTCGTCGATGACGGCGTCACTAACCTCTAGACAAACCAACACTTTTTCGACAATCGCATCGGGTGCACCGACTTGTAAACCGACGTTATCCCAATCTTCGGCGGCGTATTCCGGGATATTACTGGCGATTGCCTTGACGATTTGATTAACTGTTGCGCGCATTCGACACTCCTTTTAACTGTTCTATTTGAATACATATTTGACGATATTCTCGCGTCTTACCACACTGCATAAAGTGCTTAGCCAGCTTATTTTTCTGTGCGATCAAGTAGTCGATGTAGGCGAAATAAGCGTCATCTCTCATCGGATTTACGCCGTGTTCTAGGCTAAAATCAGAGGGCTTTTCCAGATTTTGCGAATGCGCTTTTAAGATGTGATAAAACTTATTGCCTTCGCGCGCAATCACTTCGCAGTCGATGCCATAGCCATACTCGTAGAGCCAACTGCGCAAAAAATGCCGATTTTGCATCGGCTGTAGTATTAAATAGTGGGCACTGCGCGCAAGGCGCTCGTCTGCTGCCAAGATGTCGGCGATCGTATGCCCACCCATGCCGGCAATCACAAAGATGTCGACTTCGCCCATTTGGTAGGGGCTCAAACCACCGCCCAAGCGCAACTCAATTTGATCTTCGAGTGACTGCTTGGCGACGTTTTGGCGTGCGACGGCGAGTGGTCCCTCTTTGATGTCAGAGGCAATCGCCCGACTGGTCGTGCCGTTTTGCACTAAATAAATCGGCAAATAAGCGTGGTCGGTGCCGATGTCGGCCACGACCACGTCTTTATCAATCATATTTGCAATACTCAATAATCTTTTATTCATCACTATTCCAAGAAATCCCGCAATTTTTTGCTGCGCGACGGGTGCTTTAATTTACGCAACGCCTTCGCTTCGATTTGTCTAATGCGCTCGCGAGTGACTTCAAAGCGCTTGCCGACCTCTTCCAACGTGCGCGCGCGACCATCTTCTAAACCAAAGCGCAACTTTAATACTTTTTGTTCGCGCGGCGTCAAAGTTTCTAAAACTTCGATTAACTGCTCTTTGAGCATCGCAAAAGCAGCTGCCTCAGCCGGCGCCGGCGCTTCAGTATCCGGTATAAAGTCACCTAAATGAGAATCTTCTTCTTCGCCAATCGGCGTTTCAAGCGACACCGGTTCCTGCGCTATTTTCATAATTTCGCGCACTTTATCGGGGTGCATATCCATTTCCGCGCCAATTTCTTCGGGCGTTGGATCGCGGCCCAATTCCTGCAATAACTGTCTCGAGACGCGAATCAGTTTATTTATCGTTTCGACCATGTGTACCGGTATTCGTATCGTTCTCGCCTGATCGGCTATGGCGCGCGTAATCGCCTGTCTAATCCACCACGTCGCATAAGTTGAAAACTTAAACCCCTTGCGGTAATCAAATTTTTCGACGGCTTTAATTAGACCCAAATTGCCCTCTTGAATCAAGTCCAAAAACTGCATGCCGCGACCGACGTAGCGCTTGGCAATACTGACGACTAAGCGCAGGTTTGCCTCGCACAATTTTTGTTTGGCGTATTCGTCGCCCTCTTCCATGCGCTTTGCCAAATCGAGCTCTTCTTCAGCTGTCAAAAGCGGTACCTTACCTATTTCTTTGAGGTACATGCGCACCGGATCGTCGACGCTAACGCCTTTCGGAACAGATAAATCGGCAGTGCTTTCTTTTTTCTTTTCGCTCGCTTCACTCTGATCCATTTCCTTTACGCCATCGCCTACAATGTCAATGCCCAGGTCAGAGAAAGATGAAAATATATTATCCAACTGCTCTTGATTCAATTCGTACTTTTCGAGTTCTTTGCCAATTGTTTCGTAATCTAAGGAGCCTTCCGCCTTGCCCTTTGCAATTAACTTTTCAACTGCTTCCTTTTCATTTTTCTTAACCATATACATTCCTTTCAGTGACTTTTACAAAAGTATGGCGCTGCTTTGTCACTATAGACACTAAGTTGATGCGCGCAAAGCTTTATTAATATCCGCTAATTCGGTTTGAATAGCGACGCGTTTTACTAATAATTCGCGTTGTTGCAAAGCTTGATCGTCGCCTGCCATCACGCGGTTTTCTGCAATTGCCCTATCTATTTCATTGCGCATCTCAATCAAAATCAATTGACGATGACCGAGCGTTACCTTGCGCAATGCTTTGCGATCGCTTAAATCGACAGCTATTTCTTTAAGTGCTTCTATCATTTCAAGTTGCTCAATATCAAAATGTGCGATTGCCTGCTGCGCCTCAAATGCGCCGTATTTATCAAAGTAATCAATTGTGCTATCAGCTAAGGCTTTTAGGTTATTATCACTTAGCTCTTTGACGTTCAAGCGAAAAGCCGCACTGTCTATTTGACCTCTCAACAGCGCCGCAACGAGCGCCCTTTCAATTCTATATAGTTTTGAATACTCATTTCGCACTACTGTGTCGACGGGCTGTTCTGTCGTTTCCAGCGCTTTGTCTGGTGACCGATAGGACGACTTAGACGCCACCTTATCGTGCCACTTCTTATAATCATAGACGACCGATTTTGGATTCAGTTGCAGGCGCTTAGCGAGCGCTTCAATAAATATTTGGCGCTGACTCATTAAATCCAGCGCATCGGCGTATTCAAACGCCGCCTGCATAAACATGATTCTCTGATCGGGATTATTTAAGTCATAATTTTGCTCAAGCTGCACAATCGCAAATGAAATCGTGTCGACCGCCGTTGCCAAAAGCCGATTAAAGCCGTCGGCACCGACGTTTTTAAGCACTTCGTCGGGGTCTTTATAGTCGCCCATGTCGAGCACTTTGACATTTAATTTAGAGCCTTTAAAGACGGCAAGCGAATTCATAATGGCATTTCTACCCGCCTTGTCGCCATCATAGGCAAAGAATACACGGTCGTATATTCTATCCAATTGCACAACGTGATGCGGCGTAAGCGCCGTGCCGAGCGATGCCACAGCATTGCTGTAACCGTGCTGGTGAAGTGCAATGACGTCCATATAGCCTTCCACCAGAATTACTGATTTCTCTTTATTAATTCTCTTTTTTGCGAAATTTAAACCATAAAGTACATTAGATTTATGAAAAATTGTCGTTTCCGGCGAATTTAAGTACTTCGGCAATCCATCGTCGAGCACTCTGCCGCCAAACGCGACCACTCTACCGCGCCTGTCGAATATTGGAAACATCAGGCGATTGCGAAAGCGATCGTAATAACGCGACTGTTCATTTTTTAATATTAAACCGCAATCGAGCAGCTCGCGCCTAGTAAAACCGGCACGTTCGGCAAATTCAATTATATTTTGCCAACCGTCCGGCGCATAGCCCAGACCAAAGTGCCGCGCCGTCGCGTCGCTCAGCTGACGCCCTTGCAAATATTGCCGCGCGACTTGGCTGCCGCCGAGCTGTTTAAAGTAATAGCGCGCCGCGCTTTGCATAACGTCGTAGAGGCGCTGCCTGTTATCGTATTTTTGCCTGCCCTGATCGCTCTCGATAAAGGGCGTTAAGTCAATGCCATAGCGTTCTGCTAAGGACTCCAGCGCATCCAAAAAATCGACGTTCTCGGTTTCCATTACATAGTTAAAAATCGAACCCGATTTGCCGCACCCAAAACAGTGATAAAACTGACGCTCCTGCGAAACCACAAAAGAAGGCGTCTTTTCGCTGTGAAATGGGCACAGTCCCTTGTAGTTGCGACCGGTCTTTTTAAGCGAAACGGAACTGCCAATCACATCGATAATATCGACGCGATCTTTAATGTATTCTGTTACTTCGCGTTTGTATTTAGCCATATTAATCAATCTGCCAATACTTTGGTACGGCAATTGCCTTAAAGCGGTTGACGGCGTAGCGATCTGACATGCCGGCAATAAAATCTTTGACGGCGACAGCACCAGCGTCTTGAAATATCTCATAATAACGCTTCGGCAATTTTTCGCTATTCTTTAAGTAATAATAGTAGAGGTATTCGACGACTTTCATCGCCTTTGCCTCTTCCGCCTTAGCCTCTACGTCGAGATAGACGTTTTTAAACATAAATGTTCTAATTTTGCCCAGTTCGCGCCAGCTCTCCGGCGACATGCGAATGCGCGCCTCACCTCGACTAGTCTCAATCACATCGACGATCATTTTATCGATGCGCAGACCCTTTGTATTGCCGAAGTAATCTATAAAATCGCCGGGTAAATCTGATTCTGCTAACACGCCGGCGCGCAAGGCGTCTTCGATATCGTGATTGATATAGGCGATGCGATCGCTTAAGCGCACGACCTGACCCTCTAAAGTGTATGGTTCTCTGCTCCCGGTGTGATTGCGAATGCCATCGCGCACTTCGTCTGTTAGGTTTAATCCGCGCTGTTCTTCGCCGTGAAATTCTAAAAAGTCGACGACGCGCAGACTCTGTTCGGCGTGGTGAAAGCCGCCTTCGTGAATGCGATTGAGGACGACTTCACCACAGTGACCAAATGGCGTATGCCCGAGGTCGTGTCCCAGGGCAATCGCCTCGGTTAAGTCTTCGTTTAAGCGCAAGGCGCGCGCAATCGTTCGACTAATTTGCGAAACTTCTAAAACATGTGTCAAGCGCGTGCGATAGTGATCGCCTTCCGGCGATAAAAACACCTGAGTTTTGTGCTTTAAGCGGCGAAAGGCCTTGGCGTGAATAATTCTGTCGCGGTCGCGCTGAAACGCCGTGCGATATTTACACTGCTCTTCCGGTCGACGACGCCCTTTGGAATGAACGGAACAGGTTGCCAACGAACTGAGCCATTGTAATTCTCTTTTTTCTTGTTCAATCCTCATCATAACCTCACCGCCATTAAAAAAACTACTCGCCCGCCATAGCTGCGCGTTGTTCAACTAATATCTGTAAAATAATATTGGCAGTTTCTTCAACAGCCTTATTGGACACGTCGATAACCGGGCAGCCCAAATCGCCAAATATCTTACCGGCGTATTCCAATTCTTCGGCTATGCGGTCTAAACTGGCATAGCTGGAATTCGCTTGCAAGCCCATCGCGCGCAGCCGTTCTTCTCTGATTTCAAACAGCTTTTCAGGCGTATTGATCAATCCGACGATTTTACTCGGCGGAATCTGATAGATTTCCTTGGGCACTGCCACTTCCGGTACGAGCGGAATATTGGCAACCTTGACATTTTTATGCGCCAAGTACATGCTGAGCGGCGTCTTTGACGTGCGCGAAATGCCCAGTAAGACGACGTCTGCCTGTTTTACGCCACGCGGATCCTTGCCGTCGTCGTATTTAACGGCGAATTCGACCGCTTTGACGCGATCAAAATACATTTGATCCATTTTGTGGATTGTACCCGGTTCGTAAACCGGCTCAATCTGCAATAATTGCCTAAAAGAATCGATTAGTGGATTCATCACGTCGATGTGCATTAAGCCGCGGCTTTGACACTGCTCAATAATGCAGCTGCGCAGCGACTTAATGACCATCGTAAAGACGATTAAAGACGTGCGTTTAGACGCTTCCTCAACGATTTCTACAACCGTTTCTTCGTCCTCGATATACGGGTACTTTTTAACGATAAAATCGACGTCGACAAATTGCCCCGCAGCAGCCATTGCGACTTGTTCTCCGGTCTCGCCGAGCGAATCGGAAATAATATAAACATAACATTTTTTCATTTTTGTCTCCTACAACTATATCTTATACCCGTATTTCGCCTCTTCTCACAGTCTATTAAAAATTAATGCGTTTTAAAAGATAATGTAATAAATCGTCAATGGCGACGCGTTCCTGCTCCATGCTGTCGCGGTGTCTGATTGTGACCGACTTATCGTCTTTTGATTCAAAGTCGTAAGTAATGCAGAACGGCGTGCCGATCTCATCGTGGCGGCGATAGCGCTTACCAATAGAACCGGACTCGTCGTAGTCGATATCAAAGTATTTTTTAAGCATGTCGTACACTTCTTTTGCCTCTGTCGACAGCTTTTTAGAAAGCGGGAAAATAGCCGCTTTAAACGGCGCCAACATCGGGTGTAAACGCAATACGACGCGACTGTCTTTGTCGTCGATTTGCTCTTCGTCATAGGCGTCTACCAAAAATGCCAAAGCCATGCGGTTTGCGCCGAGCGACGGCTCGATGACGTATGGAATGTATTTTTCGTTGCTGATCGGATCTTGGTAGTTGAGGTCGACGCCGCTGTATTCCATATGGCGCGACAAGTCATAATTGGTGCGCGATGCAATGCCCCACAGCTCGCCCCAACCGAACGGGAACAGGTATTCGATATCCGATGTCGCGTTAGAATAGTGCGATAGTTCCTCTTGGCTGTGGTCGCGCATACGCGTGTTCTCTTCACTTAAGCCAAGTGATTTTAACCAGTTTGCGCAGTAATCCTTCCAGTAGCCAAACCACTCTAATTCGGTGCCCGGCTTGCAGAAAAACTCCAACTCCATCTGCACGAATTCGCGCGTTCTAAAAATAAAGTTGCCGGGCGTGATTTCGTTTCTAAACGATTTGCCGATTTGAGCGATGCCAAAGGGTACTTTTCTGCGCGCTGAGCGTTGAATTGCCTTAAAGTTTAAGAAAATGCCCTGTGCCGTCTCGGGGCGCAAAAAGATTTCTGTCGAAGCGTCTTCGGTTACGCCCTGGTGCGTCTTAAACATTAAGTTAAACTGGCGAATGTCGGTAAAGTCGATTTTGCCACAATCCGGACAAACCATTTTTTTATCGTCGATATACTGCTTTAACTGCTCGTGCGTCCAGCCTTCGATGTTTTCCTCAATGCCGTTTTCGATATTGTATTCTTCGATTAATTTATCGGCGCGAAAACGCATTTTACAAGCTTTACAATCCATTAACGGGTCGTTGAATCCACCGATGTGACCACTCGCCTCCCAAACGCGCGGATTGAGTAAAATTGAGGAATCCATGCCGACGTTATGATCTGATTCGCGCACGAATTTTTGCCACCAGGCATTTTCGACATTTTTCATCAGGGCGACGCCGAGCGGACCGTAATCCCACGTATTTGCCAAGCCGCCGTAAATATCTGACCCCGGAAAAATAAAGCCGCGATTCTTACATAAAGCTACAATTTTGTCCATTGACTTTTCACTGTTTTTCATTTGCCTTCTCCTTATATCATTTATCATTGATAGTTAAAAACTAATGCCTACTCCACTATTTCTAAAACCTCACCACTTGGCAATTTCAGATTTCCGTGCACCCCAGTTTCGCCGACCATAAGCCCTTCCAAGTTGACCAGTTCACTTAAAACGGCAATGTCGCCGGATATGCCGGTGCCGTATAAATTGACGTATTCGAGTGCGCTTAGCTGAGCGATACTGGCGATGTCACCGGAGACTGACGTTTCTGGCATCGCTATGACTTTGAGATCGACGAGCGGACTCAAACTGGCGATATCTCCACTTATAGCATTCATTTCAAACCACAGTTCACTGAGCGCTGTCAGCGGTGAAAGTGCGGCAATATCGCCGGAAACGGCGGTCAAACCCAAATCGAGAAATTTTAATCGTTCAAGCTGACTGAGACTATTTATATCGCCACCGATATCGGTTTGGTGTAAACTGAGCTGTTCCAATTCGGTCATTTTTTCAACAGCGCTTAAATCGCCGCTAAATCTTGGACTATTCAAATTTAGTTTTTCTATATTAGTGAGCTGATTTAAGCTGTCGATGCTGCCGCTGGCGCTATTGTCTATCAATGCCAATTCGCGCAATTCAGTTAGCTCGCTTAGACCGTTTAAGTCACCGCCCACAGCAGTTAAAGATAAATCTAGCGCCGTCAAGTTTTTTAAAGCTTTTAAGCTCCCTAAGTCGCCGAACAAATTCATCCTGTTGACATTCAATTCTTTGAGCTGCTTTAAATCGCTTAAATCCGCCAGGTCGCCCGCGACGCTCAGCGCAGTAAAATCGAGCACTTCTAATTGACTCAATGAACGCAAATCGCTAAATTGACCTCTGACGATCCAATCGCTAGAGTCGCAATTGATTTTTAACGTCTTCAAATTTTTAAACCACTTTAAGTCTTGCAGCGTTTCGATCTCACCGCGTAGGTCGACGTGTTTGACGTATTGATCCGTCGCCGCATCGTATTCTCGAAGGACCATTTCTTCAATTTGCGCCAAGTCGGCAGCGTCAATCGCGCCGTCTGGCAAGTTGTATATATCTCTTATCGCCTGCTCAAAGACGGCATCCTCAAATACGACAGCGCCTTCACCATTATCCGTCGACGTCTCCTCAGTCTGTATCGAAGTGCTAGCATCAGCTGTCATTTCAGGCTGCGTCGTCCGTTCAACAATTGAATTTTCCTGCGTTTCAGTCATAGTCGTCGTGCTCTGCTCAGTTGTCGCTAGCGGCGCAGTACTAACGCGCTCTACCTGTTCTGGCGACGAACAACCGGAAATCATCGCTAAAACGATTAAAAAGATACTAACTGGCAACACAATGCGCCTATTCATTTGGTTCTCCTCTCTAGCAAAAAAAGAATCACTCACTAGGGACGGCTGAGCCGCGGTTCCACCCTATTTGAATCATTCCACTTCATCGATAGATTGCTCCCGAATGCCACGCCCAATAATTGCCGACTTGCACCATACTCGGCTCGCTAAAAGTGATTGGACTGATTTCGATCACTGCACAACACTATATAATTACTTATCCATACTATCACAACAAGCAAAAAATGACAATGAAATTCACAGCTAAATGTGAAATATTTACTTTTATTCCGCGACACAGAGCTACACACCATAAGCACCATTTCATTGTAAAAAAAATCCATAAAAAAAGCACCCAAACAATTTAACGTCTGAATGCCCTTCTTGGTCGGAGTGACAGGATTTGAACCTGCGGCCTCTTGACCCCCAGTCAAGTGCTCTACCAAACTGAGCCACACCCCGAAGTAAAATAAGTGTTTTTAAAGTGCCTTGTCTCAACTTTTATTGCACTCAAGTTGACGAATTAAATTGGGAAGCCGTCATGAAAGAGGGCGTCAAATTTTCAGATGGCAGCTACATCTTTACTGGTCCCTATGTCGTCGATTCATTTGACGCCGGTACAGAACTTAAAGTTAAACCGAACCCGCATTATCCAAATGCCGAAAAGCGCTCTGACTTAATCATTAAGGCATTTAAAGACGTCAGCGCAATGAAGTTGGCAATTGAATCGGGTGAAATCGACATGGCGTTTACAGTTACGCCAGCTGTCGCTAAAATGCTTAAAGATTCGGGCGTCGTCGTCGAAAGCATCAACGCCGGCTATCAATATTTTGCACCGATCAATTTAACTGGCGTACTAAAAGACCAAAAACTGAGAACGGCAATCAATTTAGGGCTAAATCGAGAAGATTATCAAAAAGTCATTATGGGTGGCGAACTGCCAACTGGCGTCTTTGCCCACTATTATCCATTTGCCGGAGATGATGCGATGGTATTCGACAAAGATGCAGCCAATAAAATGCTCGACGAAGCCGGCTACGAATTAAAAGACGGCGTGCGTTATAAAGACGGCGCGCCACTAAAACTAAAAATTGTCACTTACAGCTATCGCCCCGACCTGCCCGTTTTAATGCAGGTAATGGCAACGCAACTGAAAGAACTGGGCATCGATTCGGAAACGGCAATCGTCGACAACATCGGCGCCGAACTCAAAAAAGGTGAATTTGACATCGCCTTATATGCACAGCACACTGCACCGACGGGCAACCCGGCATATTTCTTAAATCAGTTCTTTAGAACAGATGGCTCAAACAACCACATGAAATACAGCTCTGCCGAATTAGATGCAAAATTAGACGAAATGGCATTATTGCCGCTCGGCGATGAAATGAACGCCAAGTCTAAAGAAGTGCAACATATAATTGCTACTGATTTGCCAATATTCTACTTGTTAGATCCGCAGTGGCACGTCGGCGTATCAGAGAGACTCGACGGCTATTTGCCATACTGCGGCGACTACTTTATCATCAACGATCAATTAATCGCAAAATAATGCTAATCGCAAAGAAGACGGCAAGATTTTTAATTCTGGTATTTGTATTGAGCATCGTGGTGTTTTCAATTACCAGAATTATGCCCGTATCGCCAATGGAAATGCTTTTGGCGCAGTACCAACTGCCGCCAACTGACGAAAATATAGCAATCCTAACCGCCAAATGGGGCTTAAATCAACCGATTTACCAACAGTATTGGTCTTGGATATCCAACTTTGCCAAGGGCGATTGGGGCTATAGCATGATTACGGGTCAATCGATTAAAGCTGAAATGATTAAGCGCTTGCCTTATTCGATAACACTAGGGCTAGGAGGTATTCTTCTAGCCTCTTTGTTATCGTTTTGGCTGGGCTATCTAGCGGCACTTAAAGGTGGCATTTGGGATTTTATATCGCGCTTTATCGCGGTGTTTAACCAAGTGGTACCCGTTTTTATCGTGTCGATTTACTTGATTTACATCTTTTCGGTTAAGTACAAACTGATTAAAGTGTTTACCGGCAATGACATCTATCCGCTGATCATCGGCACGCTGTTAATGGCGCTCTATTACACCGGCGGCTTGTCGCGCGTGGTGCGGGTACACTTTTTAGAACTGATGAACGAACCCTATATACTGAGGCTCTACTCATATGGCTTTAGCAAGTCCAAACTGCTCTTAAAGCACGGTTATAAGCCTGTATTATACGGTTTAAACAGCGCTTTAATCTCGAGTTTCGCAACAGTCTTGGGCGGCAGTGCGGTCATTGAATTCTGTTTTTCAATACCGGGCATTAGCTTTTTTTTAATCAGCAGTATTTCCGGCCGCGATTATTATGTCATTCAGTCCTATCTACTAGTCATTGTAATTTGGATGCTGTTTGTTCACCTGCTGTTTGAAATACTAGAAAACCTATTGCGGAGGCGTTAGCATGAAAAAAATTGGCATTGTCTTATTGATATTATTTTTGCTGACGATCGTACCGTTTGACCAATCGGTTAAAACCGATGTCTCTAAAATGTTTTTAGACGCCAGCAGCGAACACTTGTTGGGCACCGATTATCTGGGTAGAGATATCTTTACGCTGCTCAAATACGGCTTTTTGCGAACCGCATCAGTCGTCTTTGTCGGCACCTTAGTCGGCTTAATCGGCGGCGTCGTGCTGGGATTAATTGGCGGTTATCAAGGTGGTATCGTACTGCGCTTTGTCAAATCCTTTTCCGATTTGACCTTAATTGTGCCCTCGTTTATCGTAGCGCTAATCATTTCTTCGCTATTTGGCGCAAACCCGATTAGCATTGGCATGGCAATAGGCTTTTTTGACATCGGCACCTATTCTAATCAAGTGGCGTCGCTGACCAAGAATCTCAAAAATAGAGATTTTATCGTGATGTCAGAACTACTCAACGTACCAAAGCACAAAATTATTTTTTCGCATATTTTGCCCAATATCAGCGAACCGGTCTCAGCGCTATTTGCCAACAGGGCGAGTTCACTGATTATCAAATACGCCTCGCTGACCTTTATTGGTCTCGGCACTGATATTACCAAGCCGGACTGGGGCACGCTGCTCTACGAGTACAGAATTTATATGATTGACAAACCGATGCTACTGTTTTGGCCGAGCGTCGGCATCCTAATCTTTGCGCTATTCTTCCACTTTATCTTCGACAGTAAAAAGCTGAAAAAAGGCGGTCTCCATGTCTAATGTGATAACAGTTGAAAACTTAACCGTTGGCGTCGCCGACAAAACCATCGTACAAGACGTCAATTTTTCGCTGCAAAAAGGCGAAATATTGGGCATTATTGGACAATCTGGCGCGGGCAAGACGACGCTCGCCTTTGCGATATCAAATATATTGAGTGGCGATTACAAGCTAGACGGCAGCATTGTCTTTCAAGACGACAATGTCCTGGCGCTCGATAAAGTCGCAAGGCGCAGGCAAACCGTGCAAAACATTGGCGTCATTTTGCAAAACGCCCAGTCGGCACTGGACCCCTACGAAAAAATAGGCGTGCAATTTAAAGAAATTATCAAATTTAAGCACCAGGGCATCGCCGCAGCAGATATCGCCGAGCTGACAAACGCGTCGCTAAAACAAGTTGGTTTGGCGGGCGAAAATATATTAAATAAGTACCCCAGCGAGTTGTCGGGCGGCATGAAACAGCGCGTCGTGCTGGCGATGTCCATTATTATGTCGCCCAAAATACTGGTGGCAGATGAACCGACGGCTTCACTCGACGGCGTTCACAAATTAAACTTTTTAAAGCTCTTAAAAGAAGTCACCAAAAAAGTTGACCTATCACTTATTTTAATCAGTCACGACATCGCGCTAATTCTCAACATTTGCGATAAAATACTGGTGTTGGACGGCGGTCAGGTGATCGCCTATGGCAGCCAAGCCGACATATTGAACAGCGATAACGCAGTCATCAAAGACTTTATAGAAAAGACCAAACAATTGTTGGGAGACGACGATGAAAATTCTTGAAATCGAACACTTATCTAAGACCTATAATAAATATGGCAGTCGAGAATTGTTTGATAACAAAATAAAAAAAGAAGCCGTCATCGACGCTAGTTTTGCCATTAAACAGGGAGAAATCGTGGCTTTAGTCGGCGAATCGGGTTCCGGCAAGTCGACGCTATTAAAAATCATTATGGGTATAACTGACTACGAGGGCGGCGCGATTAAGCTGCTCGGTAAAGATATTAAAAACATTGCAAAACGCAATTTGCGCAGTGACATAAAATGCGTTTTTCAAAACCCCTATGAATCATTTGATTTAAAGCACACGTTGCGCTACTCATTAGTCGAGGCGCTAAAAGTAAACAAAGTCCAAAATATAGACGCCTATATTTCCAAGCAATGCGCAAATTACGACATCGACGAATCGATGATAGACCGCTACCCCAATGAAATATCGGGCGGTCAATTACAGCGCATCTCAATTATGCGCTCACTTATGCTTAATCCCAAACTGATCATCTGCGACGAGATCATTTCGGCACTCGACATTAGTTTACAGCTGCGCATTCTCGACATAATAAAAAAGGCGCGGCGCGAAAAAAATCTTGCCTGCCTTTTTATTACGCACAACATTGCCCTAATTAAAAACTTTGCGGATCGCGTCGTCGTTATGAAAGACGGTAAAATTGTCGAAATCGACAGCACAAAGCATATATTTAGCAATCCGCAAAACGCCTACACAAAGGCGTTAATCGACTCTATGCCGGTTATTGCATCCAAAGCCCGCTAATCACTCAATTTTTGCGGCAATGCGCTGCGCTAGCTGGTAAGTTTCCTCGCCAAATAGCACCAGTGTGACAGCCATATCATCATTTTCTAAAAACTGTTTTATCGTCGTCAGTGCAATCGTTATCGCAGCCTCTTTGGGGTAGCCGTAGACGCCGGCAGAAATCAGCGGAAAGGCGATTGACTTTAAACCGCGTTGGTGCGCCAACAGCAAGCTGTTGAGATAACAGTTTTTTAATTGCTGCGGCTCGCCGCTATTGCCGCCCTGCCAAATTGGACCAACCGTATGAATGACGTGCTTCGTCGGCAAGTTATAGCCCCCAGTGATTTTAGCCTGTCCGACCGGACAGCCGTTTAGCGTTCGACACTCAGCTAAGAGCTGTGGACCGGCAGCGCGGTGAATGGCGCCGTCGACGCCGCCACCGCCGAGCAGCGACGAATTTGCCGCATTGACGATAGCATCGACAGCCAGTTTAGTGATATCTCCGCTCATGATATTTAATGACATGTTTTTCTCCTCTCCTGATTTGACTTTAACGAATAAATTTGATAAACTAATCTGCGCTAATTGATAACATTTCTCAATGTGTAGGAGCTTAAAATGGTCTTAATCGTTTCACTATTGGTTTGTCTCTTTCTCACATTATTGCTCAGCAAACAGATTAAACGTCAGCCGCTGCTGCTTTATGCGATTGTCTTTGTATTAATTGCACTGTCGATTGTCGGTTTTTCAATTAATCTTTACGAAAAAATACCACACGACCTCTACCGCATTCTGATGGGACCAATATTGAGTGGCGGTCTATCGGTGAGCTTTTTTAGCATTGTCATGTACTTGGCAGTATTGCCTAGAAAATCGTTTGTTTATAAAAAGCTAATGCCAATTCGCCGCGAAATGTCAATGGCGGGATGTATGCTCAGTTACTTCCACAACTTTGCCTATGGCATATTTATTTTTCCCAATTACTTTAATCACTATAACGGCATGACCAAAGCCGAAATAATTGCCGCAACGCTATCGATTATTTTAATGCTCTTATTATTGCCACTGTTTATCACGTCATTCAAATCCGTCCAAAATCGCATGTCGAGCACTGTCTGGAAAATGATTCAGAGCTTGGCTTATCCGTTTTACGGAATACTCTACCTGCACATCATGATAATTTTCAGCAACGACTTCCCAAAAAACATCTTTAACTTTTTTATCTACACGTTGCTGTTTGGCAGCTATGCAGTTTTACGCCTGCGCAAAGCGCGCAATAACGCAATACAATAATCAATCGATATCAATTGAGATAATAAAGTCGCGCGCCCTTAACTTTGCAAAGATGTCTTGCCACTTCTTTAGCCCCGTGTGATACAACTTTAAGTTTATCATGCGCACTTCAGCGCCATTTTTAGCCTCTGCCGCTTTACCCTCTGCTGCGTTCTCGTCAGTAAACGTCATGTCTTTAATGCTGACGTGCTCCGATTTAATATAGTCGAGAATTTTCTTTATGCTATCGTGGTTGGCGTTTTCATAATACGTTATAAAGACTGTTGCGCTGTGTCTTCGCTCGTATATTTTGAGTTCAAAATTTTTAAACATCATGACGACTAAAAATGTCGCGGCGCCGCCGATTAAGGCTATTTCATAGTAGCCAAAACCAATTGCCAAGCCAATGCAGGCGACGACCCAAAGCGAACTGGCTGTCGTCAAACCCTTAATGGCACCCTTGTGCACCAGTATGGTACCGGCACCCAAAAAGCCGATGCCGCCGATGACTTGTGCGACCATGCGACCGGGATCTAATTTGACGAGTGCGGCAACGTCCGGATTAGACGCCATTAATAGCAAATTGTTTTCAATCAGTTGCAGCTGCACCATCGGTACAATCGCGGCGCCCAAGCAAACCAGAATATGGGTTCTAAAGCCGGCTGGACGGCGTCTGATCTCGCGTTCGTAACCGATTAAACCGCCCAAAATTACGGCGAGAACCACTCTTATAGCTATATCTATTGTATTCATCTCAATCTCCTCTTCTCTCTTTAATACTTCCTACGTATTCCCATTATAGCACTGCAATATGATGCTGTAAAACCGCTAATAATTGCGTTACGTTTTGTTCGATATCGCTTATATTCATATTGCGTACGTCTATTTTTACGTATTGATAAGGACAACTGTCAATATACGCCTGTTCCATAAAATCTATTTTATAATCGGGGTGCAGCGCTTTTTTTAAAGCGCTAATCCTCTGCCGCGACTTTAATTCAAAGATCGTCTTGGTGTCAAACACCGTATAATTCGAGGCGATTGAACGACTTAAAATACTCTTGAGTTCAATGTTTTTTTGCTCGTATAACGATATTAAGCGCTGTCTGTGTTTATTGTACATGCCGTTGTCGATATAGAGCGAAAGCGCCTTTTGAACGATTAGATTGGTGTCGTAGTCCATTAAGTTTTTAGATTTTAAAAACGCCGCCTTTAACTTTTCCGGCAAGACCACGACAGAAATGCGCAGCGCCGGAAAAATAACCGATGAAAACGACTTGATGTATATCACGCGGTCGTTGATGTCATAGTAGTGCAAAGGCGCCGACTTGTTGGCGTCGAAGTCCGCCATGTAATCGTCTTCGATGATATAGACGTCATAGCGGTCTGCCAACTCGACAATGCGTTCCTTTTCCGCTTCTTTAAAACTGACGCCCAACGGATTGTGCAAGCGCGGAATCGTATAAAAATATTTAATCGCGCCACTGGCAAAATGGGCTTCTAATTCATTTAAGTCGATGCCGTCCAGCGTTCTGGCAATTTTCACATAGGGCAACTTTAAACTCTTTACCAACGCGTTCATTCGGTTATAGGTCGGTTGTTCTAATAAAATAACGTCTTTATTTTGATCGGTATTAATCGTCGCCAAGACGTAAAGCGCCTGTTGTGTACCGGAAGTTATCGCAATGCGATCGGCGCTGCTATACACGCTATAATCGTGCAGCAAGCCATTAATCGAATCGACTAACTCGGTCAAGCCCTGCTGATTGGGATAATAGCCAAATATATAGCTGTTTTTAATGTTTAGCACTTCGTTCATACAGGTCATAAAGTCGCCAAATGGAAATTGCAAATAATCCGAATAGGCGCTGTCAAAATTCGTTTGCTCAGTGTGTTTTTCGACATTCGTCAAGACGAAATAACCGCTCTTTTCGACTGCGTAAAGCAAGTGCTGGCGCTTTAACTGATTTAGCGCCTTGACAACTGTATCTTTATTGCAGGCGTATTGCTGCGACAACTTTCTAATCGACGGCAGCTTATCGCCCTTTTTTAATTCGCCCTTTTTAATCTTCTCAATGACGTCATTGAGAATCATTTCATACTTTTTCAAAGCACATCCTTTTGTACCCGTACAGATTGTTCTCGCCTCTATTGTATATTATTATTGGATTGATTACAATAGAGCTGAAAAAAATTTAAGACACTCTGTCAGATAAGGAGAAATGATGAAAACAAGAGATTTAACACAAGTTGGAATTTTTGCAGCGATTATTTACCTGACGGTAGCCTTCTTTAAAATACCAGTCGGACCACAAATGGTTCACCTCGGCAATGCCATGGTCGTCGTCGGCGCATTGGTATTTGGCGTCAAAAAGGGTACGCTGTCAGCCGCAATTGGGCTGTTCTTATTCGACGTCACGCACGGCTGGGCGGCAGTAGCCTGGATTACCGTATTGGAATCGGTCATCGTCTGTATTATGATTTACATTTTCTTTGAAAGACTAATGCAGAAAAAAGACGCCTTTATCAACGTCGCAGCAATTGGCATTATCGCGGCAATTACCAAAATCGTCCTCAACTTGTTAAAGTACACATTCCTATACGGCATGATGACGCAGGGATTAGAATTTGCACCGGCTTTGAGCATGGCAGTTGCCAAAATTACCGGAACATTTGGTTCGGCAATTTTAACAGCTGTGATGGTTCCGATTCTCTACCCGGTCATCAAGCGCATTACCACACAGGTATACGGACAGGTTAACCAATAGGCAAACACAAAAAAGCGTCGCCCGATATATGAGAAGCACCTCAATATCAAGCGACGCTTTTTGTATGCATATGTTTATACTATCTAACTATAACTTGCCGACCAAATCAACCGACGGCGCCAATGTTTCGTCGCCGACTTCCCAGTTTGCCGGACAGACTTTGTCGCCGTGCTGCCAGACAAATTGTAACGCTTTTACTTTTCTAAGCAGTTCTTTGGCACTTCTGCCGACGTTGCCAGCGCTAACTTCGTAAAGGGCAATTTCGCCATTTGGATTGACGACAAATGTACCGCGCTCAGCAAGACCAGCATCCTCGATATAAGCGTCGAAATCCTTTGTCAACTTAGCAGTCGGGTCACCCACCATCGGGTACTGAATCTTTTTAACAGATTCTGAACTGTCGTGCCAAGCCTTATGCGTAAAGTGCGTGTCAGTTGAAACGCTGTAGATTTCGCAGTCGATTTTTTGGAACTGCTCATAGTAATTACTCAAGTCTTCCAATTCAGTCGGGCAGACAAACGTAAAGTCCGCCGGATAGAAGAAAAACACCGACCACTTGCCCTCTAAATCTTTATTTGTAACTTCTCTAAAATCACCATTTTGAAATGCGTCAGCTTTAAACTCTGACACTTTTTTACCTATTAAAGACATTTTTATCTCCTTCCATATTTAAAATCATTACAACTAATTATACAGTTTATCGTCAGCAATGTCAAACAAAAGGGCACGCCTCTTTTGCCTTACCGCCTACTAAAACGCAAAAAATTGAAAAGCAAACACAATGTCATCTCGACTGTAGTACGAAGTACGGAATGGAGAGATCTCGATTTTAAAACCCGAGATTTGTCGACTGCGCTCAAAATGATAAATTTACTGAAAAGTTACAATATTTTTCCTTATTTTAAACAAAATATAGAAAAAATGATATTTTTTGTTATTTTAGGGAAAGTATGATAAATAATGATGTATAATATAGCTATGCTTTTACTTTTAGTTATAGGAGGGTTAAATGGGTTTATTTCATCAATTTATCGAAGTCATTGAGTGGCAAGAAGAAAAATCTGATAGATTGGTCTATCAATTTCCAGTTCACAAAAATGAAATTAAAATGGGCGCACGCTTAATCGTCAGAGAAAGTCAAATGGCGATTTTTATAAACGAAGGTCAACTGGCCGACGTCTTTGAGCCAGGGCACTATGAGCTATCGACTCAGAACATGCCTATTTTAACCAAGCTCAAGTCCTGGAAATTCGGCTTTAATTCGCCCTTTAAAGCCGAAGTTTATTACGTCAACACTAGACAATTTCTCGATCAGCGCTGGGGAACGACCAACCCCATTATGATGCGCGATAAGGACTTTGGCATCATTCGACTGCGCGGATTTGGCACATTCGCCTACAGAATTACCGACCCAGTCGTATTTATGAGAGAAGTATTCGGCACCGGCAAGTTTACCGATACATCGGCTATCACACCGCAGTTAAAGAAACAAATATTGTCTTCGCTAACCGACCTGATTGCCGAATCGGGCATCCCCGCTTTAGATCTGGCAATGAATTACGACGAATTGGAAGAGGGCTGTAAGGAAAAAGTATGCGAACAGTTTAACTCTTATGGTCTTACTATTACCAATCTGACAATCGAAAACTTGTCGCTGCCGCCAGAAGTCGAAGCCGCCATGGACAAGCGCGCCCAAATGGGTGCCCTCGGCGACTTAAACAAGTACACACAATTCCAGACGGCTGAGGCAATTAAAGATGCCGCCAGCAACCCCGGCGGTTTGGCGGGCATCGGCGCCAGCTTGGGCGTCGGCGCACAAATGGCAAACGCCATGTCCGGTTCGTTTAATCAGCAACAACAAAGCACTGCGCAACCCACCGCCAGCGGCGTAGCCTGCGCACACTGCGGTCAAACGATTGCCGCCAACAGCAAATTTTGCCCTCACTGCGGAAAATCTACCGCACCTCAGACGGCATCTTGCGTAAAATGTGGCGAACAGATTGCCAAGACGTCAAAATTCTGCCCGCACTGCGGCTCTTCGCAAAACCAAACGACGACCTGTTCAAAGTGCCAAGCAGAAAACAAGGCGGGCGCAAAATTCTGTTCGAGCTGCGGTAATCCGTTCTAATTACAAAGAGCAAAATGACCATTTAATCCCAATGCACAACAGCGTGTCATCGGGAGCGAATAGTTATAAAACAAATAAAAAAACGAAGAGAGCAAATCGCTTCTTCGTTTTTTTATTTGTCTATATTTTCGCGAACGATGCGCCAAAAATCAGCTGATTCAAATCCCCTACGCCAGCTGACGACGCCTGCCAACTGATGCTCTCTTACAATGCGCAAGCGCTGCTTTACAGAGTATTCATCTTCCGCCCACACTTTTAATAGCGCATCGTCTGTGGCGACTTCATAATAGTTTTGACCGCTGCCGCTATCGCGCGCCATCGCGTAATCGCCCCGCTTCAAAAAGTCCATCAATTGATGCATCGCGATAGTTTTTTGCGCTAAGTCTTCGCTCACCTGCATGTGACTGCGCGCGCCCTCGACGTCTGTCCATACCCGCATATAGGTCGGGATGCCCAAAATGACTTTCGAATTGGGCGTCTTTTCGAGTAACGCGTTTAACTGCCGCTTGGTCCACGGCAACGACGCCACCGAACCGGCAATCGTCGAATCGGCGCCGTGCTCTTCGTAAGCCATCAACAATACGTAATCGCAAAACTTAGCAATTATCTTGTAGTCGATAATCTGCGAGACCGGATCGCTCAAATCTGGCATAATCGAAACGCTCAACAAAATATCCGCTTCGTCCAAAAGTGCATTTAGCTGCTTGATAAACTGTAAATAATTAATCTTATCGCGCTTAGCCAATTCGCCAAAATTGAGATAAATGCCATCGAGCTGATAGAGCTTGCAATAAGCGAGCAATTGTTCGGCTAATTTGCGCCTCGTCTGATAATTGGAAAGCAGTTGATGTGCCTGTTGCTCACTCATCGCATTGGCGACGCCCGCTTGTACGCTGTAGCCCAATTGGTGCGCGCGCCGAATGTAATTGAAGTCACAGCGATTGACAATCCGCCCGTCGCCCAAAACGTCAAAGAAATTTGGCAGCAAACCATCTAAACCGTCGATTTTGTGCAGCGCCGGCGCTTTTAATACAGCGCGATAATCATTAAAGTAATCAAATGTCCACTGCAAGCGCCCATAGCGTTCTACGCGATGCGTTAAAGCGTCTTTAGGGGCAACGTCTTTTAATTGATAAATATCGTCTAAAGCAGATCTTGCAATGTAACCTTGCTCGCCCGCTTCTGTTCTGACAAAATAGTATTGCACGACTTCGGCTATTATATAGACCTTTTCCATTGGCGGCAAGGTACTCAATTGCGGCGCAAATGCTCCCGCTTCCGTACGCAAAGCCACGCTGGCATTGGTATAGCCATAGCGAATGCTGTAATCTCGACTATAGAAGCGCTGCGGCGTCTGATTTTCAGCGATTGATAAATTTGTAATATACGGCAAATAATTGATATCTACGTAATTGCGCCCCGCAAATTGAATAAGTGGAATATCAATTGACAAATCGGACAGCCCAGACGCATAAAAACTATCCGCAGCTATTGTCAAACAGGCGCCTTCTTCATTTAACTGAAAGGGAGCGGATTGGTAGGGCTGCAAGACTGACAAGTCGATAAAGCTGTGCTGGTCTCTATTTAAAAGTGCAGTAACAGATTTGATCGGTTCGTCGTCTATGTACAAGACGACATCTTTATACTGGTCGTTGTAGTTTCTTAGTTGTGCCTGCGTCAGCGCGTGATTTAACCAAATAAAAAAACACAAGGTCACTACAATGAATGCGATTAACAACCTCCACAACCACTTCATTTTAATCTCCCCGTGCTCTACAATACATCCCAATTATAAAGAATACCCGGAATGCCGTCATCCTTAAATAGACACCACACCTTAACCAGGTGGGTGATCTGTTCAACGCATCAGCCTTCCCGTCAAAGCGGGCTCGACTTAAACGCCGAAACGCGATAGTCCCATAACTATACCAGTGGTTCTATTTTTAGACAACGCACATTCTAGGTAGCCATTACACTTAATCGGGCTCATTCAAATCACAACTGCTGATACTAACTAAGCCACAAGCCAATCATACCATAAACCCAGACGATTTACAATAGCGTCAAATTATGACATAACTTTCAAAGCCGCGCTATAGCCAATTTTTAAACAATCGCAAGCGATTCGTTAAGCTTAATTGAGTTGACGAAAGCCGCGTTTAGATTTACAATAGTCTTATCGATACAAGACGCATAGAGGAGGAGTCATGTTCGGAAAAACTGGAAATATAGAAGCCGAATTAATTGAATTGCTGGAAGCTTCAATTGTCGAGCGCGAAAAAGACGCTTGCAAAGCTTGAAACCTCGATAAAGTTATGTCACTCCCGTGGGGCGTGAAGGTAGACGTCGATGCCGACAATTCAGAATTAGTTGTCAATTATGTGGAAGATTTAAAAGATAAGACGCTGGCATTGCCATCCGCAAATGAAGTCACTTTTATAAAAGCTGAAGTCAAGTCGCGCAAGGGCAAACACGCGCTAATTCTGCGTTACGAAATCATCAAGCGACCATCAAAATTTTTTTAGCGATATCTAGCGGCCTACTAACCAATAGGTCGCTTTCTTATAAAATACACTAGGAGTTTTTGATGAACACAGTTCATAAAATTATCAGTTATAAGGGTCAGTATTTTTTAAGGGAATACGAGACGATTAAACACCATAAAAATAAAATTCGCTACTTGCGCGAAGAAACCGTCGCCAAGGGCTTTAAAAGCGGCAACACCGAAATTGTCGTACACTTTGAAGACGACGACAAAACCGTGACACTAGACTTTTTTTCAGATCGAGAAGAGATAAAAAAATACTTGGGAAAGGCATTTTTATAAAGTGCGACAATAAATCAACCGTTTAGAATCTGAAAGGAGCCTCTAATGAGCGCACTATACAATACGCGAAAAAAAAATCAAAGCACTTCAATAGACGAGGCAATTATTCAAGGCATTGCCCCCGGTGGCGGGTTATACGTTCCCCAAAAACTGCCATCATTAAACTTGGCGGAGTCGCTAGACGACTTCTTAAAAATGGACTATCCGACACTTTGCGGCAACGTGCTGGCGCTCTTCTTCGACGAATGGCAGCGCCGCGAATTAATCGATATTGCACGCGATGCCTATTCGTGTAGCTTTGCCGGCGGCAGTTGTACGCGCTACAAAGACGCCTCCACACTGCACTTTTGCGAACTCTATCACGGACCGACATTTGCCTTTAAAGACTTTGCCCTAGTGTTGTTGCCGCGACTGTTGTCTGCCGCCTTAAAAAAGCGTCAGTCCACGCGGCGAATACTCATTTTAACCGCTACTTCGGGCGATACCGGCAAAGCGGCATTAGAGGGCTTTAAAGACGTCGCCAATATCGACATTGTGGTATTTTATCCAAATGACGGCGTCAGTCCAATACAAGCCAAGCAAATGCAAACGCAGACCGGTGAAAACGTCGCCGTGTTCGCCATTGAGGGCAACTTTGATGACGCCCAAACTGCCGTTAAACAAATGTTTAATTGCAAGGCGTTTGGCGAACAATTAAACGCGCTGTCAGTTGACTTGAGTTCTGCCAATTCGATCAACATCGGCAGACTATTGCCGCAGATCGTCTATTATATCGACAGCTACTTGCACTTGCTAAGGCGCGGTGATATCGCCTTTGGAGAACAGATAAACGTCGTCGTTCCAACTGGCAATTTTGGCGATATCTTAGCCGCTTATTACGCCAAGCAAATGGGTCTGCCGATTGCCGATTTGGTCTGCGCGTCCAATCAAAACGACGTCTTGACCGAATTTTTCAACAGCGGCAGCTATAATGCAGCACGTCAATTTTATACGACGATGTCGCCGTCGATGGACATTCTGATATCTAGTAATTTAGAGCGCCTGCTCTATCATATTTCAGACCAAAACACAGATTACGTCGACCGCTGTATGCGCGACTTGGCAGCGCAAAAACACTATCAAATCACACCGCAAATGCAGCAAAATCTAAAGGATTTCAAGGCGTATAGCTGCACTGAAGAAAACACTAAAAGCGCAATTAAAACCGTCTTCGATGAAATGCACTATCTGATCGACCCACACACGGCGGTGGCGTACAATTGTTACACACAATATCGCAAAGACAATCCAAACGACAGACACACCGTGATTATGTCGACGGCAAGTCCGTACAAGTTTCCCAATAGCGTCTGCCAGAGTTTAACTTTAGGCAATGCCGAAATGGACGACTATCAGTTGATTGCAAAACTCGAAGAGGCGACCGACTGCACGGCACCGACCTATCTAAAGCGTCTGGCGTCGCTTAAAAACATACACGATCGCGTCGTCACAATCGACACTATGCAAACCGCTGTACTAGATTTTTTGAGAGGAAAGTTTGAAACAAAAATAATATTATCTAAATAAATGCACGAAAAAAAGAGCACAACACAAAATTTGTACAATGAAAAGTTTATATGGTTAAAGTTA
>PDWJ01001311.1_pt1 | contig 31196 bp, 25 predicted proteins | sample 1430881 | NCBI WGS metagenome assembly PDWJ01 (sample SAMN01162460, study PRJNA174530) | Oral metagenome, whole genome shotgun sequencing project. | biome: Marine environment; feature: Marine mammal; material: Swab sample of the gingival sulcus; isolation source: swab sample of gingival sulcus...
AGAAGACCACGCAAAAATTTAGGATACGAAATACCTATCAATATTTTTGCTAGATTCGTAGCATAGAGAAAATTGCATTTGGTAGTTGAATGTACCATAGAATAAATATTCGGCAAAAGTTTTTAGAATTGAAAAAAATATGTAATTTTGCAGCCCAAAACAAAAGAAGTTAAATAGTTAAATAACAATAGCAACATATACAGATATGGCAAATCATAAATCAGCTCTTAAGAGAATTAGACAAAGCGAGAAAAGAAGATTGCATAATAGATATTTCGCTAAAACCATGCGAAATGCTATTAAGATGCTGAGAATGGAAGAAGAAAAGAGTGCAGCTGAAGAAATGCTACCAAAAGTAGTTTCTATGATTGATAAGAATGCAAAAAGACACATCATTCATAAAAACAAGGCAGCAAATCTTAAATCTAAGCTTACAAAAAAGGTTTCTGCATTGGCTTAGTCTTTTCTTAATATACTTAATATAAAGGCATTGACATCCTCTTTCGAATAAATGAAAGAGGATTTTTTAGTTTGTACTCGTGACTATAACCGGAGTCAACTTATAAAATTCGGATTCTTCGTTATGCTTGTTTTTTTCTGAGATGTTTTTTATCTTGGTCAAAAAATGTCTGAAAACAACTCCATTCCAATCTCCGCATGGGCAGAAGACGATCGCCCACGTGAAAAACTTTTAATCAAAGGTAAAGCATCCTTGAGTGACGCAGAATTGCTGGCAATTCTGATCGGTTCGGGGTCGAACAAAGAATCTGCTGTTGATTTGTGCAAACGCATTCTTTCCGATCAAAACTTCAATTTGATTAAATTATCGAAAATGACGGTAAAAAAATTGATGAACTATAAAGGTATCGGTGAAGCAAAAGCCATCAGTATTGTTGCTGCTATGGAATTGGGAAAACGTCGTCGAAGTGCGGAGGTGGAACGCAGAAAAAAAATTCGTTCCAGTCACGATGTTTTTGAATACTTTGTCGGAATATTAACAGATCTTCCTCACGAAGAGTTCTGGATTTTGCTCTTGAATAGGGCAAATGAAATAATAAAAAAGATTAGAATCAGTCAAGGCGGGGTGTCCGGCACAGTGGCTGACCCAAAGGTAATTTTTCGCCATGCTCTTGACGAACTCGCAAGTTCTATTATCCTTTGTCACAATCACCCATCGGGAAACTTTAAAGCAAGTCAAGCAGATATTCAATTAACACAAAAATTAGTTGAAGGAGGAAAAGTTCTTGACATTCCTGTTATTGATCACATTATCATCGGTGAAGAAAACTATTATTCCTTTGCTGATAACGGAATGATTTAGTTGATGTACAAGTTTTCAATCTGCTGATTGTACTTTTTCAGAAGCTTCATACGCCTAATTTTCATCGAAGGTGTAATCTCACTTTTTTCGATCGTCCATGCTTCCGGCAACACCTCTATATTCAGCACTTTTTGACCTTCTTTCGCACTCTGGTTATAATCGTTAAACGTTCTTAAAATAGCTTCTTTTATTTTTGGGTTTTCACATAAATCCGACTCATTTCTAAACTCGATTTCATGCTCCTGCGCCCAATTTAACAAATAAGTCATGTTCGGAACAACAATCCCTACAAGGTGTTTTTTGTTTGCTCCCGCAACAAGAATTTGATCAAGAAAAGGGGAAAGTTTTAATTTATTTTCAATTGCTTCGGGATAAACGAAAGTTCCGGCAGCCGTTTTAAAAGCATCTTTCTTCCTACCAGTAATCAGGATATAACCGTCTTCATCTATTTCGGCAATATCTCCGGTATGTAACCAGCCATCCTTATCAATAACTTCTTGTGTTAATTCCGGGTGTTTATAGTAACCGAGCATCACATTTCCTGCTTTCACAAGGAGTTCACCATCTTTATCAACCTTAGTAATTACATTGAAGAGCGTTTTCCCCAACGTTCCGGGCTTATTAAAATTTTCCGTGTTATAACTTACCAACGGGGAAGTTTCAGTCAGACCATAACCTTCATAAACAGGAATTTGTGCTGCCCAAAAAACATTATAAATCTCGCGTTGCAGTGATGCTCCCCCCACAATAATTTTATTCATTTTACCCCCTAAGGCATCTCTCCATTTCGAAAACACAAGCTTGTTTGCCAATTTAAGTTGCTGATTGTAAAGACTACTGTGTTTCTTACCTAACTCAAATTTAAGACCAAGATTAACAGCCCATTTGAAAATCATCTTTTGTATTCCTTTAAGATGTTCACCTTTGTCGAGAATACCTTGATAGATCTTTTCAAGTAAGAGAGGCACTGTTACAAGAATGTTGGGTTGAACATCTTTGAAATTAGCAAGAATGTTTGCCAAGTTTTCATTGTAATACATGCTGACACCAAGAAACTGCCCGGTATAATTCACCATTCGTTCATAACTATGCGAAAGTGGCAGATAAGAGAGATTACTCATATTCGAATCTAAGCAAATTGTATCAGCCACTATCTTAACGGTAGTGAGATGGTTTCTATGACTTAACATTACCCCTTTGGGACTATTTGTCGTTCCGGAAGTATAGAGTATGGAAGCAACATCATCAGGAAACACTGCATTTTTTGCTTGTTGAATACGTTCGTCGTTGTAAGTTGCTTTGCCTTTTTCAAGAAGGTTGTTGAAAAAAGGAACATCCTTTATTTTATCTAAAGAAATGATGTGTTGAAGAAAATCGTGTTGCTCTTTAAATTCGAGCATCTTTTTTGTGAGGAATTTCCCTGAAAAAAAGATAATTTTTGCTTCAGTCTCAACAATTATATTTGCGAGATCATCAATATTAATTGTTGGGAAAACAGGAACATGAATAGCACCAAGTTGAAGAATACCCATATCAATAAAATTCCATTCGGGGCGGTTCACGGAAATATTGATAACAGCATCTCCCTTTTTTATTCCTAAGCCCATAAGAGCTGAACTCACATAATTAGAATTATCAATGTATTCTTGGGAGTTGTATGTTTGCCATTTACCATTCTTCTTTCCGGCTAACGCAATTTCTTTATGATATTTTTCGTGAGCGAATGGAAGAATGTCAAATATTCTCTCTATGTGCATAAGCTGTACTTTCTCTATTTGACTCCTGCCTTTATAGCAAGCTGTCTGTAATAATTAGCTTTTTCTTTGTTTTCCTGTTCAATAAAATAGTTCGTCAAGCGAATCAGGATATTTTTATTTTTTGGGTTTAACTCAATGGCCTTCTCCCAATTTTTCATTCCTTGCAAGGTATCTCCCTGCATTATCCAAAATTTCCCATCGTTGTAATAAGGAAGCTCTATTGTAGCATTGAGCTCCTTAATTTTTTTATTCCAGGAGAAAGCACTCTCAAAGTCATTCACATTTGCATAACAGTTTGCAAGATTGCTGATTGTTCTGATTTCAGATTGATCAATTTTTAAAGCTTTCAAATAATAATCAATAGCTGTTGTATAATCTTTTTGTTTGTTATACAAATATCCCAAGTTAGCAAAAGGCGTTGCATAATTCTCGTGATGATAAATTGCTTTATTAAAACATTTTTCGGCAGTTTTCAAATCTCCTTTCATAAGCATATTTAATTCCCCCAACTGATTCCATGCTTCATAATATCCCTCATAAATATCAATGGCTTTTTTGTAGTACTTTTCCATCAGGAGAAGATCATTTTTTCTTTTTTGAGATGAAAGGTTACTTGAACGGATCATTTCATACCGAATGGTGTTAGCATAAAGGAAATTTGCTTTCGCCGAATTTTCCAAATGATCAATATCCGCTTTCATAAGACTCAAAGCACTTTTCCAATCCGCATTTCGGGATGTTGTTAGGAAAAAAGAAGGAATCGCGACAAGAACTACCAAAGTATAAATCATTCGCGGAACTCTTTTTCTAATGACTTTTGTTTTTTTCTCAATTCTGATAAACAAGAAAATAAGTGCAAAAGAAAAACCAATGCTTGGTGTGAAAAGAAAACGGTCGGCAACAATGCCCATTACTGCTTTCACAAGATTAGCATAAATAGAAATGGAAATCAGGTAAAAGAATATGAAATATACCAAAGGAGTTTTCTTCTTGATGTTTAAAACCGCATAGACGAATAATGCGCCATGAATCAAAAACCCCGCATACATTTTCCAATCACCGAATCCCGCAAGCTCTGCTTGGTTATAACCATAATAGAAAGACATTGGATACGGAACAAACAACATCCTTACATAGAAAAAAAGAATGGCCATTGAAGGGGCAAACCTTGTAATAAGTGTTGACCTTCCTGCCAATGGGTTTTCATAGAATTTTACAGGTCTGAATTGTGTTTCGAGTATCAGTTTTGGAAAATAAAAACCTATAAGCGCTACAACCAACAGTACCGCTGTCGGAATAAGAATTCTTTTTAATGAGTTTTCTCTAAAAAAATAAATACTCAAAGGAATAATCCCCAAGAACACCATAGCTGAGGCTTTTGAGAAATATGCAAGCAACAGGAACAAAGACGCTAAAACTAAATATATAAACTTCTCTTTATCAACATATTTAATAAAAAAGTTAAGCGATAATATACCAAATATGACGACCAATATTTCATCACGATTCTTCAAGCTGGCAACCACCTCTGTGTGAATAGGATGCATAACCCACAGCAAAACACCCAAGAGAATAAATTGCGGTTCAACTTTCCGAATAAGTTTACGAAAAACTCTATAAAGCAAAATTGCCGCCAAGACATAATACAGGATATTAAAAAAATGATGAAGGGTAGGGTTATCTCCAAAAAACTGGTATTCAATAGCGTAACTAACCTTCACTATCGGACGGTATCCATGCCGAATGGTTTGACCGTCATCATTTTTCAGGGTTGCATAAAAACTTGTGAAAATATCCCCTAAGCCCGCAACACCTTGCTGAATTTGCTCATTATCCTGAACAACGTATATATCGTCAAGCGAGTAACCATTGTTAATAGTGTTTCCATAAAAAACAAATATTACAACAACTATTAGAATTTCAGGAAGAAATCGTTGCCAAATATTTGCTTGAACTTTAGCTTTCATATTCCTATTTTTTGCTTAACAAGCTTTTTATATCGTTCAATTTCATTAACGCTTCAACGGGTGTCAAAGTATTAACATCTATATTTATAATCTCATCACGTATTTGTTCCAAAAGCGGATCATTCAGCTGCACAAAGCTTAATTGGAGATTGTCATTTTTTTCTTGTGATATTATGTCATCATTATTCAACTTACCACCATGCGAATGCTCCAATTTTTTAAGCATGTGGTCAGCCCTATGAAGCAAAGAACTAGGCATTCCTGCCATGCGAGCGACATGAATACCAAAACTGTGCTCGCTCCCCCCTTCAACAATTTTTCTTAAAAAAATGACTTTCTTCCCGAGCTCTTTCACGCTAACATGATAATTTTTAATACGTTTCATGCTTGTTGCCATTTCGTTGAGCTCGTGGTAGTGAGTCGCAAACAAAACTTTCGCTTTATATTTAGGATGATCATGGAGGTATTCTGCAATAGCCCAAGCTATGGAAATTCCATCATAAGTACTTGTCCCCCTACCAATTTCATCTAACAAAATTAAACTTCTATTAGATATATTATTCAGAATCGAAGCTGTTTCGTTCATTTCTACCATGAAAGTTGACTCTCCCGAAGAGATATTGTCTGATGCTCCAACTCGTGTAAAAACTTTATCAACCAAACCGATGTCAGCACTTTGAGCCGGAACATAACATCCCATTTGAGCCATAAGCACAATCAGTGCTGTTTGTCGCAACAAGGCAGACTTACCCGACATGTTTGGACCTGTAAGAATTATCAATTGTTGTTTTTCATTGTCCAAATATACATCATTTGCAATGTATGGTTCATCCGGAGGAAGATGTTGTTCGATTACGGGATGTCGACCCTGTTTTATATCCAAAACATAGCTCTCATTCATTGTCGGTCGCACATAGTTATTTTCCTCAGAAATCAACATATATGAATGTAAACAATCCAACCTTGCGATAAGTTTTGCATTCAACTGAACAGGCTCAATATAATCAAACAAACTAAGAATCAAGTCTTGATACAATTTTGATTCTATCAACCCTATTTTCTCTTCCGCACCTAAAATTTTAGACTCCAACTCTTTCAGTTCTTCGGTAATATATCTTTCGGAACTAACCAAGGTTTGTTTTCGATGCCATTCGGAAGGAACTTTATCTTTGTAAATATTCCGAACCTCAAGGTAGTAACCAAAGACGTTATTATAACCAATTTTTAAAGAATTGATACCTGTTCGTGCAGCTTCTCGTTGTTGAATTTCTCCAAGAATATCCTTACTCGAATATGCCAACTGGCGCAGTGTATCCAATTCTTCCGAAACGCCGTCAGCAATTACTTGCCCCTTATGTAGTAGGGGTGGTGCTTCCGGATGAATTTCCTTAGCTATTCTTTCTGTTATGTAGCGGCAAACATTTAACTGATCGCCGATAGTTTTTAGGGCTTTATTGTTTGCATTCGTGCATCGTTCCTTAATAGGAGCAACAGCTCGTAGCGCACGTTCAATTTGCAATAATTCTTTTGGGTTTATTCTTCCTGTCGCTACTTTTGATATAAGTCGTTCAAGGTCGCCAATAGCTTTTATATCAGCAGCAATTTCTTCTGATAAACTTCTATGAAGAGTTAGGTATTCGATAACATCATGTCGTTCTTCAATGGATTGCTTATTTTTTAGCGGCATCACGATCCACCTTCTCAACAATCTTGAGCCCATAGGGCTTATGGTTTTATCCATAACATGCAACAAAGTAGTAGCATCTTCATTCGCGGAACTTACCATCTCCAGATTTTTAATTGTGAATCGATCCAACCAAACAAATTGACCTTCTTCAATACGAGTAACTTTGTTTATGTGTTGTAGTTTATCGTGATGTGTTTCCGACAAATAATGTAAGGCAGCACCCGCAGCAATAATTCCAAACTCCAAATTTTCAACACCAAAACCTTTGAGTGATGAGGTTTGGAAATGTTTCAACAACAATTCGTTTCCAAACTCTGACGTAAACACCCAATCTTCAAAAGTACTTATAAAGAACTTCTCTCCAAAGAACTCAAAAAAATTATTCCTTTTATTTTTTTGAAGGATGACCTCGGTTGGAGAAAACGATTGCAGTAATTTATTTATGTATTCATAGTTTCCTTGCGAGACATAAAACTCTCCGGTAGAAATGTCTAAAAAAGCAATGCCGGAGTTCTTTCCACTGAGGTGGATAGCCGCCAAGAAATTATTTTCCTTATGATTCAAAATTTTATCATTCATTGTAACGCCGGGTGTTACAAGTTCAGTAACTCCACGTTTTACAATTTTTTTTGTCGTTTTCGGATCTTCAAGCTGATCACAAATCGCTACTCGCTGACCGGCTTTAACCAATTTAGGAAGATAAGTATCAATAGCGTGGTGAGGAAATCCTGCCAATTCAACAGAAGCAGCTGCTCCATTAGCCCTTTTCGTAAGCGTAATCCCAAGTATTTTGGATGTCTTTATGGCATCATCACCGAAAGTTTCATAAAAATCTCCAACACGAAATAACAACAACGCATCAGGATATTTAGCTTTAATCGATAAATACTGCTTCATCAAGGGTGTTTCAACAATCTTTTTCTTCTTTTTCACCAATTCTCTCTTCTTTTTTTGATTAATCCACAAAGATAGAATTTACTCCGTGATGATTATCCTCCCCACAGAAATCCTTTCAACAAAATACAAATTTTTGCACCACCGCTATCCATCTGATTTTCTATCTTTGCAATAAAAGTATGGAAATGAGAAAAATCAAAAACAGTGAACTAAATCGTATATCGGTGGATGAATACAAAAAGGTCGCGAAGAGCCCCATAGTTATAGTTTTGGATAATATCAGATCTTTGAACAATATTGGTTCTTTTTTTAGAACGGCAGACGCATTTCGGGTCAAAGAAATCCATTTGTGCGGCATCACCGCTACCCCACCGCATCGCGACATTCACAAAACAGCTTTAGGAGCAACTGAATCCGTGGATTGGAAATACTTCAACAGCGTGGACACTTCAATCAAGTCATTAAAAGCTAAGAATTATGAAGTGTTTGCGATTGAACAAATTGAAAACAGCATTTCCTTAGAGGCTTTTCACCCCAAAAACGCCCAAGCCTTAGCTTTTATTTTCGGAAACGAAGTAAAAGGCGTTTCTGACTCTATATTAAACAGCATTGATGGAGCAATTGAAATTCCGCAATATGGCACAAAACACTCCTTAAATGTTTCGATAAGCGGAGGAATCGTAATGTGGGAAATTTTTAGAAAGCTCAACCTTTACAACACACAATAAATTCCAAAAGAAGTAAACAGATATTTATCTTTACGTTTATCCGGATCATGTGTTAAATCCAAATCATCAGTATCTATTGCATACATGATCATTTCAAGATTAAAATAAAGTCTATCTTTAAATTTGCTATTATAAACGTACTGATGATTTGTAAATTTGAAATTAACACTGAAACCAAAAGGAACTACCGCTGCTTTAGGAAACTCATAGTTAGGATCAGTCACAGGAAGATATCCTTTTTCTTTCAGAACCTTATTCGTCTTCAAGTTGTATAGTTTCGATTGGTAATAAACCCTTCCCACACCAAAAACTCCATAAATCAGCATACGTTCATTCAAATAAGAGTTTTTAGACTTTGAAAACAACTGATTCAACAACAAAACACCACTAATACTTATATTATGCGTCGACGATCTAAAGTACCTGTCAAGCAGTTTTTCCGTTCCGGACACCACTCCATATATATAAGTAAGTCGCACTGCCAAGGCATTATTCACACGACCTTGACAAGAAAAACTGTAAGCCGGCGTGAGTTCATTATTCCCTCTGGTTGTCGGAATGTAGCGATAAGCCTTCAGATCCCCAAAATATGTTAATGTGCCAAAATTCAATTGAGCAGAGAAATTTCGATCTTTATAAATTTGAGCATTCAGTGTTACGGAACCAAGCAATAACACACAAGTTAACAGGATATAGAATATCGATTTATTTGAGCTTGTCTTCATAAAAAACCGTAATGTTTTGTTTCACAGAACAATTCGCTCTGAAAAAAGTTAAGATCATATAAGCACTACGAAAGCACAAAGATAAAAATCTTCACTAAAAGACAGGAACTTTTTTTAATCAATGTGAAGGATTTTGTTAAATGTGAATTAATTAATCACCTAAGGTGTAGTATGGTCAATAATTTTGTTTATATTTGACGAGTGTATTTTTGCTCAAACTAAATAGACATAAACAATTAATAACAAAATGTTTACCTTGATTTACGCGCTGCATGTTTTGTGGTGGTGACATTTTGGAAACAAATAAATTAAAGAATTTTAACTGAAAATAAATATAAATTTGATAAATCTAAACTCCTACAGCTATGAAGAATGTTTTTAGGATCATAGCAACATTTTTAACGGTTGCTCTACTTGCAGTTTCGTTTACTGCTACTTCTCAAGAAGAAAAAAATCTTGAGAAGAAAAAACATAATTTCTCACCCTATTGGTATGTTACTGCAAACGTTGGTATCACTAATTTTTGGGGAGATATACAATCAAACAATTTTTTCCAAAAATCTGGATCTGAATACAGAATATCAACCGGTATTTTCTTAGGCAGGCAGTTCACTCCTGTTTTTGGTTTGCGTGGTAATATTCAGTATGGTCGTATGCACTCACTTTTGAAAGAAAATCAAGACGGAACACCGGCTGATAAAGTTGCAGATGCTTGGCATCTTTATGAAACGACATTGCAAGGAACTGTTGATTTCACAAACCTTATTGGTGGGTTTAATCCTGACAGAGTGCTATCTGTATATGGTTTCCTTGGTCTTGGATTGTCAAACTGGGAATCGACAGCCTATCACATGGCAGCATTACGTGCTAGTGGTGTAACTGGCATTCCTACCCCTGAAGAAGTTGATGCTGTTGCGTATGCAAGTAACGGAAAAAATGGTCGTGGCGTTTTGGGACACACTACTGAAGCTATTATTCCTTTCGGTCTTGGTGTTTCTGCAAATCTTTCTGATCAGTTTGCCATAGGTCTTGAGCAATCGTTCAAACCTGTAAACTCTGACCTTCTTGATGCCAATGCAGGTGGTTTTAAATATGATGTTTACACTTCTACTACACTTAATGTTACTTATAACTTCAAAGACATGGGTGGCGGCATTAAGGATATGATTAAGAATCATCACCTAGTGCAATACGAATCAGAGAAGAAAATTTTAGAACGTCATGGTGACGAAGTAAAAGTAAAAATCGAAGGTAAATTCCCACCAAAATATTTTGCAAAGAAAGCGGCTATGAAGTTTGTTCCTGTACTAAAGTATGGAAACAAAACAAAAGAACTTAAAGCAATTACACTTCGTGGTGAGAAAGTTTTAGGTGATGGAAAAGTTATTTCTAATAAGAATGGTGGTAACTTTACTTACACAGATGTTATTCCATTTGAAGAAGGAATGGAAAATGCGGAATTAGTGGTTCTTCCAGTGTTCTATGCTCCAAAAGGAGACCCTGCTGATAACACTATGAGTGATGAATCTCTTATAGCTAAGTACAAGGCTAGAACTCTTGAGTCTGATGTTAAAATTGCAGATGCAACCATTATTACTCCTCAGCGCGTTAAGTTCATCCCTAGAGGATCTTTTGCTGACAATGTATACCATAATGCAGCAATGGCTCCTTCAGGTTATCAAAAGGTAACTGTTGTTTCTGAACAAGCAACAATTTACTTCCGTGTTAATAAGGACAACTTAAACATGTGGTTACCACTAAACAAAAATGCTCAAGCTAAGGCTGATTTACAAAAAATGAAAGACTTTATTGAGCGTGGTTGGGAAATTAAAGATATTGATATCAATGCATGGGCTTCTCCGGAAGGTGAAGAATCATTTAACGAAGGTCTTTCAGAAAGAAGAGCACAAACTGGTCTTAAGTATTTAACTAAATACTTTAAGAAATTAAATAAAAACAGCAATTCTCTTGTTAAGATTGCAGATCCTGAAAATGATATTAAATTTAATATCTACGCACGTGGTGAAGACTGGAATGGTTTCTTGAACTCAGTTCAAAAATCTAACTTAAAGGACAAAAACATTATACTTAATGTTGTTAAGTCGCAGCCTGATCTTATGAGAAGAGAACAAGAAATTCGCAACATGACATTGGTATACAAAGAGATAGAAGATGATATTCTACCTCCACTTCGTCGTGTTGATTTTACGGTTAACCTCTATGAACCTAAGAAATCAGAAGCTGAAATCTCTAATTTAGCACTTAATAATCCAGATGCTCTTTCAATTGTGGAACTTCTTTATGCCGGAGAGCTTACAACTAATGATGACACACGTCTGAAAATTTATAAAACAATCATGGCAAAAGAGCCTAAGTGCTGGAAAGCTAAAAATAATGCGGCATTTATTTACATGAAGAAAGGTGAGCTTAAAAAAGCGGTTAAGTTATTAGAAGCTGCTAAAAAGCTTAACCCACAAGCTGCTGAAGTTCATAATAATTTAGGTCTTATAGCTGCTACAAATAAGGAGTATGCTAAAGCTAAAACTTATTTCAACACTGCTGCAAGGCTAGGTGTTAATACTGATTACAACATGGGTGTTATTATGATTACTGAAGGTAGTTATGACAAAGCTCTTTCAAAAATGGCTAACAAGAAGTGTGATTATAATGTAGCACTAGCTCATATTTCAAAAGGTGAAATTTCAAAAGCAAAAGCGATTCTTAATTGCGCTCCTGAGACTGCTTGTAACTTCTACCTAAGAGCTGTTGTTGAAGCTAGAAATAATAATGCAAACGGTGTTTATTCCAACTTAACCAAAGCCGTTCAAAAATGTGGAAAATTGAAAGCACAAGCTAAAGAAGATCGAGAGTTTCTCAACTTCTTTAATGAAGTCGATTTTCAAAACATTTTAAAGTAATAAATGGTTGATCTGAACTAAAAATAGAAAACGGTCGTCAAATTGACGACCGTTTTTTTTGTAAAAACAAACCTCTGTGGATAAAGAATTTCTAGATATACGAAATAAGAGCATTAAATGCACACTTCGTCATTTTCATCCAAGCTTTCGTCCACTTGAAGTTCTTCACTAATAACCCCTTCATATTCCAAAAGCGTTTCAAAACCTTCCTCAATAACCTCCAAAGGAATATTAGACTCTTCGTTCAAAATAGAAAGAATTTTTTCATTATGAATAATAGTGTGATACAAGAATAAAGTCAACTGATAGACTTTATAAATTTTCTGAATTGTTAATAGTAGTTTCATTTTACAAATTTTAAGATAGTTAAACAAACCTAAACATAAGTTAATATATATTGAAAATGACACCAATTACAGTAACATAAATATGATTATCATTTTCAATTGAGAAGACTTCAAACACTTATCTATTAAGCAGATAATTTCATTTTTAGATAAAAATAAAAACAATTATTTAAAATTCCAAATATATTATTTAATAAAATTAAAAAACACACGAACCAGAAAACATAAAATATTGATAATTAGCGAATAAGAAAACAGAAAGAATAATTACTTTTTTTATAAAATACGATTTCAATGGAGAGGTTTACCCATTAGGGACATTTCCGATTGATGCGTCCCTGATTAGGGATTATAACATAACTCACTCAAAATTCAAATACTAACACCAATCAATCATCACCGAAATAGACTCAGGGAGGACACATTCAAATATAAAACAGATGGAATAACTAGATAATTAATAAAAAAGCCACGCAAGTATCCACATAGACAAAACTGAAACACAAGAAAAGCACTTTTCCCACTAGAATTTAAAACAATCGATGGAATATCTCTCAAAAACTTCTTCAGTCAATTTCTATATCTCTCTTTTTCATCATAACCACCGGAACAAAAGACATAAAAGCAGCTAAAACAATAAGAATCAATAAAACGTAATGCAAACCCAAGTCCCCGATCAAAAACGAAAGAATAACAAAAGATATATTCACAACCAAAATTTTATAGGTCGCAGCTTTATGACTACTCGACAATGACAGTAAACGATGATGAAGATGACGTTTATCCGGAGAAAACGGAGAATGTCCACTCATTATTCTAGTCACAAAAACACGCAAAGTATCAAAAAGAGGAAGAATCAAAACACCAATTGCCACACCCGGAGCAGATTTAACCGCATAAGGGTTATCCAAACCAATATTAACTTCAGAAAAACGAACAGCAACAACAGCCATCAAAAAACCTAACAATAAAGACCCGGTATCCCCCATAAACAACTTCGACTTCTTACCATATACATTATAATAAAAGAAAGCCAACAAAGCCCCCACAACGGAAAAAGAAAACAAAGCCTCTTCTAAAAAACCCGCCAAGAGATACCAAAGACCAAATGAACTCAAAGCAACAACAGCCGTCCCTGAAGCTAAGCCATCAATACCATCAACAAGGTTTATCGCATTTGTCACCACTACAATAATAAACAAAGTAAACAAGACACTAACCCAATAAGGTACTTCCGTTATAGACATAAAGCCATAAAAACTAGTAAAACGAATATCACCTAAAACAACAACCAACAGAGCCGCCACAATCTGACCCAACAACTTTTTCTTCGCATCAAGAGCTTGAATATCATCTTTTAAACCCAAGAAAAAAATGATTACCATCCCTGCTAGTATGTCAGAATCTGCTGTCATCCCCACTCTACCCCGAAAAATCAAATAAGAAATCATAAACGCCGAAAATATTGCAATTCCCCCCAAGGAAGGAATTACTTCGGTATGAGAAGAACGACCATTGGGGATATCAAACAACTTCTTATCTTTAGCCACTTGGACAATCACAGGGATTGATAAATATGCAATAACACAACTAAGCAAAATCGCCCCACCCACTGAGAAATAAGGATTATTTAATATTTCGATTTCCATAATTAGACAAAATTGAAATGACAAAAATACAGAGAAGAATTCGGATCACAAAGAAAAATCAAAAACAATCCACCTAATAATGTTAATTAACAAAAGATACAATTTCCTCCAAAACCAACTACAAAACAAAAAGAAATACTACAATTACAAATCAACACTACAACATTACCTATTTCGAAACACTGACGTCTTCAATCCAAGACTGACCCAATTCGTAATCAATTCATCATTTTCATCAACTTCAGATCGATACCCATATTGAGCATACACTTGAAAACCATAAGAAACATTCAAAATATAAACCAACTTCAATTCAAGAGAGTTTATTGTTGTCTTTAACCCCTGACCTATATAATTTCCATAATCCGAAACCCGATCTTGATAACTTCTAAAAATATCAAAGCCATAATTTAAACCATCCTTATCTTTTCCCACAATCGCATATTGATACCTCAAATCCGCTAGCCAGCGGTTGTAGCGATAAGAAGCTATTCCCACAAATTCTTTAAAATTTGCCCCCAAGGGATGAGCCATAGGTTCATTATAATGCCCATAATTTTGCAAAGAAGTCCAGTGACTGTAAGTATATGGTCGAACTACATTATACTCAGCCCTAAGAAACATGTTATCTAACCCAAAAGCATCATAATACTTAAGCCCCACTTGCAGTCCTTGTTTATTAGCCCACCAACCATTCCTTGCTCTCACCTCGGACAATTTAAACTCATCCAAAATAAGCTGACCATATACAACAACATCATCAATCGGTACATAACTTAAATTAAGTCCCATAAGCACATTATCAGGAGAACCAACCGAAAACTCAACAGGACGAAAGAAAATAACAGGATTCAAATAATTAATTTCAAAACCCCTCACACCTATACTATCTTGATGCATCCAATTTACCGCTTCAAAAACGCTTAATTTCAATCTACGATGTAAAGACAAACTAAGAAGATGCAACGAACTATACTTTTTCTGCCAACCCAAATTCGGAGAGGCAGGCTGCTTTAAATCCTGTAATTGAGCAAAAAGAGAGACATATTTAACTCGCCAAATATTCATTGTAACTTTCAAATATGGATAGGGAAAAGCATAATCAGAAAGCAAAAGAGAACGTTCTCCATCTCCCCAAAAAGAAGACCCATGACCAAATTGTATATTAAAATACTTTGTTGCAGGAATACTAACATATCCTGTTGAATAGGCATAATCAAATCCATCTCCAAAAGTTCGAGCAAAACCTTGCCCCGGCACAACTCCATGCTTTCGAATGTAACTATCCATATAATTTGGAAACACTCCTTGATTCTCATGAAAAGAAGTATAAAAGGAAATTCTATCCTTCACATCAACTTTCACTTCAAAACCACGAGTATTATACCAAGTTGTCTTATTTTCACCTAATTCTCGCCCACCCCCAAAGTGAAGCAAAGGGTTTATAGAAACACGATACTTTTCATTGTCAACACTGACAAAATCCCGATTAAAAACCCCATCCCAAACATACTTCAAATACTTGTTATCACTGGGTGAATGTATCTCTTCAACAGAATTAGAATTAAGAAATGTACCTAACTCTCGCTCCGTAAAAGGCTGAATAATCGTATGCATACCTTTTCGATAAGCCTCTCGCTCTAACTCATAACGAAGTAGATCGTAACGACTAACATTAAGATCCTGTGCATGAACAAAAAAGCCAAGAAAAAGAAATAAAATTGAAAAAACTTTCTTCATCATTTTTTACTTAAAACCACAAATTTACACAAAAATACACATCATTAAAAATAACACACTAAAAAAGAATAAAAACACCTCACAACACATACAGAGCACCAACACAAGCCATCAACACCCTAGCAACACATTCAACATATACAACCAACTAAAATAAAATTAAAAGCAATATTAATATTATCATTTACTATTAAATAAATAACTATTTTTACTAAAAAACAAACAACATATAACTAAACACAAAATAATGAAAATAATTACTATTGACTTAGAAGAATGGTACCACCAACTCGGATACCCTAGTGAAAACAAATATGAAAACTCTAGACACCTCGAAAAAAGAATACATCTTTCTTTGGATTACATCCTTGAAACATTGGACGAACACAATATAAAGACCTGCTTCTTCACCGTTGCCCAAATCGCACAGCAACAACCAAAACTCATAAAAAAAATTATCACAAACGGACACCGTCTGGGACTGCATGGATTGTATCACTACCACCCCGAAAAAATAAAAAGAAAACAACTTACAGAAAATATTCGGACAGCAAAAAATATTATAGAAGACACTAGTGGCACAAAAATTATAGCCAACAGAAACCCCGGGTTCATCATGAACCCTGATTTACTTTGGATTATGGATATATTATTGGATTTAAAAATACGCATAGATTGCTCCATCTGCACAGCTAAAACATCGCATGGTGGCTGGTACAAATACCCCGTAAGAAAAGCACACCTCATAAAAACTAAGCACGGAAACATTAAAGAGTTCCCACTAAACAATTGCTTTTTTAACAGTATTGCTAACACAGGTGGCGGATATTTTCGTCTACTACCATTAAAATTACTCAAACATTTAAGCAAAAAACCAAACTATTTGATGTCATATTTCCACCCTCGAGACTTTGATCAAAGGCTTCCCATTTATAGTAACTTTTCCATCCTCCGCAATTTCCGCATGCAATATGGTCTTCAAGGAAATAGAAAAAAGTTGCAAGACTGGGTTAAGTACGTAAAACCAATTGGGCTTATGGAAGCAAACGAACAAATAGACTGGTCGAAACAAGTTTCGATTTCTACAGATTCTCTTATAAAAAAAACAACTACAAAATGAATATCAACAACATATATCGAAAAGCTAAAAATAAATATTTTAGAAACCGCTCTAAAAAAAGTTTTCTCAACATCCTAATATTTATCATAATCACCTACGGGTTACACAAGTTATGGTGGGAAAACATTTCATGGCTTCAAGAATCTAAACTTTATCAGGCACTCGCCGACTTACTGACTCAATTTCTTTTCAAATGTTCATATTGGATAAATACAAACATATTGGGGTTCAAACTAACACACACTGATACTACTATGTGGTTCTCTAACAATGGCTTTATAACAATAAACAAGAGTTGCAGCGGATTAAAACAACAATACCAATGGGTTCTATTAATGATTTTCTTTCCCGGACCATGGAGAAAAAAGCTTTGGTTCATACCAACAGGAATGCTGATTATGTATACTGTAAACATTCTCCGCATCCTCATACTTTCAGGAACACTCCTATACCTACCACAATATTGGCACTTCGCCCACGATTGGATTCTCCGCCCCGGATTTTATATTGTGATTTTTGGAATGTGGGTGTACTGGGAAAAAAGGATTTGAGATTTCAAACTTCCAACCACCTCCTCACTCGTGTATTTTTCTTACTTTTGTCTCTTAATATATCAAACAGACATATGGATTACTTTGCACATGAAACCGCTGTAGTTGATGAGAAATGCAATATAGGAAAAAAAACAAAGATACGGCACTTTTCGCATATCATGTCGAACTGTACAATAGGGGAAGGTTGTAATATTGGGCAAAATGTTGTTGTCTCCCCCGGTGTAATACTTGGTAAAAATGTAAAGATTCAAAATAATGTTTCCATTTACACCGGGGTTATCTGTGAAGATGATGTTTTTCTAGGTCCATCCATGGTATTTACAAATGTCATCAATCCACGCTCTGCAATAAATCGCAAGTCGGAATACATGAAGACTATCGTAAAAAAAGGAGCAACGATAGGTGCAAATGCAACAATTGTATGTGGTCATAATATTGGTGAATATGCATTCATTGGAGCCGGTGCTGTAATTACAAAAGAAGTCCCTGCTTATGCCTTAATGGTAGGAAACCCTGCCCAACAAATAGGATGGATGAGTGAATACGGTCATAGGTTAGAGTTTGATCAAAAAGGAATAGCCATTTGTCCTGAAAGTAATGAGAAATATGTGCTAAAAAACAACCAAGTAAACAAAGTATCCAGTTAGGTCACAACATAACTTGTAGCTTGATAGGCGTAGTTCCCGTCAATCTCAAATCAGAAGTCTAAAGCTTGGAACTATTAACTTATAGTTTTAACAACATCCCTAAGGGAACAAAATTATAAAAAATGAATTTTGGATTAATTGGAGCAGCAGGATATATTGCTCCACGTCACATGAAAGCAATTAAAGAAACTGGCAATCAGTTAATCGCTGCCCTTGATCTTAATGACAGTGTTGGTATTATGGATTCATTCTTTCCCAATGCGAATTTTTTTACAGAGCCTGAACGATTTGATCGCCACATTGATAAACTTCGACGTAAAGGTAAAACACCTATAGACTATATTGCAGTTTGTTCTCCCAACTACCTCCACGATGCACACATTCGAATGACTTTACGCAATAATTCACATGCCATTTGCGAGAAACCTTTGGTACTAAATCCTTGGAATGCTGATGCTCTTGAAGAATTAGAACACGAAAGTGGAAAAAACATCTACAATATTTTACAATTGCGTCTCCACCCTTCTATTGTCGCATTAAAGAAAAAAATTGAAAAGAGTCCAAAGAATAGCATTTATGATGTCGATTTAAGCTATATCACCTCTCGCGGTAAATGGTATCAGATAAGTTGGAAAGGAACTCAAGAAAAAAGCGGTGGAATTGCCACTAATATTGGGGTTCACTTCTACGATATGTTAAGCTGGATTTTTGGCGATGTAAAAGAAAATATTGTACATAAATACGAAAATGATAAAGCTGCTGGATTTCTAGAATTAAAAAGGGCAAGAGTTCGTTGGTTTCTAAGCATTGATGCGAATGACCTACCAAAAGAAATTGCTGCAACAGGACAAAGAACCTTCCGTTCAATAACTGTCAATAATGAGGAAGTAGAGTTTAGTAGTGGTTTTACAGATCTACACACCTTAAGCTATCAGGATATTCTAAACGGAAGAGGTTTTCGTATTAAAGACGCTCGAAATGCCATTCAAATCGTTCATGACATAAGAAATAATGAGCTTGTAAATTATGGTGAAAAGCACCCTTTTTTAACAAAAAATATATAGTAACTCATTTACCACATTATAAAACAAAGCCAAATGTATAGCACATTAAAAAATACCAAAGTATTAGTAACCGGAGGAGCCGGATTTATAGGATCAAACCTTGTTGAAGCTTTATTGGCGAACAGCAATGAAGTTGTATGCCTAGACAACTTCGCCACAGGATATCGAAAAAACCTGGAAACCTTCGAGGACAACCCTAATTTCACCCTTATTGAAGGAGATATTCGTAACACTGAAGATTGCAAAAAGGCTGTTGAAGGACGTGAGTATGTTTTTCACCAAGCGGCACTCGGTTCTGTACCTCGATCAATAAAAGATCCCTGTACTTCGAATGAGGTCAATATAAGTGGTTTTTTGAATATATTAATTGCCTCTCGTGATGCCGGAGTAAAACGTTTTATCTATGCGGCATCCTCGTCTACGTATGGTGATTCCAAGAAACTCCCAAAAGTAGAAGACAAAATAGGGAAGCCTCTATCCCCTTATGCCATCACAAAATATGTGAACGAGTTGTATGCAGAAGTTTTTTCGAATACATATGGCATTGAAACAATTGGCTTGCGCTATTTCAATGTTTTTGGAAGAAAGCAAGATCCAAATGGAGCTTATGCAGCCGTAATTCCTCTGTGGGTAAGCACATTACTAAAGCATGAGAGACCACGCATCAACGGGGATGGTACTTTTTCTCGTGATTTCACTTACATCGATAATGTCATACAAGCAAATATGCTTGCAGCAGTAACACCTTCTGACGTAATCAAAGAAAAGGGAAACTATCCGGAAGACAAAACATTGGCAGAAGTTTTTAATGTCGCCTATGGTGGAAACACAACGTTAAATCAACTAATTGATGCTCTTAGAGATAACCTTTCGAAGTTTGATCCGGAAATTGCGAAGATTGAAGCTGAATACGGACCAATACGAACTGGAGATATTCCGCATTCACAAGCGAGCATTGACAAAGCTAGAAACTATTTGGGGTACAATCCGGAATTTGATGCCAGAAAAGGATTTGAGGTGGCATGCAAATGGTATTTTGAAAACCTCAAATAAAGAAACTTGCCTATAAAGTTCAACTAAATGTTTTGAGAACATAATAGACGGCTTTTGCGGATGGATAATAAATAATCATACAGAACCAACAAAAATAACGATGTCTCAGAAAATTGCTGATATACGTATCAACTACTCAAAAAAAAGTTTAGACGAAAAGCAAGCACAGAAAGATGCTTTAGACATGTTCCAACTATGGTGGGATGAGGCGGTAAATTCAGATATTACGGAAGTGAACGCAATGACCCTCGCAACAATAAATGAAGGAATTCCAAATGCGAGAATTGTATTACTGAAAGGATTTGACAAACGAGGTTTCGTCTTTTTCACAAATTATAATAGTCAAAAAGGACAAGAGTTAAAAAAAAATGACAATGTTTGTCTTGTGTTTTTTTGGAAAGAGCTTGAACGTCAAGTTCGTATCACAGGATTAGCAGAAAAGACATCAATGCAAGAAAGTGTCGATTATTTCAATAGTCGTCCGGATGGCAGCAAGATAGGCGCTTGGGCTTCGGCTCAGAGTTTAGCTGTGGCCGGTAAATCTTTTTTAAAGGAAACGTTCCAATACTATAACGAACGTTTCAAACATGGTGTTATTCCCAAACCACCGCACTGGGGGGGATATCGTGTAAAACCAACAAGCATTGAGTTTTGGCAAGGGAGACCAAGTCGAATGCACGACCGCCTGCTATACAAGTTGCAAGAAGATAAAACATGGTCGATTGAGCGCTTACAGCCGTAAGATGATTTGAAATTTCTGATTTTATCATTCAAAACTCACTATAAAAAAAGAAAGACCTATTCAATTAATTTTGAATAAGTCTTTCTTGTATCCACAAACTTTCTAGTTATACTTTCAAGTTCTTCCAATCTAACCACAATTCCTGATCAAAACGAATATTATCATCTAAAGATTCCTCAAGATGCAAATCAGACATTACAAGAAGTTGAGAGTTTATTTCTGCAGCTTTCATTCCATTGGCATAGCCCGGTGGAATAATTAAAACACCAGGGGCATTAGCTTTCAGAATTTTGTATTCAGCTTTTGGCTCTACAGATGGATTATTGAAATCATCAATCTTCTTCCACGCAACAATAAAACTTCCTTGAACACAACGAAAGAACTTCGTTTCCTTCTGATGTCCCTGCCATGCTCTCACAGTCTCCGTATCATTATGAATAATATTATACATCCTCACAACAGGAGAAACATCAAAATCATTAACAAAGGTAATATGCCCACGCTTATCAGAGTGAATACCACCATCAATATAGATTACATTTTTATTCATTGTATATCCTAGATCCGAGATTCATGAACCCTATTCGTACTAACTCGTGAGTTCTACTCTACCGTTACACTTTTCGCCAAATTCCTTGGCATATCCACATCACAACTTCTCATAACAGCAATGTGATAACTGAGTAATTGCAATGGTATAGAGTTAACTATTGGAACAAAAAACTCCTCTGTTTCAGGCACTTCAATAATATAATCCGCGATAGCTCTAATTTGTGTATCACCTTCACGAACCACTGCAATAATCACCCCTTTTCGAGCCTTAATTTCTTCAATATTACTCAGTACCTTCTCATAAATATCCTTATTCGTAGCAATAACAACAGTAGGCATAAAAGTATCTATCAGCGCAATCGGTCCGTGTTTCATCTCAGCCGCAGGATATCCTTCTGCATGGATATAAGAAATTTCTTTCAACTTTAAAGCTCCTTCTAAGGCAACCGGAAAATTATAGCCACGCCCCAAATACAAGAAATTTGGAGAATACTTGAATATCTCACTGATATGCTTCACATAAGAATCACATTCGAGAGCTCTTTCCACTTTCTTTGGAATTTCATTAAGTTCGTGCAATAATTCACTAAAACGTTCTGCTGTCAGATGCCCCTTTTGTAAACCTAAATTTAATGCTATCAATGAAAGAACTGCAACCTGAGCCGTAAAAGCCTTCGTAGAAGCAACACCTATCTCAGGTCCCGCATGTGTATATGCTCCGGCGTGAGCCACACGGGCAATTGTAGAACCAATAACATTACAAATACCCAGTATCGTCGCACCTCGTTCTTTAGCAATTTCGATTGCTGCAAGTGTATCAGCAGTTTCTCCCGATTGAGAGATCGCTATAACCACATCTTTATCTGTAATAATCGGATTTCTGTAACGGAACTCAGAAGCATACTCCACTTCTACCGGTATTCGCGCCAAATCTTCAAAAAGATATTCTGCCACAAGTGCTGCATGCCAAGAAGTACCACAAGCTACAATAATGATACGATTGGCATCCATAATCTTCGGTAAATATTCAGCTATACCTCCCATCGTAATTAGATTCTCTTTCAAATGAATTCTACCACGCAAACAATCCGCTATAGAACTTGGCTGCTCATAAATTTCTTTCAGCATAAAATGATCATAACCACCTTTTTCCAGAGAGTTTAGACTCATTTCGAGTTTCTGAATATATGGAGTTATTTCTACATCTTGAATCGTTCTTATTTTCAAACCATCTTCCAAAGTAATCTTCACCAATTCCTCATCATTCAGATACACTACTTCATCCGTATATTCAATAATAGGAGTTGCATCTGACGCAAGAAAATACTCATCCTGTCCCATTCCAACAACCAAAGGACTACTCTTTTTGGCAGCATAAATAGCTCCCGGCTCAGACTTTGAAATAACCACGATAGCATAAGCTCCAATAACTTCTTTTAAAGCCATTCGAATAGATTGCCCCAAGCTTAACTTCTCATTTTTTTGAATATCTTCAATCAAATGAATAAGTACTTCCGAGTCGGTTTTCGATTCAAAGACATGACCACGATTAATAAGTTCCGCCTTTAGCGTAGCATAATTTTCAATGATCCCATTATGAATTAAAGCCAAATCTTTACTTTGACTTTGATGAGGATGGGCATTTATAGAATTGGGTTCTCCATGAGTAGCCCAACGAGTATGAGCAATCCCCAAGCTTCCTGTAATGTTTGATCCGGAAACAAAATTTTCCAGATCATCAACTTTTCCTTTTGTTTTATATAAGTTCAAATCGCCATTCATTAGTGCTAAACCAGCACTATCATAACCACGATATTCGAGTCTTCGAAGTCCATTCATTAATATTGGGTAAGCCTCTTGCTTCCCAAGGTATCCTACTATTCCACACATGATTTTTTAGTTTGATATTATTGATTTGAGATTTAAGCTTATCTCAAATTATATATTAGTATTTATTGATTAATATTTGGTATGAATTTAATAATCTAATAAATCGGATAATATTCTTATTTATTAAATCGTTAGCTTTCTATTTAAATTCTATAATAGCATTTACACATCTCTTTGCTGTTTCTCCATCCCAAAGTTTTGGTCTCTGAGGTTTTCTTTCAAGTTTCAAAGTAGTATTATATTCTTCCCTAATTCTCTCAACATTATTACCCACAAGAACACTAGCTCCTCCATGTTCACGCAAAGTAACAGGCCTTTCTGTATTCCATCTAAGCGTTAAACAAGGAGTCCCAAGTACACAGCACTCTTCCTGTAAACCACCACTATCAGTCAACATAATTTTTGCATCCATATTTAATCGTAACATATCATGATAACCTATCGGATGAAGTAAAATCATATTATCATTAGCCAAAGCCTCTTCCCATAGACCAAAAGTCTTTAACATCTTTTGTGTACGAGGGTGAATAGGCCAAATAAGAGGCATGTCAGAGGTTACCTCGTCAGACAAAAACCTAAATAAAGGAGTAAGAATCTCTTTTTCATCAACATTTGAAGGACGATGCATCGTCATTACAGCATAACTATTAGCTTTTAGCTCGTAGCTTTTAGCTCGTAGCTGATCATCGAGTAGATTATTTTGAATGATTGAGTTTATTTCAACCTTTAAGGCTTTTTCTTTATTTGCTTCAAGGGTATCAATCATTATATTACCAACAAACTTAATCTTCTCCTCAGGAACACCTTCTTTTTTTAGATTTTCATTTGAAAGCACATCAGGGGTAAGAAGTAAATCACTTAATCTATCAGTAACCAAACGGTTGATTTCTTCAGGCATTTTCTCATCACCTGAACGTAATCCAGCTTCTATATGACAAACCTTTATATGTAGTTTTTTAGCAGCAACTGAACATGAAAGTGTTGCATTCACATCTCCAACAACAACAACCCAATCAGGTTTTTCTTCAAGTAAAACTTTTTCAAAAGCTATCATTGTATTACCTACTTGTTCGGAGTGTGTACCCGAACCAATGCCCAAATTAATATCCGCCTCAGGTATACCTAGACTTTCAAAGAAAGCCTTACTCATTCGATCATCATAATGTTGTCCTGTATGAACTAGCAAATGCTCAATCTTATTACCATTGTTATTAACTTCTTTTATTGCATTTATAAAAGGTGCAATTTTCATAAAATTGGGACGAGCACCTACTACCGATATTATCTTCATGGTATCAATTTTAGATTTATTTAAATCGATTTAGTTTAAGTAAGACATAGAACTTAATTAGTTTCAGGTTTCTTTTTGTTCTAAGAGTGGGTTCATTTACCCATCTATAGAACCATTCTAACTTTAATTTCACCCAAAATCTTGGAGCTCTTTTTACTTTCCCGGTATATACATCAAAACTCCCACCTAAACCTTGATATATAGCATTGTGGACTTTCTGCATTTCTTGCATAAGCAATTCCTGACGAGGAGATCCCATTGCTACAAAAACAACATCAGGTCTCTTATCGGCAATATCATTGATTAATTCCATTTTTTCACCATCTGACTTAACATAGCCATTTCTATAATTTACAATGTTGAGATCTGGAAATTCCCTATCCAACTTCAGAACAACTTCTTCAATAACCTGCTGTTTACCACCAACAAAATAGAAGTTTTTTTTGTCTTTATATTTACTTATGATATCCAACCACAACTCACAACCAGGGGTTTTTATTGATTTAGCACCTTGCTGCTTCAATGCGAGCACAGCACCTTCACCATCAGCATACCCAATATTATTATTGATAATCTTACGAGTAGCGTCTGTTGCATTCAATATTTTTTCTGCATTAACGGCAACAAGAATTCCCTTATTTTCATCCATAAAATTTAACAATTCATCTCTGGACTCAAATGGGTAAATACGAACACCATTAACTGTTACTTGTTTCATTGATATATTTTTGTTCTTCATATAAATAAAAACTCATGGCATAAAACATAAACGCATTACTCCATCTCATGTATGATATTTTGGAACTAATAGTTTTCTTCAATTGATAGAAGAAGTAACCAGACTTATGCTGCATATTTTGTATCGTCCAGTTCATAACCTTTGTTGCCAACTCTCTATTTTCTTTAAAACAATCCAATCTTGAAAGCGTAACCATAAGTTGAGCCGGACAATGAATATCAATAGGGTAAGTCTTATCATTATAATATTTAGGCATTCCATCTGGTTCAAAGAAATTATCAAGATAATAATTGAACCCTATCTTAATATTTTTCTGAAAAGTATTATCTCCAACAAGATTTTGAAATGCAATAAGCCCATCCAAATTGTAACCAGTATGAAAGCTGTCTTTCCAATTCTGCACAGGCAACAACCCATACACCCAGGAACCGTCTAACTCCTGTCCCTTTATAGATGCTATTACTGATTGTTTTGCTGAGAAAGCATACTTATCGTCCTGAGTATATTTATAGCAATAACTCAACAATCTTGACCCAAGTAAAGACGCATTATAAACTGTATTATTACCATTCAAAGGACTATAAGAAAACAAGTAACCTCCATTAACTTGGGTTCTTGACAAGTCATTTAACACAAAACCACCTGCTGAAACGGCAACTTGAAGGTATTGTTCATTTTGTGTTATTTCATATGCTTCCATCAAAGCTGTTGCACAAAATGTTGTAGCTACAACTGTTGGTGTGTTTTTGGGAAACAAAAACAACCTCCGAGCTTGCCAGTCAAAGTTATAGCCCCAACAAGAATTAGAATAACCCTCTGTCCTAAGATCTATTAACAAATTTGAAAGTTCATTAATTTTACTCAATATTTCTTCTTTAGTTCCAAATTTCGTTTCTCCTAACGCAGCAATATGATACAAATTACAATAAGCTGTTAATAGCAAACCTATTCCTTTAGCATTATATTCTTTTGGAACCAAAAATATTCTACGCAAATTAATCGGAGATCTCTTAAAAGCCTGAATCCATGCCAATCTGGCTAAATCCCATTTTTTCAGAGGTAACAGATTAAACACTTTAGAGTTCAATCCATCATAAGGGTCCCAACCCTTAAATTGTTGTTCTTCACAATAATATTTAAGGGCTTTGAAACTATTCTCAATATTAAAGTACAATTTGTTTCCCCCCATTTGATATGGATTCTATCACTTTAAATGATGCTTTTGTCACAGAATAAATTTCTTCAAATGAAATAGGAGTTTCTTCACCAGTATAAATACTAGAAATGAATTTTTCTACCATTTGTTTTTGACCTTTGTCTTGATTTAACAATTTAGTTTTTGAAGGTTTACCCTTACCATATATTTCAAGTTTTTTGAAATCATTAATAATGGCTGTTGTACCTGAAGAATAGATTTCAATGTATTCTTTTGCTAAAGCTTTTGCTCCATTAGCATAATAAGCTATGAGACCTGTTGAGCCATTTTCAAACTGAATCATTATATTTAATGTATCATTAAGACCTTGCGAATCAGGGAGTGCCTGAGCAGTTACATTAACAGGTTTACTTCCATTCATAAAAGTAAGATAATCAATAAAGTGACATGCTTCACCAATAACACGACCACCACCAATTTCCATATCCTGAATCCAATTATCCTTAGGAATAGTCCCTGCATTAATTCTGTATATCATCGTCATTGGGCCATCACCTAATTTCTTCTTAACCTTAGTTGAAAGTGGAGAAAACCTTCTATTAAACCCTATCATAACATGAGTTTTCGTTTTAATATATTCAGTTTTGATAGTTTCTAACTCCTCTTCGGTCAGGCAAATTGGTTTCTCAACAAAGATATTCTTTTTATTTTTTAAGCCTTTTATAACATATTTTGCATGTGAATCATGTCGTGTAGCTACAAATAGAGTATTTGTTTTATCATCAAAAACATCCTCTTCATTAGAAGTACAGAAACTGAATTTAAACTTCTCAGCAACCCGCTTGGAAGTTGTTCCGTTATTTGTCAGAACACCAATTCTGCTAACTTTATCTCCTCCTGGTATATTTGGTAAAAGATTTCCTTGCGCATAACTTCCGGCTCCAACAAAAGAAATAGCACAATCACTATTTTTTAAAGGATTAATTTCAAGTTTTTCCTGTTTATGAGTTTTTTCAATATCATATTTTAATGCAATTCCCAGAAATGGTTCTGTTTTATTAACTACAATATCAAACGCATCAGGAGCATTATCAAAGCTAAACTCATGAGTTGTAAGATAATCTAAGTCTATTGAACCATTTCTAATTAATTCCTGAAATGCCTGCATATTTCTATTCTCAGTCCATCTAACATATGGAGCCGGATAATCAATACCCTTTTCTTCATAATTTAGATCATATCGACCAGGTCCATAGGAACATGCCATTTTTAATTGTAATTCTTTTTTATACCAATAAGGATCTCTTTCAAAACCTGTAGGCACGGCTCCTAAAATTATTACTGAACCTTTTTTTCTAGCAATACTACCAGCAAAATTAATAGGATCATTACTTGAAGTAGCTGCAGCTATTATTACCGAATCAACACCTATACCATTAGTAAATTCTAAAATTTTATCTTCTAAGCCTGAAGTATTTCTATTGTAGGCAATATCTACAATCTTATTTTTATTTGCTACATTAACCGATGAATCAGAAATATCAACACCAACAACTCTAACACCCGAAGCCTTAAGCATCATACAAGCTAACTGCCCCAACAAGCCCAATCCAATCACGGCACAAGACTCTCCTAACCTCATATCGGCCTGACGAATACCTTGTAGAGAGATCGCTCCCAAAGTATTATAGGCAGCATGTTTCAAATTTACATTTTTAGATAACTTAACACACAGGTTTATTGGCACTGATATTAATTCGGCGTGATTTGCATAACCAGCTCCTGCACATGCTACAAAATCACCAGGTGAAAAACCGGTTATTCCTTCTCCTACTTCAATCACCTCACCTGCACAACTATATCCTAAAGGTGAATACGCATCTAGTTTTTTTGTTACTGCTCGGTAAGTTTGGATAGGTCCTTGTTTCTTAAGAACATCTAAAACTTGTTTAGCTTGTTGTGGTCTTTCTTTAGCCTTTCCTATAAGACTTTTTCTAGCTGTAGAAACAGTACTACCTTCGGTTCCTGCGCTAATTATAGAATAATGATTTTTCACCAAAATCATTCCTTTACTTATTTGAGGAATTGGTAATTCTTGAATTATCATTTCTCCTGTTCCTAATTTTTGGGTAAGTTGTTGCATACTTGCAATATTATTTATTTTTTATTTTACTGAAACTGAAACAAATTAGTAACACTTCAATTATTGAGGTATTACTTGATTACATATAAACTATCATTTAACAGTTTAGACAATTATTTATCCCTGTTTTAGGGATATTGTCTCATTGTTTTATTTAATAAATTTATACTAAAAAAACCTCACTTACTAAACATTTAGCATTTTATGTTTCTTCGGCAAGGCTGAATAGGGTTTTTCTAATTGCTTTAGAATCTTTATTGGATTCCCTGCTGCAATAGCTCCTTCGGGTATATCTTTATTCACTACCGATCCTGCTCCTATCACAGCATGGTTACCAATCTTAACATTTCGGAGCACTACAGAATTCACTCCTATAAATACATGATCCCCGATTTCGACTGAACCAGTACCATTATCATCAGGGTTTATAACATGAGCAGCCCCATCATGAGATAATATATAGCACCCATGAGTAATTAAACAATTTTCTCCTATTGTTATTCTACCTCTACGTACATCAAGCTTTGCTCCTAAGCTAATCATAGTATTTTTACCAATTTTGGCTCCCGAAAGTTGGTAAAAGACTATTTTCATTCCTCTTAACAAATTCCCCAAGAGATGTATTAACTTTCTAAGTAAAAATTTCATAAGTCAAGTTTTATTTTTCGCCCAACATAAACATGAAGTATTGGACTGTATTTAAATCATTTATTATCAAAGAAATCATTATTTAAATAACTATAACAAATCTATCACCATGTGTACACAATGTGTCTGTGATCTAGCTCACAACAAAAATCACTAGTTCGTATCAAGGCTTTTTATTCATTATTTAGTACATGCTTGAGTATCTGCATAAATTGGGTACAAATATTATCGGTAGTAAAATCTTTTCTTACTCTAGAATAATTCTCCTGACCTATTTGATCTCTAAGTTTTTTATCCTTCAGCAACAAAAGAATAGACCGTTTTAATTGTTCTAAATCACCTGGTTCAATACAGATTCCATTCACGCCATCTTTAAGCACTTCTCTATGCGCTCCTACGGGAGTATACACAAGAGGTTTCCCCATACACATTGCTTCTAAAAGAGACCTACTAAACCCCTCAGAATAAGACGCTGACACAAATATATCACATTCTTTAAAAAGATTGTATTTTTCTTTACCACTTACTATTCCAAGATTATGATAATTACTCTTTAAAGAAGAGTTCAATATTTTTTCCTCAGCTTCAAAAGGATCCTCATATAATAATTTTTCTCCACTATATTGGTTATAGAAAACACCTCTTTCACCTTTACGTATATTACCGGCAAAACAAAACTCAACTTTTGGTACTTCATTTACAATATCCGGAATAGTTTTCAATATATCTATATAACCTTTAGCCTTAGTCATATGTCCAACTACCAATATTTTATTTTTTTTATAATTCGTAAGTTCATTATTACTAAACTCATCAATATCCACTGACTGATATAACACATGAATTTTATCATCAGGCATAAATGGAGAAAATTGATCTCTTAGATAATTGGCTTGAACAATAGCTCCATCTGAATTAGATAAAGCTTTTGAAACCATCCATTTAAGCAAAGGGTTAAACTTTTGAAAATTTAATTTAAAATGACTACCTCTAAGATGTACAATAACTTTTTTATTAAAAAGTTTTGCTAATAATATCGTCCAAACATCCCTGCCAATCCATCCAACTTGAGTTGGTGTAATTGGATAATAGACCATTTTAGTACCGGCAAACATTAATTTCAAGATTAATTGGAAAAAGAATTTGAAGAAATTAATAATCATCAACAGTCCAAACTTCCCTTTTTGTTTATTACTTTTTCTAAAACTTGTTCGTAAAAATTTAATATCAAATTCATTAGTAATAACCTCCGATTCCATAAACTGCTTCATACTCAATTCAGGCCCTGAGAATGGAGGTGGTAAAGGACCAATAAATAACACTTTTTCAGTCATATACTTATAATTTCTTATTCACTTAATAATGCCTTTTTCACCTGAGTTACCCATTTATCTATTGATAGTTCCTTTCCTTTTTTACAAGCATTATCACAATAGAGTTCAAGCAACTTACGATCTAATAGCAATTTTACAATTTCATCAATATTTTCGTCTGAAGAGTTTTTTAATATTAATCCATTTATTTTATCACTTAAATAGTTTATCTCCGGTCCATGTGATGTAGAATCAATAGTTATGTAAGGTCTACCATAAAGAAACGCATGATTGATTGACAATCCGGAAAGCCCCGGAACAAAAACGACAGAAACTCCACGCATAATTCCGGCTATTTTATCTTCATCTGATATAGCTCCATGCCAAAAAATATTATCATCATACTTCATAGCCTCTTTTACAATTGAAGCATCTGGACCATCACCAATTATATCTAATTTAAGTTCTTTATCAGCTCTATTTAAATGTTTTTTTATTTCATAGTAATAATTTAACAAAAGGTCTACTCTTTTACTCTTTATAAGTCT
>PDWJ01001312.1_pt1 | contig 31190 bp, 25 predicted proteins | sample 1430881 | NCBI WGS metagenome assembly PDWJ01 (sample SAMN01162460, study PRJNA174530) | Oral metagenome, whole genome shotgun sequencing project. | biome: Marine environment; feature: Marine mammal; material: Swab sample of the gingival sulcus; isolation source: swab sample of gingival sulcus...
GTTGCTTGCTACCAGCAGGCGCCCTTCTCGCTCCTACGCTGTGATTCCGCATCCTTCGCGCAGCTCGGTCCGGTAAGCTGATCAGCGCTCTAGAGCGCCGACCAGCTTACCTCCCGTCGCCGCGCTGGTCTGCGACATCACAGCGGTTGTTGCTCGTCGGTTGCTTGCTGCCAGCAGGCGCCCTCCTCGCTCCTACGCCGTGATGCCGCATCCTTCGCGCAGCTCGGTCCGGTAAGCTGGGCTCGGCGCTCTAGAGCGCCGAGCCCAGCAGCAGGTCCTTGGCGCGATCGAGCACCGCGATGCGCTCCTTGACGAAGCTGCTCATCCGCTCGCCGAGGTGGCCGTAGGCGTGGGGAGTGAGCTCATGATAGAGCGTCTGGTAGGAGGCCTCGATCGTCTCGGGGGTGGCGTCCTGTGAGACGTTGAGGATCTCGCGAGCCAGGCTCGAGTCGAGGCTGCCGAGCTTGGCCTTGGCCATCACGATGCGCCACTCGATGTCCTCGCTGCTCATCCCGGCGGCGGCGCCGATCTCCTTGATCAGGCAGACCTCGGCGGCCTCGAAGACGCCGTCGGCGCCAGCGACGGCCACCGCGGCCATCAGCAGCTGCTCTTCGGGGGTGGGCAGCTGGATCTGTCTGGCGAGCTGGAGATAGCGCTGTACGCTCGTCCGCACGTCGAAGGTCGTGGAGCGCGAGGCCTGGCCGACCAGTCGCTGCTGCTCGTAGCGGGAGATCCGCATCGCGTCGCAGACCTCGCCGATCTTCTTGCGCTCGCGGCGATCGAGGTGACCGTCGGCGGCCATCACGCGGACCATCAGCGGGATCAGCTCGTGGTAGTAGGCTGTCAACGGGGTCGCCGGCGTCCCCTGGGCGATGCGCTGGTTGACGCTGCGCAAGGCAGAGACCCCGCGCGCCACCAGCGCGACCACGCCGGCGCGGATCGCGATCGCGAGGATGTTGAGCGACAGCAGGCTGAGCACGAGCCCAACGCTGGCCAGCACCAGCCCCGTCATCGCCGCGCCGTAGGCGTTTTTCAACGTGAAGATGCCGAGGGTCAAGGTGATCGCGCCCTCGATCAGCGTCGCGATACCGAAAAACTCAGCCGCAGAGCCCGCGCTCTGCAGGACGCCGCCAGCAGAGATCAGCAGGCCGACGAGCAGCTGCAGCGATCCGAGGATGACCAGCGTGACCCCGGCGGTGAGGACCTTGCCGCGGTCTCTCCGCTCGTCGGGGTTGGGAAAGGCGTCGGCGATCTGTGTCGTCGGTGTGGTCGTCGCCGAGGGGGGCGCGTACGGGTTTTCAGCCATCGAAGAGTCCTCCCGCGGCGGCCAGTGTAGCGCGTGGGGGCCTTTTGTGCTCTGGCCGCGGCGGGCGGGCTCGTATCCTTCCCAGCGATGGGCCCGCCCGGATCGCCCGTCGCGCCCTCCTCGCTCCTACGCCGTGATTCCGCATCCTTCGCGCAGCTCGGTCCGGTAAGTTGATCAGCGCTCTAGTCGCAGGTGCCCTCGATCGACTCGTCGATCTTCTCGGTGAGCTGCGTGAGGTAGTAGCCATTGCCGCTCTGCCCTGGCGTGCTGTACACCGTCGCCGAGACCTTGAAGTTCGTCGCGGGGTCGGTGTCGCCGGGGTAGCCGTCCTCGACGGTGAAGGTGTATCGAGGCGCCTTGAAGCTGTTGGGCAAGATCTTCCAGCGTTTGCGCTCGCTGTTGGCGGCGGTGTCGAAGTCGAAGCCATAGGCTTGGCTGAGCGCTGGTGTGGTCGGGTCGTTGCTCAAGGCGTCTCCCGAGGAGCTGAGCGTCCACTCGAGGTAGTCTGAGTTCTCTTGAAAGGCAGCAATCGGGTTCATGTTGGCGTCGAGGGCGTAAGCGCGGATCTCCGCCTTGCCCTTGTCGAAGATGTTGGTGGTGACGGCCGAGAGACGGCTGGTCTCCGGTGAGCTGTGGAGCGCCCCGGTCCAGAGGATCTTGTAGATCGCGAAGATCTTTGCCTTGGCGTCCCAGACGGCGTTGCCGGCGTCCCAGCTGCCGTTGTTGTTGAGGTCGACGAAGTCTTCGCCGTTGTCGTGTTTGTCGTTGTCGTTGGCGTCGACCCAAGGCTCGGCGGCGTCGACGAAGGGCTCGCCCTGATCGTACTGGCCGTTTCCGTTGGTGTCGGTAAAGGCCTCTTCGCCGTCGACGATCGCGATGATCGTGGCGAGCCCGTCGCGCGGGTTGCGCTCGAGGCCGGTGTTGTCCAGGCGCGAGGGTTCGGCGATGGAGGGATCGGGCTTGACGTCCACCGGGGCCGAGGGGCCCGTCTTCGGGCTGTAGAAAAAGACCTGTTGTTGGGTGTAGCTGTCAGTCTCGATCGACACAGCCCCCGCCTCGCTGCGGAACTCCGGCACGAGAGCGCTCGACGGGATCGCTGTGCCATTGCGCGCCTGCGCCGTGAGGTTGCAGGTGACCTTGATGTCCGGCACGGGCACTCGAAGCGCGCCGATGTTCACCGCGTCGCAGGTCAGGCGCAGCTTGCCGTCCACCGGTGTCTGCCCGCCGGCGGCCTTGGTGAACCTGATGCCGATCGCCTGCTTGGCGCTCAGCCCCGTGGCGTCATCATGGAACTCCGCCTCGACGGTCGCCGACCCCGGCGAGGCGTCGGAGTAGAGCTTGATCGTCGCGACGCCCGACGAGTCGGTGGCGACGTCCTTGAGCGTCTCGGGGTTCAGCAGGTCGCCATTGAAGCTGCCCTTGTTGGTGGTGAAGGAGACCTTCGCGCCGGGCTTGAGCTCGTCTTCAACGTAGACCTTCACGGTCAGCGTCGCGTAGTCCGTCCCCCCGGCGCTGATCTCGGTCTTGTCGGTGGTCAACGAGATGTACGTCTCACCACAGGCACCGAGCAGCGCGCTCGAGATGAGCAGACCGAGGCAGCTGGCAAGCAATGGGGCTTTGGGTTTCGGGGGACGCATGCGTCACCTCCCAAGGTGCGCTCCGCGCGCGGAGCTAAGCTAGGTCGACGTCAAGAGCACCCCTACACATGCCTCCCGTCGCCGGGCACGGTGGGGCCGGCCGCTTTCGATGCCCCAGGACGTTCGCCGTAGCACCCGTGTGGCTCCTGTCTTCGGCTGCGAAAGCGGCTCGGCAGCTCAGCACCGGGCGCGGTCCCGAATGTGTCGGGGTTCACCTCACGAGTTTACATCGCGTCGCGTGGATGATCCACACGGGTGACGTCCCGAGAGGTGGGCTCTCTTCAATAGGGCGTGGCTGTCTTGCAGAGGTCCTTGATCCGGTCGATGAGCGCTTTCACAGCAGGATCCGTGTGCTTGGCCAGCTCCTTGGCGGCGAGCAGCTTCACGGCCTGACAGTCGGCGTAGATGTTCTGGTCTCTGGCCTTGGCCTCTTCGATATCTCTCAACGCGCGCTTGGCCATCTCATATTTCAGCTGCAGCCGGGGGTTGTCGCTCACGGTCTTGCTGCCCTTGGGATCGGGGCATCCAGCAAGGAAAAGGAGGGGCAGGAGCAGGGCCGCCAGCGTTGTTGAAGCCGACCGGCGAAGGAGTCGTCGCATCATGTCCACACGTTACGCCGACAGACGAGGATCCGCCAGACCAGGGCGTGGCGAGGCGGCGCGGATCCACCGCGGCACGAGCCTTGCTTCCGAAGAGCGCGCGGGCTCGTCCATGTTGCGTTTCACAACAGGAGTCGTCATGCATCGCCCAGCCCTTGCCATGCTCCTCGCGCGGTCTGTCGCCGCGTTCGGAGGGTGCGCCGATGAGGTGTACGAGGTGAACCCGGATACGTTTTCTCAAGGTGGCGACGGAGCGACCCAGGCGGATGGGGAGCTGCCGAAGGTCGACGGCGCGGCAACCCCGGACGTTGCGGGCGGCAACGACACCGGTCCGGCAAAGGACCAGGGCAGCCCGGCGCTCGACAGCGCGTCGGCGGGCGCCGATGCCTGTGTCAACCCAACCTCCCGCGGTGTGACGTTCAGCTACCCGAAGGACGCGCGTTCGTCGCTGGTGCTGCAGTAAAGGTTGGGCTGTGATGTCAACGTCTCCTCGAATCCCCGCGATCGGCGCCGCGCTCATCGTCGCGCTTTGGGTGTCCCCCACGCCGGCCAAGGTCACCTCCTTTGCCGACGCTCCAAAGGAGATCCCGACCAAGGAGAAGAAGGCCAAGCCGCCGCTCTACGAAGCGCTGATGAGGGGCTTCATCTTCGGCTCTTACGGTCGAATCAGCCTCTCGACGGACCTCCGCGAAGGCTCCAAAGGCAAGCCGGTCACGGTGGTGTCACGCGGCCCTCGCCTCGAGGAGTCACCCTACGCCGAGCTGAACCTGGGCTATCGCTTCTTCCGCGGCGACGACAAGATGAGCTTCAAGTTCCTCTTCACGCTGGCGCTGCTCGAAGATGTCTTTCATTACAACGGTAAGTTCGAGGCGAGCCTGGCGATCCGCAACCTCTACCTCGAGATCGACAACGTTTTTACCAAACACCTCTCGATCTGGGCCGGATCGCGGATGTACCGTGGTGACGACATCTACCTCGTCGACTTCTGGCCGCTCGATGATCTCAACACGCTCGGCGCTGGCTTGAAGCTGACGTTCAACACCACCTACATCCTGCTCCATGCCGGCGTGAACCGCCTCGACGATCCCTACCAGCGGCAGCAGATCTCCGTGCCGACCAAGACGATCGACACCCAGGCGGTGGACGTGCTCGATCGGCAGAGGACGATCATCAGCGCGAAGCTCGTCCACGAGATCCACGATATGTTGCCCTGGCTCTCGATGAAGGCGATCGCCTATGGGGAGCTCCACACGCTGCCGAAGGGCGAGCGCCGCGTCGAGGAGGAGCAGCTCGAGGAGCTGCCTATGGACGTCGGCTGGGTCATCGGCGCGCAGCTGGGCTTCTGGGGCTTCGGGCGCAACGCCTTCGCGAACCTCTTTCTCCGGCTCGGTGGCGGCCTCGGGGCCTACGATGAGCTCGAGGTGCCGCGTGGGCTGGGCCTCGACAAGCGTACGACCGACGCTCGCGAGTTCCGGCTTGGCCTCTCGGCCAACTATGAGCGAGGCCGCTTCGGCCTCCTCGCCGGCAGCTACCTGCGCTACTTCCGCGACGCCGACGGGATCGGCTCCGATCCCGACGACGGCTGGGAGTTCGTGTTGGCGCTGCGTCCGATGATCTACATCACCCGGCATTTTCACCAGCTCTTCGAGGTCTCGATCCAGACTCGGCGCCCCGATGGGTTGGATCCAGAGACGAACAGCCACCTGGTGCCGACCGTCGCGAAGGTCTCCGTGATGCCGGCGCTGACCCTCGACCGCGGCTCCTACTCGCGGCCGCAGCTGCGGCTCGTCTATACGCTCTCTTATCTCGACTCGGGTGCGCGGCGGATGTTTCGCGAGGAAGACCCGCGCTTCGATCGGACGTTGCACCACTACCTCGGGGTGCAGGTCGAGTGGTGGTACAACAGCGCCTACCGCTAGCGGTCGGAGGCTAGCGCTATGACAATGAAGAGCTGTGTTCCTCTCGGGAGAACTACGATGGTTGCCGATCCTCGCCGCTTGGCTCTTCTGTCGACCCTCGTCGGTCTGGCGGTCGTCATGACGCTCGGCGCTTGCCACGCGCCACCGCCCGGGACCGCCGGCGATCGGCGTATCACCTCCAACGTCGAGGATTGGCGTGATGAGGTGATCTACCAGATCCTCGTCGATCGCTTCTCTGACGGAGACCTCTCGAATAACTACAACGTCGATCGTTCGGGGCTACGCCGAGGCCAGTACCAGGGCGGCGACTGGCAGGGCATCATCGACAAGATCCCCTACCTGAAGACGCTCGGCGTGACGGCGATCTGGATCAGCCCGGTGGTCCGCAACCTCGAGAGCGACGCGGGCTTTTCGTCCTATCACGGCTATTGGACGCAGGACTTCCTCGACGTCAACCCGCACTTCGGCGACATGGCGAAGATGCAGGAGCTGGTCGATGCGCTCCACGACAACGGCTTCAAGGTCATCCTCGACATCGTGACCAACCACATTGGCCAGCTCTTCTACTACGATATGAACGGCAACGGGCAGCCCGACGAGACACTCTTTGGCGGCGGCGGCCAGAGCTACGGCTCACAGAACGAGGACGTCCCGGGGCGCCTGACGCGCGCCTCGGAGTGGGATCCCGACTACGACAGCCGCACGATCCAGCGCTTCACCTCCCTCGGAGAGTCGGGGCCGGCGCCGATCCGGTGGGTCTATCAGCCCGAGATCAATCGGCGACCGATCATGCCGAAGATCTTCCAGAGCCCGAGCTGGTACCACAAGCGTGGTCGGATCACGGTCTGGGAGGCCAAGCCCGGCCTCGGCAGCAAATGGTGCCCCACGGCTGTCGACAACAACGTCGAGCTCTGCCCCTATATTCGCGAGCAAGAGACCCTCGGCGACTTCCCTGGTGGCCTGAAGGACCTCGCCACCGAGCGGGCTGACGTGCGAGAGGCGCTGATCCAGTCGTTCAAGTTCTGGCTCGAGGTCGGGGACTTCGACGGCTTCCGCATCGACACCCTCAAGCACGTCGAGCACGGGTTCTGGCAGGCCTTCTCGCCGGCGATGCGAGCGCACGCCAAGAGGCTGGGCAAGCAGCGTTTCCTTCAGTTCGGCGAGGCCTTCACCGGCGCGGACAAGCTGCTGGCCAGCTATACCCATCACAATGAGGTCGACTCGGTGTTCTACTTCTCGCAGAAGTACCGGGTCTTCGATGGCGTCTTCAAGCACGGCGTCGCCACCCGAGAGATCGAGAACCTCCACAACGATCGAGTCGCGCTCTATGGCGCGAGGCCGATGCCCGGCGGCGCGGGGCAGGCGCCGCAGGATATCCTGATCAACTTCATGGATAACCACGACGTCGCGCGCTTCCTCGACCAGACGACCCCCGAGGCGCTCAACGCGGCGCTGATCTATCTGCTGACCACCGTCGGCATCCCCTGCATCTACTACGGCACCGAGCAGCTCTTCGATGGGGGCAACGACCCGGGCAACCGGGAGAGCATGTGGCTCGGCAACCCGAAGCGTCAAATCGCCCCATGGGATACGGAGAACAGCACGTTCAAGCAGATCCAGACGCTGATCAAGCTGCGCAAAGACTACGCCCCGCTGCGCCGCGGCGACTTCGCGATCACATGGGCGACGGATCACACCGGCGAGGAGAGCGACGCGGGTATCATCGCCTATGAGCGCGCCCTCGGCGGTCAGCGCGTGCTGGTGGTGATCAACTCCAAGGCCTGTACGGACACGAAGAAGAGCTCGCAGACAAGCTTCCAGGGCACGCTGATGACCACTGGCTTCGCCCCCGGGACCAAGCTCTCGAACGTGCTGCCGGATACGGATCCGCAAGACAGCTTCACGGTCTCTGCGGGCGGCACGCTGGATATCACCGTGCCCTGCCGTAGCGGAAAGATCCTCGTCGAGCGCTAGACCTTCGAGTCGAGGTAGCCATGTATCGCCGCACGTTCTCGGTCAAGACCTTCGCCATCTTCGCCCTCCTCACCGCGGGCGCGCGGCTCGTCTGCGCCTGTTCGGAGCTGCCCGCCGGCTTTACCCTCGACGGCGCCTTCGTCGGCGAGGCGGGCTTGACGCCCGATCCCGACGCGGGCGGTCCGACGCCCGACGGGACGCCGCAGGTCGACCAGGGGCCGCAGCGCGACGCAGCCGCGCCGCCGCCTGAGGTCTTCGACTGGCGCGACGCGGTGATGTACTTCGTGATGCTCGATCGCTTCAACGACGGCGACAGCAGCAACAACAACCCAGAGGCCAACGTCGAGACGCCGGCGAACTGGCAGGGCGGCGACCTCGCCGGGCTCTTGGCCAAGCTGAAGAGCGGCTACTTCACGCAGCTCGGTGTCAACGTGCTCTGGCTCTCGTCGCCGGTGGATACCCCCAAAGGACGCTACCTCGGGGTCCGCGATCCGCATTACTACAGCGGCTACCACGGCTACTGGCCCGGCGATCTGACCAGGGTCGAAGAGCATCTCGGAGACCTCGCGCTGCTCAAGCAGGTCGTCGACGAGGCGCATAAGCGGAGCATCAAGGTCCTCTTCGACTATGTGATGAACCACGTTCATGAGCTCTCGCCGACCTACATCAACAACAAGGGGTGGTTCTGGCCGAACCAAAAGGGCGGAGGAGACTGCATCTGCGGCGGCAACTGCTCCTGGGCCGGTCCAGAGGGGCTGAAGTGCTGGTTCGACCCCTTCCTGCCTGACTTCAACTTCACCATCGCCGCGGCGCGGAAGCACTCCATCGACAACGCGATCCAATGGATCAAAGACACTGGCATCGACGGCTTCCGCCTCGACGCGGTCAAGCATATCGAGGTGGCCTGGCTGAAGGAGCTGCGCACCCGCGTCGAAGCGGAGATCCCGAAGCAGCCGGGGGAGCGCTTCTACATGGTCGGCGAGACCTTTGACGGCGACAAGAACGTGCTGAAGAAGTATGTCAACCCGCAGACGATGCTCGATGGGCAGTTCGACTTCCCGCTGCGCGCCGAGCTCGTCAAGGTGATCCTCGCCCGCCAGGGCAGCTTCAACGACCTCCATGGCTTCTTGAACGGAAACGAGGGCTTCTATGGCGCCAACGCGATCATGGGGACCTTCCTCGGCAACCATGACATCCCGCGGTCGATCCACTTCGCCGAGGACTCGCCGCTCTGGGGCGATGTCTGGAGCGATGGCAAGGATCGCGCGTGGGTCGACCAACCTAGCGCGCCGGCCAAGACCTCGGCCTACGAGCGCCTCGGGGTCGGTTTCATCGCGCTGATGACGCTCCCCGGCGTGCCGCTGATCTACTACGGTGACGAGGTCGGGATGGCCGGCGCTGGCGATCCCGACAACCGCCGCTTCATGCAGTGGACCGGCACGACCGCCGCGCAGGAGAAGCTCCGCACGCTGATCGGCAAGCTGACCAAGGTGCGCTCGCAGCATCCGGCGCTACGCTACGGCAGCCGCAAGGGCCTGGTGGTGCAACACGACGTCTACGCCTACGAGATGAGCCACAAGACAGATAAGCTGATCGTGGTGTTAAACCGCGCCGATGGCCAGCAGACCGTGAACCTCTCCGGCCCGTCTTACCAGGACCTGCTCAGCGGCCAGTCGTTTGGGGGGAGCGTGACGGTGCCGCCCCGCGGCGGGGTGATCCTCCAATAGAGGATCGGACGGACGAGCGACGACGCCGGCGGAGGGGTGCTCTTAGCTGCGTGGCGCTTCTCGCGGCGGGATCCACCCGCCGAAGGCTTGCTCGAGCCGCAGCGCCGCCGCGATGGTGAGGTGGTCTGCGCCATGGCCGCCCACGACCTGCACGGCCAGCGGCATGCCGTCCTCGTCGAGGCCCATCGGTACGGAGGTCGCCGGCAGCTCCATCGCGTTGAAGAGCGCGGTGTAGATCCAATCGAGCGGGTAGCGCAGGGGCTCGCGGTGTAGGGGCGCGACCCGCGGATGCACAGGCAGCAGCAGCAGCGACCCATCGCCGAGCAGCGTGTCGAGCACGGAGCGCAGGCGACGACCGAGGGCGCGAAAGGCGACGCGCGGGGTCTCGAGGTTGATGAAGGTGTCATCGAGGGCAGCCAGCGCGAGCGCCTCGGGCATATGTCGTGGCTGACCGCGTAGGCTGCGGAGGACCTCGGTCACGATGTTGATCCCGCGACCGTCCTCGCTGATCAGCTCGCCGAAGGTCGGCCCGCCGGCGCTGGCCAGCATGCTGCCCCAGATCGGCATCGCCAAGGGCAGCAGGCCATGGCTCCAGGGGGCGACCCGCGCCCCCTGCTCGGCGAGCGCAGCCGCGGCGGCGTGAACGGCGGCGCGGATCGGCGGCGTGGGAGGGGAGGCCATCTTGCCAAAGTGCTCGCAGGTGTAGACCCGGCGCCCGCTAAAGGTTACGCTACGGGGATCGGGCAGCAGCCGGTCGTCGGCCGGTGGTGGCCCACCGTCGGGCTCGGGGCCGGCGACGATGCGAAGCAGGGGCATCAGATCGGTGGCCTTGCGCGCGATCGGCCCAGCGCAGCAGAAGCGCGAAAAGAGGCCATCGGCGGGGGGGTAGTGGCCTCTCAGCGGGACCGTCCCGCCGGTCGGTTTATGGCCAAAGACGCCACAGAAGGCCGCCGGCATCCGGATCGAGCCGCCGACGTCGGAGCCGATGCCGAAGGAGGTCGCCCCCGAGCCGATGATCGCGGCCTCGCCGCCGCTGGAGCCCCCGGCGGTGCGGTGATAGGCGTAAGGGTTGCCCGTACGCCCATAGACCAGGTTGTCCGACTCCATCCACATCGCCATCTCGGGCACGTTGGTCAGCCCGAGGGGGATCGCCCCAGCGAGGCGGATCCGCGCGACGGCGGTGGCGTCGCGCTCCGCTCGCACGTGGCGTCGATAGATCGAGCCAGCGCTCTGCGGGTACCCTGCGAGGCCGAAGGTCTCTTTGACCGTCCAGGGCACCCCCCAGAGCGCGCCATAGGCGTTGCCGCGGCGGAGCGCGTCGTCAGCCTCGTCGGCCTCCGCCAGCGCGGCCTCGAAGCGCTCGACCACCACCGCGTTGAGCCTCGGGTTGACGTGTTCGATCGCCGCGATCGACAGCTCCGTGAGCTCCCGAGAGGAGATCTCGCGCTGCCGGATCAGCTGCGCCAGCTCCAGGGCTCCATGGCCCTCGAGCAGAGCACCTGGTCTCGCGGCGTCGCGGTGGTTGTCCATCAGCTCAGTCATCAGATCGACCCCTCTTCCTTGGCAGCCTGTTGATCGAGCCCTCCCATCGCGACCAGCCCTTCGAACCGAGCTCGTCGTCGCTCAGCCTCGCCGTAGCACCACGATGGCGGCGTTTTCGCGCCGCGATCTCGGCTCGAATGGCGTCGCCTCGCTCTAGGCCTCAGAACGCTCGCCAGACCACCCGGATGGCTCGTGTCTTCGGCTACGAAATCGGCTCGGCAGCTCAGCACCCGGCTCGGTCCCGGATGTGTAGAGGGGCTCCTTTGGCGTCCTCGGTCGCGACGGCGGTCGCGACGCCGGCGATGCCCTCACCGCCGTCGACCCGCAGCACGCAGCCGTTGATCCAGCCCGCCTCGGGGCGGGCGAGCAGAGAGACGACGCGAGCGACGTCCTCGGGTTTGGTCACGCGGCCGGATGGGTTGCGGGCCGCCGCGTCGGCGAGGAGCCGCTCCCAGCCTGGGATCTTGCGCAGCGCCGGCGTGTCGCAGACTCCCGGGCAGAGGGCGTTCACCGTGGCTCCGCGGGGCGCGAGCTCCAGCGCGAGCTGGCGGCAGTGAGCCTCCAGCGCCGCCTTCGCCGCGCTCACGGCGCCATAGGCGGGCCAGGCGACCTCGCTGCCGGCGCTGGTCAACGCGAGGACCCGCGCGCCGGGGAGCGCGAGGAGGTCACGGGCGAGCAGCTCCTGCAGCCAATAGACGAGGCTATGCGCCATCACGTCGAGGGTCATGGCCATCGCCTTGGCGTCGATCGCGCCCTTGGCTCCGAGCGAGCGTTCGGTCGTGTCGGGTCCGCCGCCCGCGATGTAGGGGCGCAGGCTGCCAAAGGCGAGGCTATGGAGCAGCAGCCCGACGCGCTCTCCGGAGAGCGCCTCGCCGAGCGCGTCGAGCATCGTGAGGCGGGTCTTGGGATCGGCGGCGTTGCCGTTGAGCATCAGGGCGCGCTGGCCGCTGCGCTCGACGTCGCGCCGCACCTCTTCGGCGCGGTGCAGGGTCGCCCGGAGGTCGAAGTGAACACCACAGATGTGAAAGCCTCGGGTCGCCAGCGCCCGCGCGCTCGCGGCGCCGAAGCCGCTCGAGCCGCCGAGGATGATCGCCCATCTCGCCTTGTCCGCTGTCATACCGCGCTTAGCTTACGTGAACGAGCGGGCTGCACGCGAGGGCGAATCGCGGTCGCCACCAGCGTAGACCGTGGTGCTCCGGAGAGCACCCCCACGTTCGGGAGCGAGCGGGTGCTGAGCTGCCGAGCCGATTTCGCCGCCGAAGACAGCAGCCTGTTGATCGAGCCCTCCCGCCGCGACCAGCCCTTCGAACCGAGCTCGTCGCCGCTCAACCTCGCCGTAGCGCCACGATGGCTGCGGTTTCGCTCCGCGATCTCGGCTCGAATGGCGTCGCCTCGCTCGGTCCCGAGTGTGTAGGGGGGCTCTGAGGCGCACCCCTACACATGTCTCCCGTCGCCGGCCACAGCGCCGCTGGCCGCTTTCTACGCCTCAGAGAGCTCGCCGTACCACCAGTGCGCTACGCGGAGGTCGGCTCGAAGGTGGGCTCGGCCTCGGGGGTGTCCTCGACCTTGCGCTGGCCTGCGACTGACCAGCCAAGCTTCAGACCGACGATAAAGAAACCGACGCCGAGCATCCCGAGAGCAAAAATGGCGTCGCCGATGACGCGCAGCCAGCGCAGGATCTGGAGGTGGTCTTGCTGCATGAACTCGGCGGAGCGGGCGTACCAGATGCCGTGTTCAACGGAGGCGATGGTCTGGAGGACACCGACTGGCAAGAGAGAGAGGAGGACCATCAGCGCTAGACCGATATTGATTGTCCAAAACGAGAAGCTCAGCACACGAAAACCCCAGATCTGCCGGGTGTTCATGGCCCGGAGGCTAAAGAGCATCAACCCGATCCCCAGCATCCCATAGACGCCGAAGAGCGCGGTGTGCCCGTGAACCGCGGTCAGATTGAGGCCCTGCATGTAGTACAGAGCGATCGGCGGGTTGATCAAGAAGCCGAAGAGCCCAGCACCGACGAGGTTCCAGAAGGCCACCGCTATGAAGAAATAGATCGGCCAGCGGTAGTGGGTAACCCACGCCGCCGCGCGGGTCTCGCGGAGGTTCTTGACAGCCTCGAATCCGATGAGGACCAAGGGGACGATCTCAAGCGCGGAGAAGACCGAGCCCCACGCCAGGACGCCGGTGGGCGTGCCGGCAAAGTAAAGGTGGTGCATCGTGCCGATGATGCCGCCCGTCAGGTAGACCGTACTCGAGAAGACGGCAGCCTTCCCCGCGGAGCTGGCGCGCACCAGCCCGATCCGACTGAAGAGGAACGCGATGACCACCGTGGCGAAGACCTCGAAGAAGCCCTCGACCCAGAGGTGCACGAGCCACCAGCGCCAATACTCGACGATGCTGAGCGGCGTGTGGCGACCCCACATCAAGCCGGCGCCATAGAAGAGGCCAATGGCGGCCGACGCGACGACGAAGAGCCATAGCAGCGTACGACTCTCCTTCTGCGAGCGGATGGCCGGCATCAGGGCGCGGACGAGGAGGAAGAGCCAGATGAAGAGGCCGGCAAAGAGGAAGATCTGCCAGAAGCGGCCAAGATCGACGTACTCATAGCCCTGGTGGCCAAACCAGAAGTTGGTGACCAGGTCCAGCTTCTGCATCACACCGAGCCACTCGCCCGCCAGCGAGCCAACGACGATCACCAGCAGCGCCAAGAACAGCACGTTCACACCCAGCCGCTGAAAGCGCGGCTCGTTGGCCGATACAGCGGGGGCGACGAAGAGGCCGGTGGCCAGCCAGGCCGTGGCGATCCAAAAAATGCCGATCTGCACATGCCAGGTGCGAGCCACGGAGTAGGGCAGGATCGCCGCCAGGTCGATGCCGAAGAACCCCTGCCCTTCGACGCCATAGTGGGCGGTGATGATGCCCATCAGGACCTGGGTCAACATCAAGGCGGCGACGACCCAGAAATACTTGAGGGTGGCGCGCATCGACGGTGTCGGCTCGAGGCCGAGCAGGGGATCGGCCGCGGGGATCTTCATCGGCTCCTCCTCCTTGCCCGCCGCCATGAACCAGACGAGGCCGCCGATACCCGCGAGCAGCACCAGGATGCTGAGCATCGACCAGGCGAAGATCCCTGTGGTCGGTCGGTTGCCGATGAGCTCCTCCGGTGGCCAGTTGTTGGTATAGCTGATGTCGTTTTTGGGTCGGTTGGTCGCGCACGCCCAGGATGTCCAGAAGAAGAACGCCGCCAAGACGCGACGGCGCTTGGCGTCCTCCAGGGTTGGCTCGCGCATCGCGTAAGCCTGCCGGAGTTTGCTTAGCGCGGGATCCTTGCCAAAGAGGCTGTCGTAGTGGGCGGCGACGCGAGCCACAGCCTTGGCGCGCACGGCGGAGATCGTCAGGTTTTTCGAGCTGGTGTCGTAGGTGTTTTTCCGAATGTCGGTCCGCAAGCGTTCGCGCAACGAAGCCTGGTCAGACGACGAACGCTTGCTATACGGAACGCCACCCTCTTTCATGCTCATGATGTCGAGCATCGCGACGAGCTCGCGATGGAGCCAGTCGGCGGACCAATCTGGGGCGACATACGCTCCATGGCCCCAGACTGAACCAAGCTCCTGACCGCCGGCGGTCTGCCAGACCTTTTGCCCCTTCCGGATGTCCTCGCCGGTGTAGACGACGAGGCCTTTCGCTGTGACGACTCGCTCAGGGATCGGCGGCGCCTGGACGTAGATCTGGCGCCCGTAGTAGCCCAGCACGCCGAACGACAGGATCACGACTGCCCAAAACCCGATCCAAAACTTCTTCGACTTGCTCATCGGATACCTCCCTTGCACTCCCTCGCGCTTTATTGAAACTGCGCCATTGCGGAATTAAGGACCTTTAAATCCGGAATAAACCCACCGTAAAGTCCAGAAATGTGGATGTCAAGGTCCACTTTGTCTTGCGTCGTGTTCGGCGGCACTTGTCGGTGAGCAGGTATCGCTGCACACTCCCCTGGGCGCCCTTTTGCCCCGGCGCCGAGGGATGAGATGATCACGCAGACTGCCGAGTACGCTCTCCGCGCCGTCGCCCACCTGGCACAACGGCCGGAGGCACCTCAGACGACGCGGGATATCGCGCGTTCAACCCGCGTCCCGGTCGGCTACCTAGCGAAGGTTTTGCAAACCCTCGTCCGGGCGCAGCTCGTCCGCTCTCGACGGGGCGTTCGTGGTGGATTCGTCCTCGAGCAGCCGGTGGAGCGACTCACGCTCCTCGACGTCATCAACGCCGTCGACCCGATTCAACGCATCCGCAAATGTCCCCTCGGCCTCGCAGAGCACGGGAGGAACCTCTGTCCGCTCCATAGGCGACTTGACAACGCGATGAAGGACATCGAGGAGACGCTAGCCGGCACCTGCATCTCCCAGATCCTCGAACGCTCTGATGATCAGGTCTCCTTCGGAGTGCCAGACGCCTCCCTCCAGGAGACGTGAACAGTCGGCGAGACGTGAACAGTCGGGCTGTAGTTGCGGTTGAGCGCTGCGGACTCGAGCAGCTCTATCGCTTTAGAACACCGGGGGCTCGAGCGCGCGCATACAGTCACGGCGGTCCTCGCAGGGCTTTTGGAGGCATTTGCGGAACTCGGCCTCTCCTTTCGCGGAATAGAGGGGCCAGTGGTGGCAATAATCGTCGGAAAAGCTCGGTTTGTTGGCGTTAAGGCAGAATTGGCGGGCTTTCTTGCAGTCCTTGAAGAGCTGGGTGTTGGCTACCGGGCCACCAGCCCCTTTTTCGGCGCCACGACGTACACAGACGTCGTCACTACCAACGCAGGGGGTTCGTTCGTTGAGACAAGCCGTCATTTCGTCGCTGTTGGCTGGATTGTAGAGGTCGTCAAAGGCCGCGATCGCCGCCGTGTCAGCGCACTTGGTGGCGCAATCATTGCTGCCAGACTTGCATTCATTCGTATAGTTACAATGCGCCTTGCACCAATTGACGAGATGACTGGTGGTCGTTGTACTCTCCGAGTCAGAGCAAGCGGTGGCTATCGTTAACACTAGTGAGAGCGTGAAAAAAGCTACGGATCTCATGGGACCTCCTTTGTTGAATTAAGAGCTTCCCTACAAATTCCTCCCGTCGCCGGGCACAGCACTGCCGGCCGCTTTCTAGGCCTCAGAAAGTTCGCCGTACCACCAGTATGGCTCATTTCTTCGGCTACGAAATCGACTCGGCAGCTCAGCACCCGGCTCGGTCCCGAATTTGTGGGGAAGCTCTTAAGCGTGAGCCAAGAATTTCGGCGGTTCCATGATCCGGAGCACACGTCGCGAGCTTTTTGTCTTGAGGCCGGACGCGCGAACAGCTGCCCTCACTCGCCTGATTCCGAAGCGCCGCCTGCAATTGCAATGGCTTATCGATGATCCGCTGGGGGGTCTTTTCGGACACGGTTTGATGGAGGACCTCAGGAGGCAGACTGAGGTGTCGCAGGATCGTCTGGGCGATAGCGAGGGGATACGTACAAAGGAGACGGAACGCTACCACGAAGAGCACCCCCCACACATTCGGGACCGAGCCGGGCGTTGAGCTGCCGAGCCGATTTCGTAGCCGAAGAAGCGAGCCATACGGGTGGTACGGCGAGCGCTCTGAGGCCTAGAGCGCTGCCCAACTGACCTCCCGTCGCCGCGCTGGTCTGCGACATCACAGCGGTTGTCGCTTGTCAGTTGCGTGCGACCAGCAGGCGCCCTTCTCGCTCCTACGCCGTGATTCCGCATCCTTCGCCCAGCTCGGTCCGGTAAGCTGATCAGCGCTCTAGAAAGCGGCCGGCAGCGCGGTACCCGGCGACGGGAGGCATTTGTCGGGGTGCTCCTAAACCAGCGAAGCCGGGTGGCGAGACCCCTGTCCGAGCTGTGATGACGCTGCTTTCGAGGTCGCGGTGCTCGTGGTCGAGCAGAGCGCTCACCTCGTCGATGCCATCGCCTTGGAGCCCCGTGACGGGTCGCGGTTGTGAGCGACGCCAGCGCGCTCAGCCGCGCTCGTCCTCCCGCGCGCGGCGGTCGTCGCGGAGGTGGCGGCGAATGATCCCGCGTAGATCCTCCGCTGCGACGCCTTGCTCGAAGCGCATATCCGGGTGGGGCTGGTTCATCATCAGGGCGAGCATCGCCTGCTCGTTGGGCCGCCCACGACGCCAGCGCTCCACCAGGATGTTGGGCCCGGCGAAGCAGCGCCCAAAGCAGGCCTCGTGGAGGATGCCGACCTCGTCCTCGACGCCGCTCTTGGCGATAGCCTCGCGCGCCGCCGACTCGATCGCCTCGCTGCTCCGGCCGCACGAGAGGCCGCGGCAGATCCGGAGCACGATCCCGTCGTCGATCGGTGTGACGTCGTCGTCGGCCATGGTCCGAGGCTAGCTCATCCGCTGCCAAGATGGCATGGCAACTCGCCTCGCAGTGTCGGGGTGGCGCGCCCTGCAGCCTCACGAGCCTCGTTGGCGCAGCGAGGTGCTGAATGCGCCGGTCAGACGGACGTGGTATCGAAATTGCTTACCGCACCTTGTGGCGGTCGTCGCCGCGCACTCGGAAACCTATGCTCTCCCTCTTTGCACCCACATCGCCGCTCCGCACGCTGGTGGACGTGGCCTGGATCGCCGCCTTCATCGCGGTGATGGCGCTCATGTTGTGCGGCGGCGAGGGTCAGCGAAGCTTGAAGGGGGTGAGGCTGGAGCTGATCGAGGGTAAGCAGAAGCGCGGTCTCTACCTGCCCAGCGGCGCGCGGGTCGGCGAGATGCACCAGACCATCGAGCGTCACAAGCAAGGCTGGCGAGTCACGGAGCGCTTCTTTGTCGTCGCTCCTGGGGCGCCGCGCCAGATTGGCTGGTCACGGGCCACGCTACGCCAAGACCTCTCGCTACACACGATCAGCGTCAGCGTCGATCCGACCAAGCTCGCCGCGCTGACCGGGTTGAGCCCAGAGATCGCCAGCGGCCTCTCCCTCGGGAGGCTGACCTTGAGCGGGCGCTGCCAGCTCGCCACCGGCAACTGCGACGTCTCGGGCGCGCTTGGCAAGCGGCGGGTCAACCAGACCATCCTCGCTGGACGGGGCCCGGTGCTGCCAGCGGCGCTGCTGCCGCTGCTGGCGAGGGGCGTGCTTGGCAACCGTGCGCAGCTGGTCGTCTTCGATCCTCTGACGATGCGGCGCCGGGTCGTGGTCTATCAGATCGTCGAGCGCACCAAGCGTGAGGTGGCTGGGCGGATGGTGCCGGCGATTCGCCTCAAGCAGGACGTCGAGGGCATGAACACAGAGCTATGGGTCGACGCCCGCGGGCGGCTGATCGAGGAGACCCTGATACTCGGGGTGAAGGTCAAACACGAGGCCTGGGACTTCTGATGATGAAGAGCGGCAAGCGCAGCGAGCGCGCCAGGAGCGCCGATAGCGCCAATAGCGCTGGCGCCAAGAGAGGTGAGGTCGTGCTGCGGCTGTGCGGGGTCGAAAAGACCTTCGGCGCCTTCGCGGCGGTGAAGGGCGTCGACCTCGAGGTGCGAGCGGGGGAGGTCTTTGGCTTCCTTGGGCCGAACGGCGCGGGCAAGACCACCACGCTGCGGATCGTCACCGGGCTTTTGCAGCCGACGGCGGGGCGGGTCGAGGTCTGCGGCGTTGACGCGGTGAAGCGACCGCTCGAGGCGAAGCAGCGCGTCGGCTTCATCGGCGACCGACCCTACCTCTACGAGAAGCTCACCGGCGCCGAGTTTCTGCGCTTCGTTGGCGGGCTCTGGGGCATGCGCCCGCGGGAGATCCGTGCGCGGGGTGGGCTCTGGCTCGAGCGCTTCGATCTCGCCAGCTGGGCTGGCGAGCCGGTGGAGTCCTACTCCCATGGGATGCGTCAGCGGCTCCTGCTCTGCAGCGCGCTGATGCATGAGCCCAAGCTGCTGATCCTCGACGAGCCGATGGTCGGCCTCGACCCGCGCGGCGCCGCGCGGCTCAAAGCGGTGATGCGCAACCTCGCCGACGAGCACGACATCGCCGTGCTGATCTCGACGCATACGCTCGACGTGGTCGAGCAGGTCTGCGACTCGCTGGCGATCATCGACCGCGGGCGCCTGGTCACGTGCGGCCCTCTCGACGAGGTGCGGCGTCAGCACCACGCCGAGGGCGTACGCCTCGAGCAGCTCTTTTTGCAGATCACCGAGCGTGCGGCGAGCGAGGGCGGCGCGGCGAGCGAGGGTGGCGCGGCGAGCGAGGGCGGCGCGGCGAGCGAGGGTGGCGCGGCGAGCGGCGCTGCCGGCGAGGAGCGCGATGCCTGAGCGACGCGCCGGGCGGCCGCGGCAGGTCTGGCTGCTGACGGTGGTGCTGCCGAAGCTCTGGCGCCTCGGGCGCGCCTCGTCGGGGCAGCGCATGACGCGGCTGTTTTTCGCCCTGGTAGGGCTGCTGATCGCCTATGGGCTCTATCGGGGCGGCGTCTGGTTTCTGCAGCTGGCCTACAAGGTCGAGGTGATCGGTCCGCTGCTCTGCCAGCGGCTGCTCGACATGGTGCTGCTGATCATCCTCAGCGTGCTCTTGCTCTCGAATATCGTCACGGCGCTCTCGAGCTTCTTTCTCTCCAAGGATCTCGACCTGCTGATGGCGGCGCCGATCCCGCCGCGCTCGCTCTTCGCCGCGCGCTTCCTCGAGCAGATGGTCCACTCGTCGTGGATGGTGCTGGTCTTCGGCGCAGCGGTCTTGCTCGCCTTCGTCAAGGTGATGGGGACGCCGCTGTCCTACCTCGCGGTGGCCGCGACGCTGCCGCCCCTTCTGGTCTTACCGGCGGCGCTGGGGGCGGTGTTGACGATGCTGCTGGTCAGCTCGCTGCCGGCGGCGCGAGCCCGCGACATCCTGGTCGCGCTGCTCTTTGTCGCGTTCATCGTGCTCTACCTGGTGCTGCGGCTCGTCGAGCCCGAGCGCTTCCTCAACCCCGACGGCTTCGCCTCGATGGTGAGCTTCCTGGCGAGCTTCTCGTCGCCTTCGGGGGGCTGGCTGCCGTCACGCTGGGGCGCGGAGGCGATCGCCGCGACCTTCCGCGACCACGCTGGCGCGGGGCGTCTTGGGCTCTTGCTGGCCGGGCTATGGACCAGCGCGGGCAGCGCCTGGGTGATCGCTTCGGCGGTGTTTCGCGTGGTCTATGTCGGGGCGTATTCGCGGAGCCAGCAGGGGCGGAAGGTGGCCCGGCTGTCACGGCTCTGGGCGCGGCTTTGCGGGCGACCGCTGCCGAAAGAGGGGCAGCTCCGCGCCCCCGGGCGTCGCGGCGCGGAGTCCGATTGGCTGCGCGCCGCCGGTGCGCTGGCGCCGCAGGGCCCGACCCGAGAGTTCATCATCAAAGACCTCAAGCTGCTCTTGCGCGACGCCTCACAGTGGTCGCAGCTGGTGCTGCTCTTGGCGCTGGTCTTCGTCTATCTCTACAACTTCAGCCACTTTCGCAAGCTCGGCGACAGCGGCCTGATCGGCCCGCTAGCGATCTTCTTGCTGGGGTTGGCGCTCTCGGGTTTCGTGACCACCGCGGTGAGCGTGCGCTTCGCCTTCCCGTTGATCTCGATGGAGGGGCGGATGCTCTGGCTGCTGCGCTCGGCGCCAATCTCGGCGCGGCAGATCCTCCGTGCGAAGCTCGTCTCGACGCTGCCGCCGCTTCTGATCGTGGCCGAGCTGATGTCGATCGCCTCGTCGTGGCTGCTCGGTCAGCCTCCACTGATCATGCTCCTCTCGGCGGCGGTCGCGCTCTTCACAGCCCTCGCCGTGGCGTCGATCGCCACCGGCGTTGGCGCGCTGATGCCCGACTATCGAGCCGAGAGCGCGGCGAAGGTCGCGGCGTCGTTCGGCGGCCTGGTCTGCATGAGCGTGGCGATGATCGCCGCCTTCGCGATGGTCGCCTGGGCCGCCTATCCAGCCTACCTGCTGCACGTTGGCCGCACCGATCGCGCACTGACCTTCGTGCTCTGTGCGCTCGGCGCGATGGTCACGCTGGCGCTCGCGATTGGGTTACCGCTGTGGCTCGGTGGGCGAGCGCTGGAGCGCCAAGAGCCCTAAGAGAGCACCCCTACACAGTCCTTTCGTCGCCGTGATGTCGCAGACCAGCGCAGCGACGGGAGGTAAGGTGGTCTGCGCTCTAGAGGTCTTCCAGGTCCTCGCGACAGATCCCATACTCGCCATAGAGCCTCTCAGCACAGGTAGGACAGATGCCGTGGGTGAACGTCATGCCGGCGTGTTGCTCGACGTATTGCTCTAGGAGCGTCCACCCTGCCTCGTCATCGCGGATCTTGTGACACGACGAGCAGATTGGCATCAGCTCGCGAAGCGTCTGCACCTCGCTGAGAGCCTCCGAGAGCTCATCGATCAGCGTCTGCTGTTTCGCTTCGAGCTCGCGTCGCGTCGTGACGTCGTGAAGCACGATCAAACGTCCCCGAGAGTCTCCCTCGTTTAGAACCGTCGGGGAAAGCGACCAATGCCGCGGCTCACCGTCGACCTCGAGCGTGAGATCACGCTGGCCTTCGACGTCGTTGAGGACGTCTGCCACCATTGGGGCGACCTCGGCGAGGGGGTGAAGGAGCCAGCTCGCCTCGGAGCTGCGCTCGAAGAGCTGCCGCGCTCGGGGGTTGAGCTCGACCACATGGTCCTCGCTATCGAGGACGAGAACAGCCTCCGCCGCGCCCTCGAAGAGCTTCTCGCGGGCTACGGGGAGCAGCTCGAACATCCGCCCCGAGACGAGCGTCCAAGCGACGATCGCCGACGTGGCGATCAACAACGAAGACCAATCGAGCCCTCGGATAGGGTTATAGGGCGTGAGGTAGAGCAGCTCCCCTAGCAACGGCAACACCGCGGCGATGGCCAACAACCCGGCTCGCCGACGGCGCCTTGATGAGAACGGCGACGAAAGCGCCATGCGCAGCAAGAGCACGATCGCAGATAGCATCACCACGGCGTTATGCGCGTCGAAGACCCAATACCAGAAGCCGTGGCCATAGACGCTGAGGTTGGTCGTCGGATCGATCTCCACCGTTGTCCAATGCCAATGGTGAAGGTGGTTACTCCAGGCCAGCAGCACGGTCATGAGCGGCACGAAGAAGGCCGCCGCGATCAGCTTGAGAGGAGCCTCGCGCTCGAGACAGAAGCGCCAACTGAAGAGGAAAAAGAGACTGGGCGCCGAAGCGCTGCCCAGGTATCCGAGTTTGCACCAAAAAATCTTCTGAGAGGTGGTCGGCGCTGCCGCCTCCATGGCGAAACCAAAAGACCACAGCGCGCAGCCCAGCAGCAGCAGGGCGAAGATGGACGCCCCTTGCGCCCTGCGTTGGCGCCAAGCGAGGATCGCGACGGCCATCGAAGCCGCCATCGTGGCGAACATGATCAGCGTCGGCAATCCAAAGAGATACCCCTCGATCATGTCGCTTGATACCCCACAACGAAACGAGGGTAACATAGGGTCAAGGGGCAGGAGCGGCCGATGAGCGAGATGCTCGTCGAGCGAGCCGTCGCGTCCAGGAGCGCCCACGCGCGCCAGCGTTGTTGGCCCATCTCCGCGTTGATGAGTATGCTGGCGTTCCGTGCGTAGAACGATCACGACCCTCTGCCGGTCGTGCAAGGAGGCTCGCCCGATGAGAAACAGCAGGAGGGCTCGACACCCCGCGGGGGGCCATGGGGTGCTGGTCGGGCTCTGCGTGGCCGGCCTGCTCGGTTGTCGTCCGGATCCCGTGCCCTTGGACCACACGAGCCTCTCGATTCGCGCCGGCGACGATCCCGGCAAGCCGGATCGCAGGGTCTCGCTGCTGTGGGTCCACGGCGGCGCCGCCGACACGCTGCTCTCGCGGGGCCTCGCGGCTGAGCTGAGCGCGAACAACATCGTGCTGCGGCAGATCCGCGCCGGCCAAGGCAAGCTCGGCGCCTACGTGGTCGGCGATCACGTCACCCCGGGAGACTGGCCGGGGCTCTTTACCGACCCGGAGCGGCTCTCGAGGCTGGTGGGCTGGCAGCATCCCGGCGGCGGCAGCCACGACATCGTGGTCTTTGGTGGCGGTCCCGAGGTCGCGACGATCGACAACGAGCAGACGGTCGGCCGCTACCAGGGGTGGTACCGCGATCTGGTCCGCGCCTTTCGCTCCCACCCGCGCACGCTCTTCGTGCCGCTGACGCCCCCACCGCTCACCGCCCGCGAGACGACCCCCGCGGCGGCGTCGCGGGCGCGTCGGTTCTCCAGGTGGCTTCGCCAGCGCTACGCGCCGAAGCAGGTCAACGTCGTCGCCTTCGACCTCTTCGCCACGCTGGCGATCCGCGAGGGCAAGCCCAAGGCCAACACCCTGGTGCCGCAGTTCGGCAGCGGCTCGGGGGCGGAGGTCTCGCGCGTGGGGGCGAAGGCCGTCGGCCGGATGATGATCCCCTTCCTCAACCGACAGATCGAGCGCTTGGCGCTTGGCGAGGGGAGGTCGCGTCTCTCCCGCGAGGGGCCGGCCAGGCGGCGAGACGACTGGCGCCGGAGCGACAAGCGCTCGGCCGCCGCCGAAGCCAAGCGCCTCGAGCGGGCCAAGCGCCAACGCAACGAGGCGTCGACCCTCCCCGCGCGGCCGGCGCGCTCGGTCGGCGAGACATACTACCCTGCCAGGCCGGCCCGGACCTTCGACCCACCGATCCCGCCACGGCGGCCCAAGCCCAAACAGAGCAACGAAGACGTATGAAAGACGTATGAACGACGCACGGACGCCGAGACGACGCACGGGCGCCGAGACGACGCACGGGCGCCGAGGAGACGCACGGACGCCTACACCCGCACAAAAGACGTATAGACGATGAAGATTCACCTAACGGCGATCGGGGGGACCGGGATGGGCGCCCTGGCGGGCCTGCTCACCGAGGCGGGCCATGACGTCCGCGGCTCTGATGGGCCGCTCTATCCGCCCATGAGCACGCAGCTGGCGGAGCTCGGCGTCCCCGTCTTCGAGGGCTACCGCGCCGAGAACCTCGACTGGGGCCCCGAGCTGGTCGTGCTCGGCAACAGCTGTCGCAAAGACCACGTCGAGTACCTCGCGGCGCAGCAGCGAGCGCTGCGGGTCGTCTCCTTTCCGCAGCTCTTGGCCGAGCGCTTCCTCGCCGACCGCCACCCGGTGGTCGTCGCGGGGACCCACGGCAAGACCACCACCACCTCGCTGATCGCCGTGCTGCTCCGCGGGGCCGCGCTCGATCCGGGCTACCTGATCGGCGGCGTGCCCCACGAGCTCGGCCGGGGCTTCGCGGTGGGCCAGCCGCCCTATTTCGTCGTCGAGGGCGACGAGTATGACTGCGCCTGCTTCGACAAGCGACCGAAGTTCGTCCACTACGCTCCGCAGACCCTGGTGCTCACCGGCGTCGAGTTCGACCACGCCGACATCTACGACGATCTCGACCAGGTCGAGCGGGCCTTCGCGATGCTGATCGACGGGCTCCCGCCGCGAGGTCACGTCTTCGTCGCCGCGGACTCGCCGCTGGCCAACAAGCTCTGCCGGGAGGCGCCCTGCGCCGTCGAGACCTACGCGGTCTCGAAGGCGCGAGAAGACGATCTCTCGAGCACACGGCGGCTGGCGATGCCGATCCACTGGTATGGCACCTACGAGCCGATCGGTGGTGGCCTGCAGCAGCTGGTGGTGACCCATGAGGGCGAGGAGCTCGGCAGCTTCGAGGTGCCGATGACCGGCGCCCACAACATGGCCAACGCGCTGGCGGCGATCGCGGTCTGTCGGCGCTTCCAGGTCGGCGCCGACACGATCCAACGCGCCTTGAAGGGCTTCGCCGGCGTCGCCCGGCGCCAAGAGATCCGCGGCGTGGTCGACGGCGTGACGGTGATCGACGACTTCGCGCACCACCCCACGGCGATCCGCGAGACCCTCCGCGGGCTGCGCAACCGCGACGGCCGGCTGATCGCCTTGTTCGAGCCGCGGAGCGCGACCAGCCGGCGCAAGGTCTTTCAGCGCCAGTTTCCAGCGGCGCTGGCGGTGGCCGATCAAGTCTTCCTCGCGCCGCTCTACGCCCCAGAGACGATCCCGCCGGAGCAGCGCCTCGACCTCGACGGCGTCGTCGCCGATCTGAACGCGATGGGGACCCCGGCCCAGGTCGCGTCGAGCGACGAGCTGCCCGCGCGGGTGGCCGAGGACGTCGCCCCCGGCGACACGGTGGTGATCATGTCCTCTGGGTCCTTCGACAACCTCCATGAGCGGCTGCTGAGCGAGCTGAGCGCGAGCCATGGCGAGTGAGGTCTCTGCTCTTGGCGCGACGCGTGACGCCATGAACGACAGCGTTCGCGAGCGCGCCCTCGAGGTCGCCCTCGGGGCGGCGCGGGAGGCCGCGCTGCTGCTGCGCGAGGGCTTCCGTTGTGAGGAGCTGACGATCGAGCATAAGAGCGCGATCGATCCGGTCACCGACTACGATCGTCGGGCCGAGGCGCTGCTGGTTGGCAGGCTGCGCGACGCCTTCCCGGACCACCGCCTGCGCGGCGAGGAGGGCGGCGACCAGGGCGCCGACGCGGCCGACGACGAGCGGCCGATCTGGTATGTCGACCCCCTCGACGGCACGGTGAACTTCACCCACCACATCCCCTGGTACGCGGTCTCGATCGGCCTCGAGCGCGGTGGGGAGGGGGAGGTGGCGGTGGTGCTCGCGGTGGAGCAGGGCTGGGAGCTGACGGCGATCCGCGGGCGCGGGACAAAAAAGGATGGCGCGCCCGCGCGGGTCTCGGCGGCCGTTGAGCTGGTCGCTTCGCTGCTGGCCACCGGCTTCCCCTATCGCCGCGAGATCGACGACAACATCAGGCGGACGTCCCGAGTGCTGCATCGGGCGCAGGGCATCCGGCGGATGGGCACGGCCTCCCTCGATCTCGCCGGCGTCGCCTGCGGTTGGCTCGATGGCTACTGGGAGCCGGGGCTCTCTGCTTGGGACATGAGCGCCGGGGCGCTCTTGGTCCACGAGGCCGGCGGACGGGTGACCAACCTCGTCGGGGCGCCCTTTCGCTCCGAGCGGCCGAGCATCGCGGCCAGCAACGGCTTGATCCACGACGCTCTTTTGGCCACCCTCAGCGAGAAGGGGGCCGACGGCGGGTCGGTCGTAACCCAAGAGGCGTGAGCAGCCACGCCGTGAGCGAGTTGGACGTGAGTGACGACAAGCACGCCCAGGCAGAGCCCTCGGCCGAGGAGCGGCAGCGGATCGCCGATCTCGAGGCGGAGGTCGCGAAGCTACGCCAGCAGCTCGGCGCCGCCGAGCGCGGCGGGCTTGTCGCCACCCGAGGTGGCGCCGGGCTCGCGCTGAGCGCCGACGAGGCGAAGCTCGATCTGAACCAGAAGGCCGGCCTCAAGGCGGTGCTGATCGCCGTGGCCGTGGTGGCGCTCTCGCTGGGCTTGATCGTCGGTGTCTACAGCGCGCTGGCCACCGGCTTCGACGCCTTCGCCAAGAAGGCCGCCGAGACGATCGTCGGCGGCGAGGACGACGCGCCGGAGAACGCCGTAGGCGGCGGCGTCGCCATCGATCCCAGCGTGGTCGGCGTGGGCAAGGCTGCGTCCACGCCCGAAACGAAACAGAAGCCCTCGCCCGCGAAGGAGGCGCCCGCGGGCAAGGGCAAGGTGCCGATCCAGATCCCGGGCCTCTGATCAGCGCTCTAGAGCGCTGACCCGCTGACCTCCCGTCGCCGCGCTGGTCTGCGACATCACGGCGGTTGTCGCTCGTCGGTTGCTTGCTACCAGCAGGCGCCCTCCTCGCTCCTACGCCGTGATGCCGCATCTTTCGCGCAGCTCGGTCCGGTAAGCTGATCAGCGCCCGCGAACCGTTAGGCGAAGCCGAGGCGACCCTCTACCTGCAGATGGTACTCTCATGCCGATCGATCCTCCCCGCTCCACGCAGCCGCCCACGCTCCCTCCGCCCGAGGTGCCGCGTCCTCCTCCGCTGACCATCGGCGCCCTCGAGGTCTCTCCACCTCTCTTGCAGGCGCCGATGGCCGGGCTGACGACGGTCGGCATGCGCACCCTCGCCGAGGAGCAGGGCTGCGGGCTGACGATCAGCGAGTGGCTCCCCGCCACCGCTGTCGCCGCCGGGGTCGAGAGCGCGCTGCGCAAGCTCGAGCCGAGCCAGGGCGGGCGCGCCTTCGGGATCCAGCTCTTCGGTCGCGAGCCGCGGGCGATCGAGCGCGCGGCGTCGATCTGCTGCGGCGTCGGCGCCGCCGTGGTCGACATCAACATGGGCTGCCCCGGCAAGCGCGTGCGCTCTGGGGCCACCGGCGCCGCCCTGATGCGCGAGCCCGAGCTCGCCGCCGAGCTGGTCTGCGCCGCCCTCGCGGGCGTCGGCGGGCGCGCCGAGGTCACGGTGAAGATGCGCGCCGGCTGGGACGACGCCCATCGCAACGCCCCGGAGCTGGCGGCGAAGCTCGTGGGCGTCGGCGCCAAGCTGATCACGGTCCACGGCCGCACGCGGCAGCAGCGCTACCAGGGCGAGGTCGACCTGACGATCATCCGCGAGGTGAAGCGCGCCGTCTCCGTGCCCGTGGTGGCCAACGGCGACATCGTCGATCTGCCCTCGATGCTGCGCGCGTTTTGCGAGACCGGCGCCGACGGCGTGATGGTCGGCCGCGCGGCGCTGGGCAACCCCTGGGTCTTCGCCCACCTCGCCAGCTTCTGGCGCGGCACGTTGCCCGCGGAGCCGACCCTCGTCGACCGCGTCGAGACCTTCTGGCGCCACCTCGAGCTGCAGCGCGGGGCGCGCGCCACCGAGCGCAGCGCGGTGATCGAGATGCGCAAGTTCGCTCGCTGGTATCTCGCTGGGCTGCCGGGGGGCGACGCGCTGAAGCGGCAGATCTACCGCGAAGAGCGCGTCGACGCCGTGCGCCGGCTGCTCGACGCCTACCTCTTTTTCGGCGCTTCCCCGTCGTCAGCCCGGGCCAAAGACCTCGATCCGCCGCCGCGCGGCTCGGCTTCACCTGTTTCGTCCGGGTCAGCGTCGGCGGCGCCAGGCGCGGAGCGTCAGCAGGGCGCCGAGGAGCAGCAGCGACGGCGGTAGCGCGCCCACGCCCCGGCCCGTCATGTCGCCGGCGGGGAGCGAGCAGAAGAGGATGGGGGCGTAGCCGGGATCGTGAGACGAGCACTGCAGCGACAACACCGCATCGGCGCCCGCGGCGTGGCCGAGCTCGACGGTCATCTCCCGGCGCGGCCGGTCGCGGTCGGCGACGGTGGCGCTCTGGAGCTCGACGTCGGAGACCGTCAGCAGCGTGCCCTTATGCGCCAAGCTGCGGCGCACGACGCCGCGCTGAGTCAGCCCGCCGCGGATCCGCAGCCCGTCGCGCTCGACGTCGAAGAGCTGCACCCGATGCTCGAGGCGACAGCGATCGCTGTATGGGTTCACAGCGGTGCTGTAGGGCACGACCAGCAGCGGCGTCTCGCCGAGCTCGCCGTCGAAGACGCTGACGGCGCGGTGATCGACGTTGGCCTCGGAGTAGGTCTCTTTGTTGGCGTCGGCGTGGGCGCCGAAGGTCAGCTGCTGGATCACGCGGGGGGAGTGCGGGTCCGAGACGTCGAAGAGCGAGACCCCGAGGCCGCGTCCGTTGTCGCCACGGCCGACGGCGAGCAGCCGGTCGCCGCCGCGGGGAAAGAGGAAGTCCGACCAGCCCGGCACATGCAGCTCACCGAGGAGCGTCGGCCTCTCGGGCACCTCGAGGTCGATCACCCACAGCGGATCTGTGCGGCGGAAGGTCACGACGTAGGCGCGGTGGCCGACAAAGCGCGTGGCGTAGAGCCGCTCCTTGTAGCCGAGGGTCAGCTCGCCGACGACGGTGGGCCTGTCGGCCTCGGCGGTGGCGATCACCGACAGCAGGCTACGCGACGCGGAGCCGTCGTAGGTCACGATGTAGAAAACAGCCCCCCGCGCGCTCATGTGAAAGCGCCCCTGGGGCTCGCCGGGGACGACCACCGAGCCGCGGGCCCGGATCGCGCCGGTCTCGGCGGAGAGCGAGACCAGGCTGACCTTGGTCCCCTGCTGGACGTCGCACCAGCCGCTCGAGCAGTCGGCGCTGACCTTGGACGCGACGTAGAGCATCGTCTGGGTCATGTGGATCTCGCGGCCGTCGCCGATGAGCTGCAGCTTGCCTTTGAGGACGAGCCGCTGCGGATCGCGCACGTCGACCGAGTAGACCACGGTGCCGCCGCTGACGCGGTCGGAGGTCACCAGGTAGAGGTAGTCGCCGAGCAGCCGGCTCTGGACGACGGCGCCGGGCAGGCAGTAGCGGCCCCGCGCCCTCGGCGCGGTGGGGACCGAGACGTCGACGAGGGCCAGCTCGCCGCCGGGGGTCCAGCTCACCCCGTCGACGCGCAGCTGCTCACAGGCCGCGCTCGGCTCGTCGAGGAGCAGCAGCGCGACCTGGTCGCGGAGGTAGAGCTCGCCGGCGCGGCCCTTCACGCCGCCCTGGCCGAGGAGGCGCGGCGCGCGGGGATCGGCGATGTCGACCACCGCGAGGCCGCGCGCCGGGTTCTGCACGTAGAGCCGGTCGCCGACCTTCTTGACGATGTCCGACTCCTCGATCACGAACGGCTTCATCGGGGTGGTGGGTTGTGGCACGTCCGGCGTCGTGACGTCATTCGCCCCGCCGCAGCCGCCGAGGGTCGCGGCGAGGGGCGCCGCGAGGAGGGCGGCGACGAGGGTGATCGAGAGACGGTGAGGTGCGTGTATCGTCGCTTGCTTCATCGAGGTCCTCCTGCTGACGGGTGACGACTATGCAGGCTTCGGGCCAACAGCGCCAACCTTCAAGTATATGAAATGAAACCGTTGTTTTAATGTGATCGGAATGTCAGGGTCGCGCGACGAGCGCCGCGGTCGTCAGGCGCGCCTTCTGGGTCAGGCCCGGCGCGGGCCGCGACATTCGGGTCATGGCGCGTTGGGAGAGCGCTGATCCGCGTACCGGACCGAGCTGCGCGAAGGATGCGGCATCACGGCATAAGCGAGAAGGGCGCCTGCTGGTCGCACGCAACCGACGCGCGACAACCGCTGTGATGTCGCAGACCAGCGCGGCGACGGCAGGGGACTAGGGCAGGGGGGGCGATCAGGCTAGGGCAGGGGGGCGCTCTAGGGCAAGGGGGCGATCAGGCTCACGGACGACTCGAGCTCGTTGGCCGTGAGGATCAGCCCGCTGCTCGTCGCGCTGATCCCCTCGGTGCCCACCTTGCTCTCTTCGGTCGCGCCGGCCTCCTCCGTGACGCCGATCTTGATCGCCTGCACGAAGCGGCCCCGCGTCACGTCGCTGACCTTCCAGAGGCCCACGGCGCCGCTCGCCTTGAGGCTCGCCGCCAGGTAGCTCTCGCCGCGCCAGCGCAGCGAGGTGATGGAGTCGGGGCGAAAGAGCGGCCCCCAGCTGCCGTCTCTGGGGAAGTCCGCGGGGATCTCGCGGGTGCTCAGCTCGAGGTGGTCGACGAGCTCGCCCCGCGCGTCGACCAGGTAGATGACGTCGTTGCCCTCGCCGGCGACGGCGAAGTGCTCGTCGCCTCGTCCGTCGACAAAGCGCGTCACGCCGTCGGGCCAGGCCGCCTGACCGATGCTGTTTTTCGGGAGCGCGAGCACCGCCTCGGCGTCGGCGTCGGTGGGGTCGTCGCGCTCGGCCAGCGCGCCGAGGCGAAAGAGCGCGAGCTCGTTGGAGTCCTGAAGGGTCACGGCGAAGAGGTCGCTGTCCGCGGAGAAGGCGACGTACTCGGGCTCGCGTTTGTCTTCCCCGACGAAGACGACGCGCTGACGCTCCTTGGCCTGCGCCGGGCCGCCTTCGAGGTCGATGATGCTCAGCGAGGGCGGCGCGAGGGCATCGACCCCCTCGCATTTGCCCCAGACGACGTCGCGCTCGTTGGCCACGACGGCGGTCTTGCCGTCGGGAGCGATGGCGACCGCGTCGGGCATCGGGCCGACCTCGACCACGGCGAGCGTCTCGCCGAAGGTCGCCTCCTCCACGCTGACCAGCATCAGCTCGCCGCCGCAGCCTTTCGTCTTGCCGTCGGCGCCCTTTTGGATCGTGGTGCGGGTCAGCGCCGCCCAGCGCCCGCTGGGCGCGAGGGCCACGTGGGTCAGCTCGCTCTCGGTGGGATCGGTCGTCGCCAAGGCCTCGCTCCTCCCCTCGTGGAGGGTGCCGTCTTTGATCGTGAGCAGGGTGATGCGCCGCGCCTTGGAGGCGACGACGAGCGCGCGCCGGCCGTCGGGAAACCACGCGATGACCTCGGTGTTGCCGCCGCTGCCCAGGCGCAGGCTCTGCTTGTGTTCGCCGCGGTAGAGCGACGCGCTCGGGGCGCCGCCCGTCGTGTCGCCGCAGCTCGACGCGAGAAGCAGGGTGGCCGCGAGCAGCACGGGCCTCGCGAGGAGGTTAGAGGGCGCTCGAGTTGTTGGGACCATGGTCTGGCTCTCCTTTCCTTTTCGGGGTGCCTGTCAGCGCTCTAGAGCGCTGACCAACTTACCTCCCGTCGCCGCGCTGGTCTGCGGAATCACAGCGGTTGTCGCTCGTCGGTTGCTTGCTACCAGCAGGCGCCCTTCTC
>PDWJ01001315.1_pt1 | contig 31165 bp, 33 predicted proteins | sample 1430881 | NCBI WGS metagenome assembly PDWJ01 (sample SAMN01162460, study PRJNA174530) | Oral metagenome, whole genome shotgun sequencing project. | biome: Marine environment; feature: Marine mammal; material: Swab sample of the gingival sulcus; isolation source: swab sample of gingival sulcus...
GTAAGCACCATTGCCCGTAGGAAATGGTTTGCCGCTGCGGGTCGGAATGTTGATAGCGCAATTGCCCGAAACCGGGGTCGGTGATCTCGCGTCGTGCTATTTGTAATGCCTGATCAATACGCATCGGGTTTTTATCGTGAACCAATGCCGCCATAAATGCTTTCGCAAAGCGTGTTGCGGCCACATCGTATACGGTTTCACGCATCCCGATAACATGCGGAACACCAGCGTGATGTAGTGTTTGTGCCAATCCGTTAGCCGGGAAATTGGTGTGTGGTTTGGCACTTTGACAAGCTGATAATATGACTGCCTGTAGGGAAGGTACTCCAGCAAAGCATTGAGTCAGCTCTGTTTCACGGATGTTTACCGCATTCCCCCACTGATCCTCAAATACAAAACTACCCCATGCCGTATCAGTAGGAATGTTATAGGTAAATTCCCCGTGACCACTCATCCACACCAGATGCGGCTGGAAGTCCTGCAACATGGCGCGGAAACTCTCCAATCGCCCATCGTCCGGCATTTCCAGTTCAATCCGCCCATCCAGCTCAGCAGTATTTAACACCTCTTGTACCGCTGCCTGTTCCGCCTCAATATCCAGTCGCCCCTGTTCCGTCAGATTATCCGGCAAAGATGTAAATAACAGGATACGCAAAGGCCCTGCGCTGGTCTCGGGCAGGGTGGTTTGTACTTCTGATATGCGCCGTGTCAGGCTGAAGCCCGCTTCCCGCGCCAGAAAACCCAGCTCGGGGTGGTGCAGTGTTTCCCACGGTAGATTGATTATCTCACCCTGAGCGGATTCAATAATGATGGCTAAGGTTCCGGCCAAGCCTGCCTGCCGTCTGGCAGTTTTGAAGTCATCGTCAATATTCAAAGCCGCCCACAAAGCACTACCTATGGCCTTTAGGCGAGTATCCTCGATAATCTCTGTGCCGCTTTCGTAGCTAGCCGCCAGGGCGTTGGCTTGCTGAGTAAGTTCGGGGTGATTTTTACAGAAGTTGGCATCCGGTTTAATGATGTATGTGTGGACGGTAGGCATTATTTAGCCTCCAATTCGTCGGGTAAATCCAGGCACATGGGTGTATCAGCTCCGACACTTTTTACTATCCCCAGCGGTTTCAAATAGGGTTTCAGGTTCAGTACCAAAGCTTTGTCACACCAAGGGCACGTAAGCTTGTCTACATATAAATCCTGTTCAGTGTCCAGCCCATCAAGCTTAATATCAAAACTAAATGCTTCTTTGCACTTTCCGCAACGCACGGCATGAGTAGCGTGATAGCTTATTGTGCCCATTTACTGTACTCCCTGAAAAAATAAGTGGCTGATCATCAGCACTAAACCAAGCACGGTTAAAACGGTACTCACGGATATATGCTGGTGTTTGCGAGCGGCATTGTGCTGGTAGAAATCCAGCAGGCCAAAAAATGTTTTATCGGTACTTCTGTTTTCCAGTACATTTGGGTTCACTTGGTGATGCTCTGGTTTCAAAGCCCGCAGCGAGAAAAACACAGCCGCTATCCAGCTAATAAATGCTCCGCAAACCAATGTGGTACTCATAACATCATTCATTGCCAGAAAGGCATCTTTACCCGCCAGTAGTTTCAGTAGTGCGGCAAAGACACTGGGTAAGGCGATTTGCAGGGTGAGTAACTGCTTTGCTGTTTCATCCAGCCGTTTACCTTGTTCACTGAAATCCTGTGCAAAGCTTTCCTGCAAATGCTTATGGAAACTGGTGTAGCTTGCAGTGTGGGTGGCCGTGATACGTTTTGCACCCTCGGGAATAGGGTTGGTTTCTGCTGCTTTCGCAATGGGAATGTCTTGGGGTGGATGCTTGTCTGACACCATCTGATTCCTTTAGCCCGTGATGAGCTAAAAGTGTAGCATTTTACAGCTTGGATGTGTTATGTACGCCCATTTCTGATGGCATATGAGAAAATGCTTTTAATTCACATTAAAGTGCTCGCGTAGTAGCTGCTTTTTGCTTAGACTGGCAGCATGAAACCACTGGTCATTATAGCCAATACACCCTCGCCCAACACTCAGGCCTTACGAGATGCCGTTGCCCTAGGTGCTCGCAGCAGCGACATAGAGCCAATTATACTTACCCCTTTTGCAGCAGATGCAAACATTATTCAGCAAGCTGGCGCTATTATTCTGGGAACCACAGCTAATTTCGGCTATATGAGTGGTGCACTGAAAGACTTTTTTGAACGCATTTATTACCCCTGCTTGGAGAAAACCCAAGGTTTATCAGTCGCTTTATACATTAAAGCAGGCATGGACGGCACAGGTGCACGTAGGAGTGTGGAAGGTATTCTAACGGGCTTACGTTGGCATCTAGTACAAGAACCGCTCATGCTACAAGGCACTTTCCAAACCGAGTTCTTAGATGCCTGCGCAGCTTTGGGTGCAAGCATGGCGGAAGGTTTAAAAATAGGGATCTTTTAAGCTGTCAAAATCGTATGCAGCATCTTGAGGCTTAATAAAATCAATACTCCTGCAAATAAGCGCTTTAAAGTTGCAACTGGCAAACCATGCGCCCATTTAGCCCCTACTGGCGCAGTAAAACTGCTCACCAAAGACACCAATACCACAGCAGGCAGGTAAATATAACCAAAGCTATAATCCGGCAAACCTGTTACCCCCCAACCACTGACTAAATACCCCAGCGTACCCGCCAGCGCGATAGGCAATCCAATCGCTGCTGAAGTCGCAATCGCCTTTTGAATAGGCACATTACACCACGTCATAAAGGGTACAGACAAAGACCCCCCCCCAATAGCCACCAATGAAGACACTGCACCAATCACGCCACCCACGCCAGTCAAGCCCATAGCGCTAGGTAACTGCCGACTAGGTTTAGGCTTAATGTTCAACCACATTTGAACAGAAACATAGGCCATAAATACGCTGAAAAAAATGGCCAAAAGCAAAGTCGGTATATAAGCCGCGATGACTGCTCCACCGAATGTACCCAGTAGAACCCCCGGCGTAATGGAACGCACAATATCCCAACGAATTGCACCATGCTTTTGGTGAGCGCGCAGACTAGCCATAGAGGTCATAATAATCGCCCCCATTGAAGTTGCCAGTGCCATATGCACCACATGCTCAGTAGCAACACCCTGTAGAGCAAATAGTGTCGTAAATACTGGCACCATAATACCGCCGCCCCCTATGCCAAACAGTCCAGCAAACAAGCCTACAAAGCCCCCCAACACCAAATAGGCCAGTATCCAGTAAATCTCTATCATAAGGGCTATCCTACTAACACAGCGCAGCAAACATTACTTAGAACTCATTGAGTCCGAAAACCTTTCAGAACCCAAATGATTATCCAGAATAGTACATTCGGCAACACAGCCATCAATACCCAAGCAACCCATGCCTCATGCCCTACCTTATTCACTTGCCAACCCGACTGTGCCAGAATCAACAATAAAGGCAGACCCATCCATAAACCACTAATCGCATAAGCTGCCCGACGAACCCCCAAGCTGGCCTGCCTATCTAGCAGCATCACAGCCCCTCTATAGATAACCAGCAGCACCAACAACAGAATAATAAAGGCAAGAAACTGTATCACGGGTCTATGCACCTTTGGTGTAAAAAAACAAAGCTTGCACCATTATGCCCACGATAACAAATGACTGCACCTCTGACCGCTTGGACCACTTCTACCTAACTACTTGCATCCATGCCTTCAAAGGGGCAACAACATAATGCCTCCCGCTGATTAAGCGCGCTGTTCACGAGCAATGGCTCTATGGCCAATATCTTTACGGAAATAAACCTTATGCCAATGAATTTCATTGACTAGGGCGTAAGCGTTTTTCTGCGCTTCTGTAACCGCAACGCCCAAACCAACGGCACACAACACTCGGCCACCATTACTGAGCACTTCGCCCTGCTCACTGCGCGTACCAGCATGAAAGACCTTGCCTGGTAAATTAGCCGCAGCCGCCAAACCATGAATCACATCGCCCTTGGCATAGCTGTCAGGGTAGCCACCCGCCGCCATAACAACCCCCAAAGCCGCCCGCTGATCCCACTGTGCTGTCAGCGTATTCAAGCGTCCATCCAAAGCCGCTTCGATTAGCTCCACCAAGTCAGACTGCAAACGCAGCAGAATAGCTTGAGTTTCGGGATCACCAAACCGGCAATTAAATTCCAACACTTTAGGCCGACCCTGTGAATCAATCATAATGCCTGCATATAGAAAGCCGGTATAAGGCAAACCATCCGCTGTCATACCACGTACAGTCGGCTCAATCACCTCTGTCATAATGCGTTCATGTATGACCGGAGTAACGACAGGCGCGGGGGAATACGCCCCCATACCCCCCGTATTGGGGCCGGTATCACCTTCGTCTCGTGCCTTGTGATCCTGAGAACTCGCCATCGGCAAAATATGTTCGCCATCCACCATAACAATAAAACTGGCTTCTTCGCCTTGCAGGAATTCTTCAATAAGCACGCGATGTCCCGCATCACCGAAGGCGTTACCTGCCAACATATCCTGCACCGCCGTAATTGCCTCTGCTTCAGTTTGCGCCAAAATAACGCCCTTGCCTGCCGCCAAGCCATCAGCTTTTACGACAATCGGCGCACCTTGTTGGCGGATATAAGCAATGGCGGGTTCTATCTCAGTAAAATTGCCATAAGCAGCCGTCGGTATCTGATGACGTGCCAAAAAGTCTTTAGCAAAGCCCTTAGAACCTTCCAATTGGGCTGCTTGCTGCGTTGGACCAAAGCAGCGCAAACCCGCAGCAGTAAATTGGTCAACTATGCCCATTACCAAGGGCACTTCAGGCCCTACTACCGTCAAATCCACCTGTTCCCGCTTTGCCAAATCCAATAAGGCATTAATGTCATCCGCAGCACAATCCACATTGCGCAGCTTGGGTTCAGCCTCAGTACCCGCATTACCCGGTGCGACCAGCACTTCGTCAACACGAGGCGACTGTGCTATTTTCCAAGCGAGCGCATGCTCACGCCCTCCTCCGCCAACGACCAAAACCTTCATTCCCTACTCCTCAATTAAATACATCCTAGGTGCTGCTTAGCCATCAGCACACTCACAAAAAGCCGCACTAAAACCAGATTCCCCCCCCAGCTTTCAACTGTAATGCCCCCTTAATTAACCCTCAGTCCAAAAAATCCTACGTTTACTCCAAAATACATTGCCGATAAACGGTATAGCGTCCAAATAAAGTAGTGGATAGGCAACTAAGGCCCTAAACAAATCAAGAAATACAAGTTGTGCAAAAGGATGTACACCACTACGCCCCATTCAAGTCGGACAAGGAGCATTATGAGTCAATGTGCATGGTTGATGGCAGCCCTGACATTGGGTGGATGTGGGGATAGCAGCAATACCAACGCGAATCCCTCCCTCACCACACGCCCCGTTGCGACCGTTTACCAAATTAACGCGGATGAAGAAAACGGCAGAGTGGGTTGCTATAAAGAGCCTACGGTCATGTCTTATCGACTCACTTGGGTCATGGATCAAGACTTGGTCGATCTGGTATCGAGAGACACACGCACTGTGCGGCGTAATAATGAATTCTGGGTACACGTTTACCCCAGACTGGCCGTGCATGCGGCTTGCTATATTAATACGCGCTATTTAATTCCCTACCGCTAAACTTAAGAGCGCTGTCCTTTAAGCACAGCGCTCTGGCTTGTCTTAAACCCTAAAAACCACTACTCCATCTGGCTAGGCGCAAACAAACTCAGCAGAATCAACAGGATAGCCCCTAATGTAATAGCAATATCAGCAACATTAAAGGTTGCAAAATGATAATTATCCATCACAAAGGGAATATCGAAGTAAACATCAATAAAATCAATCACCTTACCATAGAGCAAGCGATCAATCACATTGCCTGCCGCGCCACCAAGCACCATTGCCAAGCCTAAGGCAGTCCAATTCTGGGTTTTACGTAGTTTACGCAGCCAATAAATAATAAAAACACTCGCCACAAAAGCCAACATCACAAAAAACCAGCGCTGCCCTGCCAATAGACTAAAAGCAGCACCTTCATTATAAGCTAGCACCCAATTAAGATGCGGCAAGCCAGAAGGCACAGGCGTATACATTTCCAAATTGGCCTCAGCCATCCACTTGGTCAATTGATCCAGCGCCACAATCACAGCCGAAACCCATAACCAACGCAACATGCCACGTCCTTCTCCCGCACGCCACCCGGCGCGCCCATCAGGCATAACGACGCACCTCGCCATCTTCGGCAACATTGCTGACACAACGCCCACACAAACCCGGGTAATCAGCGTATTGATTGACATCTGCCACATGATGCCAACAACGGTCACATTTAGCATGAGCGGATGCCTGCACATCTAGCTGTAATTGATCCAGCAGCTTAATTGCACCCGTGGGTGCATCCGCTAAAGGATGCAAACGCGCCGCTGAAGTAATAAACACAAACTTTAACTCATCCTGCAACTTCGCCAAAGAAGCATACATCGCACTGTCAGGATCAACGTACAAATCTACTTCAGCTTCCAAACCAGCACCGATCACGTCTTCGTTACGTATTTCCTCCAAACGCTTGCTAACAGCCTCACGCACTTCAAAAACACGCCCCCAATCTTCAGCGCTTATTGCATCTTGACCATGCTGAGTATTTAGCTCAAATAAGCCATCGTACCAAACCGTAAACGCAACCGACGCTTCTTGCTCACCGGGAATATATTGATTAATTTCCTCTGCCGTAAAGCTCAGGATAGGGTACATCCAACGCACCATAGCTTGCACGATATGCCAAGCTGCTGTTTGTGCTGAACGTCTGCCCTGGCTACTGGCCTGCATAGTGTATTGACGATCTTTGGTAATATCCAAAAACAGACTACCCATGTCGATCGAGCAAAAACGCTGGATTTCCTGTGAGACCCAATGGAACTGGTACTTTTCGTAAGCAGATAAAATACGCTGCTGCGATTGTGCTGCCTGACTAACAGCCCAGCGATCCAGCGCCAACATATCTTTGGCTGCGAGCAAATCAGTGTTGGGGTCAAAGTCATTCAGATTCGCCAGCAGAAAGCGTGCTGTATTACGAATACGTCGGTAAGCATCCGCAGTACGTTTAAGAATCTCTTTAGATAAGGTCATCTCACGGCTATAGTCAGCAGAAGCAATCCACAAGCGTAAAATATCCGCCCCTAATTGGCTCATAACTTCTTGCGGCTCAATACCATTGCCGAGTGACTTGGACATTTTCCTGCCCTTCTCGTCTACGGTAAAGCCATGAGTCAACACAGAACGATACGGCGCATGACCACACATAGCCGTCCCGGTCAGCAAGGAAGAATGAAACCAACCTCGATGTTGATCCGAACCTTCCAAATACATATCTGCCGGAAAAGCCAGCTCAGGTCGGGTTTGCAAAACAGAAAAGTGCGTCGTACCCGAGTCAAACCACACATCCAGTGTGTCACTGACTTTATCATATTGATCAGCATCATCACCCAAAAGCTCAGCCTTATCCAGCGCAAACCAAGCATCAATGCCGCCTTGCTCAACGCGCTGTGCTACTTGCTCAATCAATTCAGCCGTTTGTGGGTGCAGCTCGCCGGTTTCCTTGTGGGTAAACAGCGCCATTGGCACACCCCAAGTACGCTGACGTGAAATACACCAATCCGGTCGATTGGCAATCATGCCTTCAATGCGTGCTTGTCCCCAATCAGGAATCCACTTTACGGCGTGAATGGCAGCCAGAGCATCAGTGCGTAGTCCTTGCTTATCCATACTCACAAACCATTGCGGTGTTGCACGAAAAATCAGCGGGGTTTTGTGTCGCCAACAGTGTGGATAGCTGTGCTTCAGCTTGCTGGAAGCCAATAATGCACCCTGCTGTTGCAAGACCTCCAGCACGTGAGGATTGACCTTATGAACCGACTCACCTGCAAAAAACTCCGTATCAGCTAAGAAATTACCTTCATCACCCACCGGATTCGTCACAGGCAGTCCATAATGCTGCCCCACAAAAAAGTCTTCCTGACCATGCCCAGGGGCGGTATGAACAGCACCCGTACCTGCTTCTGTAGTAACATGCTCTGCCAGAATAACAGGCACTTGTTTATCCAAAAAAGGATGCTGCATTAGCAAACCTTCCAAAGCAGCACCTTTGGCGCGTGCCAAAACCTGATAATCTTCAATGCCCACACGCTGCATAACACTTTCCAACAGCTCCTCAGCCAGCACAAAGCGCTCATTCGGCACTTGTACCAGCACATAGTCCAGCTCGGGGTGCAAAGCGACCGCTTCATTCGCAGGCAAAGTCCAAGGTGTAGTGGTCCAAATAACAACACTTACAGCGCCTTCGCCGCAAGGTTCTGACAAACGCCCTAATAAAGCATCCTCGTCCACAATCCGAAAACGCACATCAATGGAAAAAGAAGTTTTATCCTCATACTCCACCTCAGCCTCGGCTAAAGCCGAGCCGCAGTCCGTACACCAATGCACCGGCTTTGCGCCTTTGTACATGTGACCGCTGACAGCAATCGCCCCCAAAGCACGGATAATGCCCGCCTCAGTTGCATAATTCATCGTGAGATAAGGATTATCCCAATCGCCCATGACCCCTAAACGCTTGAAATCCTTGCATTGAATTTCAATTTGTTCAGCCGCAAATTCACGGCAAACTTTACGGAAAGCAAAAGCGTCAATCTTATCACCTACCCGCCCGATCATATCTTCTACTTTTTTCTCAATCGGCAGACCATGACAGTCCCAACCGGGCACATAAGGCGCGTCAAAACCAGCAAGGGTTTTGCTTTTAACAATAATATCCTTAAGAATTTTGTTGACGGCATGCCCTAAATGAATAGAACCATTCGCATAGGGGGGGCCATCATGCAAAATAAATTTTGGCCGACCCTCTACTTTTTTACGCAAGGTATAATACAGTCGCTGCTCTTCCCAGTGTTGCAGCATACTTGGCTCGCGCTTTGCCAAGTCTCCGCGCATGGGAAATTCAGTCGTTGGCAAGTTAAGCGTATGCTTGTAATCCGTCATCGTGCTATCCTGTTGATGTTGTTGACTCAGTCTGCATAGTGGGCGAAGAATAGCAAGTTTTCAGGCAAAAACCGATAACTTCTCAGTAGAGCAATGCCATTACGCAACAAAATTACACTGTGCTTTGAACTGTACTCTGGTTTGAATGACCAACAACATGACCAAAATATTAATCTATGAACTCTCGGGCAACACATTTCCAGGACTTATTCATGAAGCAGATAACAATGCGTGCCAGCGCGGCATTACTCATCCTCGGACTAAGCATCTCACATTCAGTCTATGCAGGCAAAGTCGGCATGGTTTTAGCCAAGACCACCGAATCCACCGACAATACCCTACCAGCCAGCACACATAGTACGGCTAACAAAGCCAGCAGCCATACAACATCGTCCAACAACAAGATCGCCAAAGATGTGCGAGAAGCCTTAAAAGACGCTGTTGTGCATGTTTATGTGGTCAAACACACCTATTCCACCTTATCCCCGTGGAACTCACACACCCAAAGTGGCTCAGGTTCAGGCTTTATTATCAAAAATGGCTTGATTCTAACGAACGCGCATGTGGCCTCTGATGCAACCTTCCTAGAATTGCAACGCCACGGCGAAACCCGCCGCTATGAAGCCGAAGTGGTCTTTATTTCGCATGAGGCAGATCTTGCACTAGTACGTCCCAAAGAAGCTGATGTTTTTAAAGCTATTAAACCGCTGCCTTTGGGAGAGTTGCCGGAGACACAACAGGAAGTTGAGGTCTATGGTTTTCCAATTGGTGGTACAACACTGAGCGTTACACGCGGTGTGGTCTCTCGCATTGAGAAACAAAACTATGCCCACACTAATGAAAATCTGATTGCAGTACAGGTCGATGCAGCTATCAACTTTGGCAATAGTGGCGGCCCTGTTATTTCGGGCGATAAAGTCGTTGGGGTTGCCATGCAATCCGGCTTCTTTACAGAAAATATTGGCTATATGATTCCAACACCGATTATCCGCCACTTCCTTAAAGATATTGAAGACGGCAAACAAGACGGCTTCGGTTTCCCAGGCTTTTTAGTGCAGTCTATGGAAAATCCAGCCATGCGACGCAAATATAATCTGGATGATAAACAAACTGGCATTTTGGTACACAAAATTTACCCTAACTCACCCGCTGAGAACAAAATAAAAGTGGGCGATATTATTACTCATGTGGATGGACTCGCTATCCAAAATAACGGTACAGTCGAATTTCGTCCGGGCGAATACATCGACTACACCCATTATATTGACCTACACCAACTAGGCGAAGCAGTGCAATTCCAAATCGTGCGTGAGAACCAAGTGGTAGAACTGGCCCTGACACTGGATAAACCTGGCAAAGACTACTTAATGGTTAAACCGAATCAGTATGACAAACAACCGGACTACTTTATTTTTGGCGGTTTTGTGTTTATGCCACTGAATCAAGATGTGCTAGATACCATGGATCCTGTGCCACCTTCACTAGCCGCTTTGGCACAAGAAGCCCCTAATGATGAGCGTCAAGAAGTCGTGATCATGACCAAAGTTTTGCCTGCTGACATTAATAAAGACCATCACGATGACATTGGCTTGGTGATTGAGAAAGTCAATGGCGAGCACTTTACTGATTTCAATAGCTTTTATGAAAAGATCAATCATACCGAAGACGCTTTTGTCGTACTGGAGGCTGACGATGGCTATCAGGTCATTATTGATCGTCAGGAAGCACTGGAAAAACAACCGGCTATTTTGGCACGTTATGGCATCAATGCTGACCGCTCCAAAGACTTGCTCAGTAACGAAACTCAGCAAAATCGGCGTTTGGCGGAAAGCCCTAAAGCAAACACACCAGCGACTCAATCACAATCCGAGAGAGAAAAAACCCAAAATGTTAAAAAAGCTATTAACTAAAGCCGTATTACAAGGCTAAAACGATTATGCCAATACGCCAACTGCCCGATCACCTCATTAACCAGATAGCCGCAGGTGAGGTGGTCGAGCGCCCAGCCTCTGTTGTTAAAGAATTACTCGAAAATGCCCTAGATGCAGGGGCATCCCGAATCGAAATAGCTGTCGAACAAGGTGGCATTAAGCGTATTCGCATTCGGGATAATGGCTGCGGCATTCCCCACAACGAGCTAGCTTTGGCGCTGAGCCGTCATGCCACTAGCAAAATCAATACACTTGACGATCTAGAGCAAGTTCGTAGTCTAGGTTTTCGTGGCGAAGCCCTACCGAGTATCGCGTCTATCTCACACTTAAGCATTGCCTCCTGCCATCAAGACAGTGAGCAGGGTTGGTTACTGCGAACCGTGAATGGCTTACCCCAAAATGATCCAGAGCCTACAGCACAGCCGGTGGGCACTTATGTTGAAGTTTGTGACTTATTTTTTAATGTGCCTGCACGACGCAAATTTCTCAAAACAGAAAAAACTGAGTTCAACCATATTGAAGACATGGTACGCAAACTAGCACTCAGCCGTTTTGATATTGCCTTTCAGTTGCAGCATAACCAAAAGCCTGTACTGCAATTACGTGCCGCCCATGACCGTACAACATCAGAACGACGTTTGGCTGAAATTTGCGGTAAACCCTTTGTAGAACAATGTCACTATTTGGATTATGAAGCCGCCGGTTTACGTTTATGGGGCTGGGTGGGTCTGCCAACTTTTTCACGCTCACAAGCAGATTTACAATATTTCTACGTCAATCAACGTAGTGTACGTGACCGCCTGATTACTCATGCTGTGCGTCAAGCCTATCAGGATGTGCTGTATCATGGTCGCCATCCGGCTTATGTGCTGTACCTAGAATTAAATCCACAATGGGTTGATGTTAATGCTCATCCAAGCAAACAAGAGGTGCGTTTCCGTGAAGGGCGCTTAGTACATGATTTCCTGTTTCGTACCTTACACCAAGCACTGGCTGATTTACGCCCTGGCGATAGCCAAGCCCCCACCCATTGGCTCGACAACAAACAATCTTCACCCGAACCTTACATCAGCCAAGGCTCTCCAACACCCAGCGCCTCAAATCAAGACACCGCCGAAATTGCTAATACTTATCGCTTCGGCTATCAAGCACACCCACAAAACCGTTTACACATGCCGGTGCGTGAAACCTTGCAAGCCTATGGGCAGTTATATGCACCTCCTGAACCTCAAAAAACAGACCAAGCAGACCTAGAAACACAGAGCACCGCAACAAACGACCTCCCTCCCTTAGGTTATGCCATCGCTCAGCTACATGGGATTTATATACTGGCACAAAATGAGCACGGTTTAGTCGTAGTCGATATGCACGCAGCCCATGAACGCATTACCTATGAACGTTTGAAACAAAGCATGCGAGAAGATGCTATTCGTTCCCAACCTTTGCTAGTACCGCTTAGCATTCATGTAAGCCGCAAAGAGGCTGATCAGGCTGAAACACATCACGCAACCTTTCTATCTTTAGGCTTTGAACTGAGCCGCATGGGTATGGAACAACTGACCATTCGTGCTGTACCCAGTTTATTGCGTGATAGTAATACGGAAATGCTGGTACGTGATGTTTTATCCGATCTTATTACTTATGGTGAAAGCCAACGCATTCAAAACGCCATGAATGAAATTTTGGCAACGATGGCTTGTCATGGCTCAGTACGTGCCCATCGCAAATTAAGCATTCAGGAAATGAATGCCTTACTGCGAGACATGGAACGCACTGAACGCAGTGGTCAGTGTAATCATGGCCGACCTACCTGGACACAAATGAGCTTGAGCCAAATTGACAAACTCTTTATGCGAGGGCAATAGTGTTAAAGCATGATGCCTAAACCTAAAGCCATTTTTCTACTCGGCCCGACTGGTACAGGAAAAACCGATCTGGCAGTTGCTTTGCACAAACACTTGCCGCTGGAAATTATCAGTGTCGATTCTGCCCTAGTGTATCGTGGCATGGATATTGGCACGGCTAAGCCTGATGCTGAGACATTAGCTCAAGCACCGCATCGTTTGCTGGACTTTCTTGATCCTGCGGAAAGCTACTCAGCGGCTGACTTTCGAGAAGATGCACTCAAAGCAATGGCTGACATCACTGCTGCTGGACGTATACCCCTGTTGGTCGGCGGTACTATGTTGTATTTTCGAGCCTTAGAATATGGTTTATCGGAGCTACCTTCAGCCAATCCTGAAATACGCGCGCGCCTAGAAGCTGAAGCGCAAGTGATTGGTTGGCAAGCTTTGCATGAACGTTTACAAAGCATTGACCCTATTGCAGCAACACGTATTCACCCCAACGATCCACAACGCTTACAACGAGCACTAGAAGTATTTGAATTAACGGGACAAACACTAACTGAATTGCAACAAGCAGCACACTATCCTGCTTGTCATTATGATTTATTGAAAATAGCCCTGCTGCCCGCAGATCGCCAATGGCTGCATGATCGCTTAGCTTTACGTTTTGACCAGATGCTGGAACAGGGTTTATTAGAAGAAGTGCAACAATTATACCAGCGCCATGATCTGCATCTTGGATTGCCTGCTATGCGCGCGGTAGGCTATCGTCAGGTATGGGAACATTTGGCTGATGGCAAATTAGACTACAATCTGATGCGTAATCGTGCTATCGTGGCGACGAGGCGACTTGCAAAACGTCAGATAACTTGGTTACGCTCCGAACAGAGTCTGACTAAATACAAAGCCGAAAACTATCACCTTTCATCGGTTATTAGTGACATTTCTGCATTTATAAGTGGATAAATAGGTGTGTCCGATGAGTAGATGTTTTGGTGTTAAACTTTTACTGGTAGACTTTTAACCTGGTGAGTACGGAATGACCTACTGCAAATACCGGATCACAACAACCACAAACCCATAAAATTTTAGGAGAAAAACCCAATGTCGAAAGGGCACACTTTACAAGAACCCTTCCTCAATGCGCTGAGAAAGGAACGGATTCCAGTCTCTATTTATTTGGTTAACGGCATTAAACTTCAGGGGCACGTTGAATCTTTTGATCAATTCGTAGTCTTGTTGGGCAATACAGTGAGTCAATTGGTATACAAACATGCTATTTCTACCATTGTCCCCGCGCGTCCTATCAAATTAAATTTAACGACAGAGTAATAAGAACGATTGGAATTATTTGAGCGCCCCGATACTGGCGAGAATGCCATACTCGTTCAGATACATTTCAAAGCATATGAGACTGCTCCCGACGAGCATGAGTTCCAAGAACTTGCTCGTTCCGCCGGTGCCCAGGTTCTGCGTCTGGTCGCCGGTACGAGACCTAAGCCTGACCCGCGCTATTTTATCGGTGAAGGTAAAGCTGAAGAAATACGCGATCAAGTAAATGCTTTGGAAGCTGATTTGGTTATTTTCGACCATAACCTGACTCCCGCCCAAGAACGTAATCTAGAACGTTTGTTCCAATGCCGCGTGTTAGATCGCACAGGCTTAATTCTGGATATATTTGCCCAACGTGCCCACAGCCATGACGGCAAATTACAAGTTGAGCTGGCTCAACTCAAGCACATGTCAACCCGCCTAGTACGTGGTTGGACACACCTTGAGCGCCAAAAAGGAGGAATTGGTTTACGTGGCCCAGGTGAGACACAGTTGGAAACTGACCGCCGCTTGCTGGGTATCCGTATCAAGCAAATCAATAAGCGCCTAGAAAAAGTACGCAATCAACGCGAACAAGGCCGCCAAGCGCGGAAGAAAGCAGACATCCCAACAGTCTCTTTAGTGGGTTATACCAATGCAGGCAAATCTACTCTGTTTAATGCCCTGACCCAATCTGGTGTCTATGCCGCTGACCAGCTATTTGCCACACTGGACCCAACTTTGCGCCGTCTTGATTTGCCCAAGCAACAATCGATTATTCTAGCCGATACGGTCGGTTTTATTCGTAATTTACCGCATGACCTCATAGCCGCTTTCCGCTCTACCTTGCAGGAAACGGTTGAAGCTAACTTATTGCTGCACGTGATTGATAGCCATGACAAGCAACGCGATTTTTACCGCGAACAAGTCAATGATGTCATTGCTGAAATTGGCGCAGAAAAAGTCCCGCAAATTGAGGTCATGAACAAAATTGACCTAGGAGAACATTCACCGGGCATGATACCGAGCGACGGTTTTAAGCCCGCACAAGCTTGGGTTTCTGCACAAACCGGTGCGGGCTTACAAGACTTGCTAGCCTATCTAGGCCATTACTTCGCCCATACCCAATTCAAAGGCAAGCTAAAACTCCCTCCACAATATGGCCGCTTACGTGCTCAGCTTTACCAAGACCATGCAATTGCACAGGAAAACATTTCTGAAGAAGGACAATTCCTGCTGGATGTGCATATAGACCGGCGACACTTAAATGCTTATTTGGAAGAAGCCGGTTTGCTATTAGAAGAATTAATGGTGGAAGTGTGAATGGCGGCTGAGGCCAGCATTGCCACTTGAGCTTTCATGACTTCGACAATGGCATAAATACCAACATGCCGATTCGGACTGAGATTTTCGGCTAAAGCCAAACGCTCAAACAAATCATCGACATCTAAAGCCTGAATCTCTGCGGCTGTTTTGCCAGAATAAATATGCACCAATAAAGCCAGCACGCCTTTAATAATGCTGGTATCACAATCACCGTAAAACAAGATTTTGCTTGAATCAGTTGGATCACTATAAGGCTTAACCCAAACCTTGCTCATACAAGCTTTGACACGATTCTCTTCAGTATGTAAGTCCTCCGGCATGGTAGGCAATGCCTCACCCAATTCGGTCAAATACTGATAGCGTTGCTCCCAATCCTCAAGGCATTCAAAGTCGCTAATAATCGCTTCGATTTCGCGCTCAGACATTAAAAGACTCACCGCATCCACAAGCATCTTTCACATTCGGATTACGAAATTCCAGCCCCTGATTCAAAATATTATTACGCACATAATCTATTTCCGTACCCTCTACAAAACGTAGGCTTTTATCATCAACCACTACCTTGACACCGTGATTTTCATAAATATGATCGTCTGCACCAATTTCATCTACATAATCGACAACATACATAAAGCCTGTACAACCACTTTTTTTCACGCCCAAACGCATACCCAGCCCACTACCGCGCTTATCCAGTTGCTGGCGAATGTGTTTGGCGGCATTTTCGGTAATGTGAATCACGTGTTATCTCCTAAAACATATTCAATTGTAAACGGGCATCCTCACTCATACGTGAAATATCCCAAGGTGGATCCCAAACCAGTTCGACGGTAACATTATTTACTTCTTGCCGTGAGCGCGCCGCCGCTTCAACCATACCAGGCAAACTACCTGCCACCGGACAAGCCGGACTGGTGAGGGTCATCTCAATCAATACATTATTGTTTGTATCCAGCTCCAGCGAATAAATCAGCCCCATATCATAAACATTGACCGGAATTTCCGGATCGTACACCTGCTTGATGGCTTGAATAATTTCATCTTTTAGCCAGGCACGGCGAGCTACATTGTCATCATCAAACTCAGCCACTTTTTCTGCCTGATTCAGGCGCGATAACTTGAACATGGATATCAACCTCAAATTCTCAAAGTCCCGCAGCAACTTTATCAAGCTGTTGCTGCAAAATCTGCATAGCCCTGTCCTGTAAAGGCTTCCAAGCACAGGTCTCAATAATTTCTCCTGCAAAACCTTGGCAAACCATAGCAATCGCCTGCTCACGTGGAATACCGCGTGCTCGTAGGTAGAACAAGGCATCAGCATCAATCTGACCAACTGTTGTGCCATGACTGCACTTCACATCATCGGCATAAATTTCTAGACGTGGTTTGGTATTCACCTCAGCATCGCGCGATAAGAGCAGATTAGCATTATGTAATTGTGCATCGGTTTGCTGCGCATCCTGAGCCACAACAATATTACCATCAAATACGGCTTGCCCGTCCGCGTATAAAATACCTTTAAACTGCTCCGTGCTAGTGCATCGCGGTACGGCATGAACAACATCAAGGTGCATATCATGCGACTGTTGTGCACCACTCAGGTAAAAACCATTTAACTCACAATGAGCGCCTACATCAGCAAAATTAGCATGCAATACTGTACGCGACCATTGCCCACCAAAAGCCAGCATCGTTCCCCGATATTGACTTTCAGCCTGCTGTTGCACATATAAATGGTTCAAATGACGAGCACGCCGACTTTCATTCTGTAGACGCGCCTGCGTCAATTTAGCACCTTTAGCCAGAAAAATTTCTTGTACCTGATTATTCAGACACACTGTATCCGACAAACCGACATATTGCTCCAGCAATTGTACTTCGGCGCCCTCCTCCACAACCATCAGCAAACGTGCTTGGGTAATAAAGTCACTTTCAAAGCTCAGGTTAATGTGTATCAGCTCCACAGGCTGTTCCAGCTTAAGGCCAGCCGGAATGCGTATAAAGACCCCTTCAGCAGCCATTGCTGTACTTAAAGCTGTAAAAAAATCATCATTACGGCTTAAAGTCCCCAAATATTCCAGAGCCTGCGGCTGACCTTGCTGCAAAGCGCTATGTAAATCCATTACCTCAAACTGATCTGCGGGCAAATCAGATAAGTCAGACATAAAAAAACCATTGTGGAAGACCACACGCGCAGAACCAAGAGTCCCAGGAGTCGTTAGACGCAATTGCTCAATATCGTCAGCGGTCAGCAAATCATCTTCGCGTTGAGCTGCTTGAAAAGCCTGACCCAAGACAGGTGCTAAAGGTGTATAACGCCAAGTCTCATCACGATGCTTAGGAAAAATACGATCATTCAAAGCGGCCAAAGCTTGCTTACGACGCACATTCACCCAATTCTGCCGAGAAACAGCATTACCCGCCATTTGTTGATAATGCTGCAAAATTGTGTTTGCCGTCGTGTTATTCTTCAAGGACGCTATTTGGGTCATGCTGCCTCCTGCCCCTTAATCCAACCATAACCATGTTCTTCCAACTCCAGTGCCAGCGACTTATCACCTGAACGAATAATTTTGCCATCACTGAGTACGTGCACATAATCTGGCTGAATATAATCCAGCAAGCGTTGATAGTGCGTAATCACCAACATGGAACGCTCTGGACTGTGCAAATTATTGACCCCATCCGCCACAATACGCAGTGCATCAATATCCAAACCCGAATCAGTTTCATCCAAAATGGTCAACGAAGGCTCTAGCAAGCTCATTTGCAGGATTTCATTACGCTTCATTTCGCCCCCGGAGAAGCCTGCATTCACTGAACGCTTCAACAAGCTTTCATCCATAGTGAGCTCTTTTAGCTTGCTACGAATCAGTTTCATGAATTCCAAGGAATTTAATTCAGGCTCACCACGTGCCTTGCGAATCGCATTCAACGAGGTCTGCATAAAATAAGTATTATTGACTCCGGGCAGTTCGACTGGATATTGGAAAGCCATAAAAATACCCTGCTGGGCACGTTCTTCTGGCTCCATTGCCAGTAAATCCTGTCCTTTATAAGTAATACTACCGAAAGTGACTTTGTACTCTTCACGCCCGGCCAAAACCTTAGACAAGGTACTTTTGCCCGAGCCATTCGGTCCCATAATGGCATGTACTTCACCCGCCCCCATTTCTAGGTTCAAACCTTTCAGGATCACTTTACCGTTGATGCTGGCGTATAAATTTTTGACTGATAACATAATTTTCTCCTAATACTTTCGTTACTATATATGTCTAATAGGGGCAGCTTAGCCCACAGCACCTTCTAGACTGATCGCCAACAATTTACGAGCTTCTACAGCAAACTCCATCGGCAGTTCATTAAACACTTCTTTACAAAACCCATTCACAATCATTGATACAGCATCTTCTGCGGCAATCCCACGCTGACGACAATAAAATAATTGGTCTTCACCAATTTTAGAGGTCGTGGCTTCGTGTTCCACTTTAGCCGTAGGATTAGCGACTTCAATATAAGGAAAGGTGTGAGCACCACATTGATCACCAATTAACAAAGAGTCACATTGAGTATGATTACGCCCGTTTTCAGCCCCCTTATTGACGCGCACTAAACCACGGTAAGCATTCTGGCCACGATCGGCTGAAATCCCTTTAGAGACAATGGTGCTGCGGGTATTTTTACCAACATGATACATTTTCGTGCCAGTGTCTGCCTGTTGAGCGCTGCGCGCTACGGCAACCGAGTAGAACTCACCAACAGAATCATCTCCCTTCAAAATACAGCTAGGATACTTCCAAGTAATTGCAGAGCCAGTTTCTACTTGTGTCCAAGAAATATGTGAACGATCTCCTTCACAAACACCACGCTTGGTCACAAAATTAAAAATACCACCTTTACCTGTCGCATCGCCCGGATACCAGTTTTGTACTGTCGAATACTTTATCTTGGCATCTTGCAGAGCGATCAACTCAACTACCGCAGCATGTAACTGATTTTCATCCCGTTGTGGTGCAGTGCAACCTTCTAAATAGCTGACATAGCTAGCTTTATCGGCAATAATTAAGGTGCGCTCAAACTGCCCCGTATTGCGCTCATTAATACGGAAATAGGTTGATAATTCCATTGGGCAGCGCACACCTTCGGGAATATATACAAATGTCCCATCGGTGAATACAGCCGCATTCAAGGCTGCATAATAATTATCCGTCTGCGGCACCACAGAACCCAAATATTTTTTAATCAAATCGGGGTATTCACGCATGGCCTCGGAAATGGAGCAAAAAATCACCCCGGCTTCTGCTAATTGCTTACGAAAAGTGGTAGCAACCGACACACTATCAAATACAGCATCAACTGCAACACCTGCCAGCATTTTTTGCTCTTCCAGCGGGATACCCAGTTTTTCATAGGTACGCAATAACTCAGGATCAACTTCATCCAGACTTTTAGGCGCGTCTGCTGCTGATTTTGGTGCCGAAAAATAAGAAATAGCCTGAAAATCTATTTTAGGATAATGCAAATGAGCCCACTCAGGCTCTTCCATCGCCAACCATTTCCGATAAGCCTCCAGACGCCACGCTAGGATGAACTCTGGCTCATTCTTGCGTGCGGATATCAGGCGTATGACGGACTCATCCAAACCAGGCGGAAGCGTTTCAGCTTCAATCTCCGTGACAAAACCTGCCTGATAACCGGCACGTGTTAATTCTTCAAGTTGCCGCTCTGCTGCATCCATTAATGTAAACCTCTTCAGTCAAATCGATTAACCAACTAAATTAGTAGGAAATATAGGCTCAGTACAAGCACTTTTCAAATAGACTTGCGTTTGGTGGGAATATATTTAGGGCTAATTTTAACGGGAAAAGACACCCTGCGAAAGGGTGTCTGGGATTCCAGCTTCCTCAAACTGAATTCTGTTACACTGATCAAAGCCAAAATAGTTAATTTTGCCAGCATTTTGCACCTTAAGACCCAGTGAACAGGCTTAAGTTACAATAAAATCACGCAGATTGAAACCTCTGTTTTCAAAAGGCTTTCCTATACTTTCTTATAAACGACAGGCGTTGCTGACCCGCTGAAAGCAGGCATTTTTTATTTAATGGCACTTAGAACAGTGCTGTTTTATGATTTCTCAAAGTTTATAGACACTCGCGGAACTTAGGCCGTTTACACTGCTTATGACAGACAGGTCTAGCCTGTCTGTTCGTTTATTAATCAAATGTTTAATTCAAACTTAAGAAGCTTTATCTGTTTTTGTTTGAGAAGCTTCTACTTTCTTATCAGATGTAGTTGTATTTTTTTCTGCTGACTGATCAATGGCTTTTTTATCAACACGCTTATTGTTTTTTTCATCTGAGGGCTTGACACTTTGGGCTGACTGACTGTTTTCAGTAATGGCTACAGCACCTTCTGTTAGTAAAATATCTGCTTGGTTCTTCTGAAAAAGAATCTTGCCAATTCCTTTAACCAGCGTAATGTCTTCAGCTTTGCTAAATGGTCCATGTTCGGTGCGGTAGGCTACAATGGCTTCAGCCTTCTTTTCACCAATACCTTTCAAATTGGCCGCAATAGTAACCGCACTGGCTTGATTGATATTGACTATTTCAGCCCAAGAAGGCGCAGTCATAAAAGTAGTGGATAACAACATGCTGATCAGGATTTTTTTCATGATGAGTCCTTGTTTTATTGTTATTAATTATGAGTTGTGAAAAGATTTTAGTGTTAAGTGCTTGGGGTTTATTACTTAGGGTTTGTTAACTAACACTGTATGTTAGTAACTATGCCACAGTCGCACTTCAAGACGAACTTCATCAGATAACCGGCATATGATCCCGGAGAATGGATTTTGTAGCTCAGCCTTCTATAATTCACGCACAGATAACATGAATGCTAAAACACGGAGTTTCTCATGAAAAAACATTACATCAAGCAAGTTGCCTCTTACTCTATGGTAGGTACGCTAGGCTTTACGATTGCTGCCAGTTTACAAGGCTGTGGTGATGAAAGCGCGACACCGCCTCCTGTGAATCAAAATGAACAAGCTTCCATTAGCCAAGGTGTCGAGCAAGGTGTCTTTATGGTCATCAAGCAAACTGGAGAAAATCCAGACACTTATGAACTATTAGAACAATATCCTTCTAATGACGGTAGCCGTGCTATTCTCAAAAAAATGGATGGTTCAGAGCAGTTCTTAACAGAAGCCGAGCTACGCCAATTAGCAGAAGCAGAAGCGCAACGAGTCGAAGAAGGCAGCTCACAATTAGCAGAGCCGGTGGCTCAAAATCAAGGTTTGAGCTTGGGTGAAACCATATTAGCATCTGCTGCGGGTGCACTCATCGGTGGTATGATTGCGAATAAACTGATGAATAATCAAAATTTCCGTCAACACCAACAAGCCCAGACCCAACGGGCGCGACGCACTATAAGCAGTACACGCAATCCGGCACAAAGCAAGCGGGCAACTCAAACTAGATCACAAGCACGTTCCGGCTTTTTTGGCAATAACAATAACAGCAGTAGTAATAAGCGCAGCAGCTCATTCGGTAGCTAAACTATGATTAAAACACAAAGCGTTGCCGCTATTCCGCCTGCCATTATGGAAGAAGTTGGCATGACTTGGCACACGGATCATGATGGTTCAGCTTATCTGCTTAATGAGCTGATAGAGCTTACGGAAGCTGAAGCAGAGGCTTATTATACAGCAGCTAATACACTGTATGACATGTTTGTCGAGGCAGGCCAGCATGTCATAGATAATGAACTGTTTTTTGAACTGGATATTCCTTTCAATCTCATTAATCAGATTCAGCGTAGTTGGGAACAAGATGATCTCCATTTATATGGCCGCTTTGATTTTGCAGGCGGCATCGATGGCTTACCGATCAAATTGATTGAATTTAATGCAGATACACCCACCAGTCTATTTGAAACAGCGGTCGTGCAATGGGCTTTACTGAAGGCCAATGGTCTGGATGAAGAACGGCAATTCAATAATGTGTATGAAGCCATTCAAAATAACTTCCGTCGTCTAGTGACTGGGACTGAGTCTCCAGCGCATTTTGCCGAGCATTATCATTACCAAAATATCTTGTTTTCCAGTATGAGTGATTTGCCTGAAGACGAGCGTACTGTACGCTTCTTGCAACAAATCGCCACGGAAGCAGGCTATCAAACTGATTTTGCCTACATGCACGAAGTCGCTTTTTCAGAACAGGACGGTATTTTCAATCCTGACCAGATTAAGTTTGACTATTGGTTCAAATTATATCCTTGGGAAGATATTGCCTTACAAACGGATGGCATCACCGGCATTCTAGATGATATTAGTCGGAATCAGGCCGGTACCGTACTCAACCCAGCTTATACCTTGCTCTTCCAAAGCAAAGGGATTATGAAAATTCTGTACGAATTATTTCCTGACTCACCTTATTTACTAGAAACACGTACAGAACCTTTGCGAGGCAAAAAACAAGTATCTAAAGCGATGTTTGGCCGCGAAGGCGCCAACACGGCCATTTTAGATACAGCAGGCCGCACCCTGAAAGCCTTGGGTGGCGACTATGATAACTATCGCAAGGTATATCAAGCGTTCGCTCAATACCCTCAGGACGAAGAAGGACGCAGCTATCAAGCGGGTGTCTTCTTTGCCTGGGAAGCGTGTGGATTAGGCTTTAGAAGGGGATGGGATATACTAGATAATATGAGCAAATTCGTTAGCCACCGCATAATATGAAAGCCGGCCTGTGACTTTCTCACAGGCCGACTTTTTAACTTCTACTTCTACCCATAGGCTAAAATAAAGCCTTACACTATTAAGGGGAGGGTGGGCGTGGACAGTTCGGGTTGTTAGTAGCACCGTTGCTACAGTCATTAGGTGAAGAACCTGCTATTGCTGCTGCTGCTACAGCAAGCCCCGCCGGAACAGCGGCACTCGCTGCTACGCCTGCCGTAGCGCCCGCCAGACCAGCAGTGCCCAAGCCAGCCGCTACTAAAGCGCCTGATGAAACACCAGCACCCGCACCTGCTACACCAGCACCCGCACCACTAGCAGCAACTGCGCCACCGGCTTGACCGACTGCAATATGCTGCCCCACTGCACATTGTGAGGCTGCACTAACAGTCAACAGTGTATTAGGGGTATGCATAATTTGGCATTGGCTAGCTACATACTCCAAACCCACTTGGCCATTTTCCAGTACGATTAAATTAGAGCCTTCAGCCAATAACATATCCGCTTGAGCCAGTTGACGTACACCTTGTGCTGTTTCAACCAGTGCCTGACCTTCTACCGAAGTAATTTTGGCAACAGCCTGAGGCGCTGCCGAAGTAGCACCTGAAACCAAAGCCAAGCCTGCGGCCACAGTCATTAATAATTTAAAATTCATTAGTTTCTCCTGATAATTTACCTGTATTTCAGATATATGCGCTGGCGCTTACGAGAGAGTGTACTACAGACTGAAAACTAAAAATAGTTACATTGCCTGTTTTTTAACATTCAAACGATTAACGCAAGCACAAATAACCACCACCAGGAATAGGATTACCGTTTACATCCTTGCCTTGTGGGTGATAGCCAACCGCACGCTTAAAATTGTTATCCTGGCAAACTTTATTACCCACCGCACGTAAATTGACAGGTACAGGACCAAAAGTGTCCAAACGATCCCAAGCTAATTTATCCGGGTGGATTCTACCATCACCGTCCTTATCATAAACTAACTGGGGCGGTACAGCGCCAGGTGCTTTGCCAATCGGTAAGGCTGGAGCTGTAGAACAAGCACTTAAAAGGCCAGCCAAAGCGGCCACAAGGATTAATTGTTTCATATCGACTCTCCTGAAGTTATAGACCCCCAAAATAAAAACAAGAGGGGCTTGAAGTTTGTCGCAATCAATTCAAACTAGGTTCAGATCACTCGTTTAAAACCCACACGATTGTAGCCATATTATTGATTTAACTCAAGCTGGCTCTTGCCTAACACTAAGTCTTGCAATCCATTGAATTGCGGGGAAACCTCAATCACATACTGCGTGCGAAGCACGCTAATTTTCTCACAATCAGCCAAACGACAAGGCTGCACCGCACGAACTACATGCACTAAACGGCGCTCATGATCAAAAAAAAGCATATCCAAAGGGATTAGTGTGTTTTTCATCCAAAAATTAACTTCGCCCTCCTGCTCAAAGACAAACAGTGCACCTGTACCTGTTGGTAAGGCTGTGATATTCATCAGACCTAAAGCGCGTTCTGCTGCTGTCTCAAAGACAGCTACTTGTACAGGCACTGTATCAATAGAAACAAGGTGATCAAAACGTAAGTCAGCACGTGCATCCGGCTGATGGGCACAAGCCACCAAACCGGCACACAATACACAACAAATAAAGCAAATAAAGCGCTGCAACATTCAGTTTATTCCAAGTACTCAGCCCCACCCATATAAACACGCAAGACATCGGGTATACGAATCCGACCATCTGCCTCTTGATAATTTTCCACCACCGCCACCAAAGCTCGCCCTACAGCCACCCCTGAACCATTTAAGGTATGTACTAATTCTGGCTTGCCGGTTTCAGGATTGCGATAACGCGCCATCATGCGACGCGCCTGAAAATCCAAAGTATTCGAACAAGAAGAAATTTCACGGTATTTTTGCTGACCTGGTAGCCACACCTCAATGTCATACGTTTTGGCTGCTGAAAATCCGGTATCGCCTGAACACAATACAATCACGCGATAAGGCAAGCCTAGTTCCTGCAAAATGCTTTCAGCATGATTCGTCATGCTTTCCAAAGCATTCCAAGATTGATCGGGACGCACAATTTGTACCATTTCCACTTTTTCAAACTGATGCTGGCGGATTAAACCTCGCGTATCCTTACCATAAGAACCCGCTTCAGAACGGAAGCAAGGTGTATGACTGGTGTATTTCAAAGGTAGATCACTAGCATCAAGAATTTCACCCCGCACCAGATTAGTCACCGGCACTTCAGAGGTTGGAATCAAATAATAAGCTTGCTCATTGTCTAATTTGAATAAATCTTCCTCAAACTTAGGCAGTTGCCCAGTACCTTGTAAGCTTTCAGCATTGACCATATAAGGCGCATAGACTTCACGATAAGCATGTCGAGTCGTATGAGTATCGAGCATAAACTGAATCAGGGCACGATGCAGGCGAGCCATTGCACCACGCAATACAACAAAACGCGAGCCTGTCAATTTGCTAGCTGCCTCAAAGTCCATCCAGCCATTCATGGCTCCCAAATCAACATGATCCTTTGGCTCAAAATCAAAGGCACGCGGCTCACCCCAACGGCGGATTTCGACATTATCATTTTCATCCTTGCCGTCAGGTACCGAAGCATCCAGTATATTGGGCAACCCCAAGCTGATAGCTTCCATTTCAGCTTGTACTCTCTCCAGTTCCCGTCTTGCCACATCCAATTGCTCGCCCAAGTCAGACACTTCTGCCAATAAAGGCTCAATAGCCTCACCTCGCGCCTTGGCCTGACCAATCGACTTGGAGCGGGAATTACGTTGATTCTGTAAATCTTCTGTACGGGTTTGCCAGTGTTTGCGTTGTTCTTCCAGCGAGCGGATGGTATCTACATCCAGTTTTAAACCACGACGTGCCAACTGTTGCGCCACATCATCCAATTCGGTTCTCAGACGCTTGGGATCGAGCATAGTATGTGTCCGTTTTTAAAATATTCTGAAAAAATGCATCATATCAAAAGCTGCGTGCTACGAGTACGCCCAGACTCACGGCCAGCAAACAAAACCCAACATTCAATACCATGTTTACTACACATTTAAGTATTGCGCCCTGCATTAATAGGTCAAAATTATCCAAAGAGAAGGTGGAAAAAGTAGTAAGTGCCCCTAGAACGCCGACAATCAGCCCACGTGCTAACGGTGTTTCCAATAATCCACGCTGCATAAACAAAAAAGTCAGCAAACCAATTAAGAAAGATCCCAGCACATTGACAAACAGTGTTCCATAAGGAAAGGCCTTGCCAAACAACTGATAAATTCCATTGGATAATAAAAAGCGTAATAAAGCACCTAAACCTCCCCCCAGCAAGATACTTACCCATTGCAGCATTCCTGTTGCCCCTTCTCTATCTGCATCAAAGTGGTTTTGTTAACATAAGCTCCCAGTTTTGTACAAGACTTTTAAATGTGTGCGGGTACAAACATCATGAGCGAGTTTGCACTAATCGAAAAGTGGTTTACTTGGCAGGATACACCACCCAATGTACTGCTAGGTGCTGGAGATGATGCCGCTTTACTAGCACCCTTTCAGCATGAAGCACTCGTGGTGGCAGTCGATACTTCCATTAGTGGAGTTCATTTTCCAAATAACACTCCGGCACATGCGGTAGGCTATAAATCCTTGGCTGTGAACTTGAGCGATTTAGCAGCGATGGGGGCAAAACCACTCTGGTTCACCTTGGCACTAACACTACCGGAAGCCAATCAACAATGGCTCAATGAGTTTGCCCAAGGCTTGCAAGCCGCAGCAAAGCCACATCAAATTTTTCTGGTTGGCGGCGATACAACCCGTAGCTCTTTAAGCATTACGATACAAGTCATTGGTAGCATACCAGCAGATCAAGCCTTGTTGCGCAGCGGTGCACAAATCGGTGATGTCATTGCTGTTTCCGGCACACTGGGAGATGCAGCAGCGGGCTTAGCTTGCCATCAACAACGACTTTATTTACCCACTGCGAATGCCAACTATTGCTTACAACGCCTGCATTATCCAACACCACGTTTAGCACTGGGCAAAGCGCTAAAAAACATTGCCAGCAGTTGCATAGATATTTCTGACGGATTGCTAGCTGATTTACAACATATATTGCAAGCCTCTCAAGTGGGTGCACAACTCGATACAAACAAAATCCCCTTCAGTCCTGCCCTAAAAAGACTAAAAAAGGAGCAACGCTTAAGTTTTGCCTTGAAGGGGGGTGATGATTATGAATTACTATTCACAATCGCGCCTGAAAAACTGCCACAACTGCATGATCAAGCAGAGAAAATCTCTGAGGCGTTCAGTGGCGGTTTTAGTATTATTGGCACTATTAACGATAAAAAAAACATTTTGATGCTAGATAATAATTACAAACTCTCCCAAGACGGTTACGACCACTTCCGCTAGTCAGTCTTTTAGCGCAAAAAAGAACTTTACTGATAATAATAATGTCTTATTGGGATATACAATAAACTGAGGGCAAATAATAATGAAATACCCATCTTACAAATCTTTGCGTTTGAGCCTAATTTTATCAACCACAACGCTTTTCGCTTCTGCTTGCAGTACTTTACCATATGATGAAACGGCCACAAGCAATAGCGAAGCCGTTACCTATGAACCATCTTATACCGCTAATCCTCCGACCCAAGCGGGTATTCCGCAGGCTAATCCACTGACGCCAGCCCCCGCTCAAACTCAGCCACAGAATAACTATCAAGCAACGGCGCCTGTCTATACGCCACCGCCTACTTACATCCCCCCCGTCGCACATAACTCGACTTATGATCATTACGATGTTGCGAGCAATCATTATGATAGCTCTAACAACAGTAACTATGACACTTACGGCAGTGCCTATCAACAAGGCGGCAGTGACGATAATTATAATACAGCAGATAATAACTACCATAACCAATACGCTGATAACAGTTACAATAGTTACTCCAACCCGCCACAGCAAACGAGCACACCTGCGCCTGCAAACAACAATACCAGCGGCGGTATCTATGACTACAGCGGCAGCGGTTATGACACTTATAACACTAGCCAACATGCAGCTAATGATTCTTATGACAGCTACAGCGGAAACATGACGCATAATAACTCGCAAAGCTCAAACACTAATCATTATTATGCTGGCAATACCCATAATACCCATAGCAGCAACCAAGGTGTAGCCGGCAATGTAGGTAGTAGTGGGGGGGCTGCTATTCAGCTTTTTGCCTCAGGCAGTAGCAGCAATGCTGAACAAGTACGTAGCCGTATGGCCAGTCGCGGCTTAAACGTGGTCGTCGATCAAGTTAATGGTCTTTATAAAGTACGTATTCCTTTCAATAGCGAAAGTGAAGCGCGCGCCAATTTAGATCGTATTCGTAACCAATCCGGTGAACGTGGCGCTTTCATTACCTTCCGCTAAATTATCAGCACAGGCAACAGCTTATTTAATAACTGCAAAAATATCCAATGCCCGCTGGCGACTTTGCTTGAGATCAAGCTTAGCTAGCGGGTATTTATTCCAAACATCTCCTGAGGAGCAACGATTCCATAGCAAGGCGCTACCCGACTAGCCCTAAAGTATTCCCATCAACTTATCAAAGTTATTTATACCAAGCTAATTTTATCTTTGCTGAGCACAATAACTTTCTGTTTGTACAGTAGCCCTAAAGCGCGTTTGAAGTGAGCCTTGCTGACCTGAAACTCAGCATAAATACGTTCTGGTGGGGCTTTGTCAGTCAGGTCAGAACTACCACCCTGCTGTTCCAAATGCCTTAGTATTTTTTGAGCCAAAGCATCAGCTACGATCACACCAGGCGCCTTAAGGCTTAAATCAATTTTACGATCAGAACGGATGTGCTTGATATAGGCTTTAACAGACTGGCCTACTTGTAAGGTTTGGAAAACTTCTGTTTTGTATAATAAGCCTAAATGCGTCTGGTTAATAACGGCCTTGAAACCCAAGTCAGTTGTAGCATAAATCAGCAAATCAACAGCCTGCCCTACTTTAAAGTAGTAACCCAACTCACTTAAATGACGTGATAATTGCGAGGAAGCCACGATGCTTTCGCTCTGCTCATCCACGTACAAATAAACAACATAGGACTGCCCGACTTGCATGGGAATCGCTTGCTCATTGTGTGGTACCAGCAAATCTTTAGGCAATCCCCAATCAAGAAAAGCACCATGCCGATTGACATCCACAACCCGCAAAAAAGCACATTCGCCAACGGTGGCCAATGGCTTTTCTGTTGTAGCAATCAGGCGATCTTCAGAATCAAGATAGATAAAAACCTCAAGCTCTTGCCCTACTTGCACGCTGCTAGGCACATAACGGCGCGGCAACAAAATTTCGCCGTAAGCACCACCCTCCAGATAAACCCCAAAGTCTACCTGTTTACTGATGCGCAAGCGGTTATAGTGACCGATTTGCATTAGTCAACCGTTTCCAGATCCTCAGCCACATCCATAGGCTCGATTTCCAAACCAGCCAAATCCATATCCCAATCCGGACCAATCAGGGCTTCATCTTCATGCAGACCTGGCAGCCAATCATTGACAAATTCTTCCAGAACGACTGCTTGTGGCTGATAAATCGCCCACTCATCAATACAATGTTGCTGCGCTTTTTCTCGACTGGAAAACAATGGCATAACATCTGTTTCTTCATACACAGCAGAAGGACAAACAGCCCAATTATCTTCACCATCCTTAGTCGTCAAACCCCAGACCTTGCCGGAACGTTTTACCTCTGCGACGAAGTTATCGTAACCAGCTTGATAATCAATTTCCTGATTGTCCATGATGCTAATCTCTTCATTAAGTAATGGGCTTTACCGGAGGCTTATCATAACAGCCTGATGAACAAAACGCCTATAAATCCTGCGCCAAGTTCACCCCTCCTTCTCGTATTGCTCCGCTGGCCGATCCACCACAAAGCCCACAATATTGCGCTGTTCCTTACTAAACTCCACCCCAATCAAATAAATCGGCTGCTGGAGGGCGGCATACTTCTCCGCATAGCCCTTCGCTTTAATTTGTTGTAAAGCCTTACCTTCAGGGGCTAATTCAACCACTTTAAACTCAAATAAATACACCTGCTGATTAAACAGCAAGGCCATATCAATCCGCCCCAGATTGGTACTGTCCTCCACCGTGACATCTAAGCCCAGTGAAGCAAAATAGGAATAAAACACACTGGCATAATAGCCTTCATAACTTTGAATGGCATTATTGGTATACCAGTGATAGGGGATGCTGGCAAAAAAGCTATGGAATAGTTGCTTTAGGCCACCGAAATCATTTTGTAATAACAACTCGTATAAACGTAAGGTATTTGGGCTTTGTTCAGGGGTATCGACTAAAACCGCTAATAGGCTTTCGTTCAGGCTTTGATACACTTCTTTATTCGGGTAACCCAAAGTATAAAAGGTTTGGCCACCCGCCCGTTGCTTGTGCTTAATAGTGAGATAACCTGTTTGGAATAATAAAGCTTCAGTGGCAATTTTATCGATTTCAAAACTGGAAATAACACTACTGCTGCTAATCATGCAATCAAGGCGCAGGGTAGGTACTTTGCGTTGGAATAAGAGATCGACAAGGAAGGTCGGCGTACCCGTTTCAAACCAGTAGTTATCAAATTGGCGACGTTTAAACAATTGCAGAATATCAAAAGGATTATAAACTCCTTCGCCAAGCCAGTGATAACCGTTATACCACTCACGAATCAGCGCTCGATCCAAGCCAACTAACTCAGGTGCAAATAAGGTATCTAAATCATGGTCGGTATAACCACAAATGGTGGCGTATTCAGGGTCTAAAGTGAGGTCATACAGATTATTCAAGCCGGAAAACAAGCTTACCTTGGAAAACTTACTCACCCCTGTTAAGAAGCTAAACTTAATATGCGCATCATAGTCTTTAATCGTGCCATAGAAGCCGCGCAGGAAATCACGATTG
>PDWJ01001708.1_pt1 | contig 31133 bp, 31 predicted proteins | sample 1430881 | NCBI WGS metagenome assembly PDWJ01 (sample SAMN01162460, study PRJNA174530) | Oral metagenome, whole genome shotgun sequencing project. | biome: Marine environment; feature: Marine mammal; material: Swab sample of the gingival sulcus; isolation source: swab sample of gingival sulcus...
GGCATTGTCCATGACGATCACCGATGCGGGTGGTCATTGGGGTAAGAGCACCTGCCGGGTCCAGGCGTAAAAGACATCCGCGTTGATCGTGGACGGGAATAGACCGACCGCGACCCGCCGCTGGCCGATCAACGCACCGATCACATTGATTCGCCCTCGGGCGTTCCAGTCACACAAACCGTAACAGCGCTGACCACCGTGGCTACGCCCGTAGCGCGGCGTCATGTTGGTAGCTGCCCCCGTCTCATCGAGGAAAACCAGCCGCCCAGACACACAGGTCTTTTGCCACGCTCGCCAATCCGCTCGGGCTTGCTGAATGTCATCACGGTCCTGTTCGCTGGCGCGCACTGTTTTTTTATAGCGCCAACCCGCCTTACGGATGAAGCGGTCTAGCACACTGAGCTGGACACGCAGGCCGAAAGTCTCCTGCAGCCGCTGCTGGATCGCCTGCAACGTCACACTGGCGTTGTCTTCGATGAGCCCTTCAATCAACTCCCCAAAGGGGGTCAGATACGAGCGCCGGCCCCCACCGCGGGCTCGCGGCGCATAGCACCTTGTTTGAGTGTAGCGCTGCACTAGCTTCACCACGCAACCAGCCGATACGCGGTATTTACGCGCCCGCCGCACCACGTCGGCTCAACCCCCCTTCAAAATCCTCGACAACCCGTTGCCGCAAATCACTTGATAACGCTTGGACCATAACAACCACCTGCCTGTCAGCAGGATTTTCTCCTGTTTCGTGGTCTTTGGGAATCCCCTAGCTCGATTCCAGTCGTTAGAGAATTGCTCCAGAGTCGTGCTCAGCCTACGCGCACTTACCAACACCGTCGGACGCTGGGCGCAATTCTGGCAGAAAATCGATCAGTTCGGGGCTGAATGCTATTGTTAATCACATTATATTGGGGCCGCACCCCATTCAAGGCATCGCCGAGTTCGCCGTGGAGGAAGCAGTGTCCCAGTTTACCGTCGGTTTTCATGTGCCCGGTGAGCGGCTCAATGGTGTTACGGCGGCGCAGTCCTCGCCGTTGTCTAGCGATGATGCCCCGCTTCTGCCCGACGTGAAGACCCGGGTATCGTCGGCCGGCATTGTCAATTTGAGCGAGGCCGACCAATTCTGTAGGCTTGGCAGGCATGGATGACGCCAAGAACCCCTACGCCGGCTACCGCTTTCCCGCCGAGATCATCAGCCATACTGTGTGGATGTATTTTCGCTTCACGTTAAGCTACCGTGATGTGGAGGAGCTATTGACCGCTCGCGGCCTCATCGTCACCCACGAGACAGTGCGTCAGTAGGGTCTGGAATCTGAGACAAATAAACCTTCAATTGCAGCACAACGCTTCTCCGTGTCTAATGAAACTCATAACTTGCCTCATTCACATAGCATTGAACAGCCCTGCCTTGGGAACAATGAGAAAACCTGATTTATTTAGCCGTCTCTAGTTTGGGCAGAGAGTTAATGGGTATTTGCTGCCATTCCTCCGGAGGAATGTATACTGCGTCATCATCACAGGCTCGGGTTCGAAACTCGACGAGCTGAGGTTGTGTTTTTTCTAAGCTGTATGTTAGCAATTGTCCACAGTCGCCGATTCCGCGATACTTCCGAAAAACTATAAACTGATTACTTGCTGTTAGCACTTGGCTTGTGCCAATAACTTCAGGTGAACGATAAGGATCTAATATGCCTTTATCAGGTGATTCAAACTGATCAAACTCTAATAACGTGAAACCACCGTTAGGGATCGATAAATAGTAAATTTGTTGTCCTTGGTATGCGCCAAGAAAGCATATTATTTTAACTAACTTTCGTCCATCAGCAATTTCGTATACATTGACCTCAGGATCATCTCCAGGCGCCTTGCGAGGGCACAGAGATTCTGACCATTGTAGTTTTTGCCACCAGTAGTCACGTTTCTTATTCTTAACGGTTTCCCTGTTTGTTTTGCTGTTAAACTCTTCAGCTCCAATGGTTTTGGCGCTGCTTAGGAGAAAAACAACAAATATGCATATTATTATGATTTTCAATTTTGCTGTCCTCTATTAATAGTGATGCTTATCAACTTCATACTTCATCTGGACTTATGAGCTTTCAAGTGAAGACTAATTTGGTCTCTTTATACTATTACAAAAACGCAATAAAAATTCTAGTTGCTCTGCATAACTCTTAATTAAATTTGCTTGATCAAGGCCATTAATGATACGACGAGCATTACGGTAGTCAGCGATACCTCCTACAATATAATCAGATAATTTCTTGCCAGTGAAACTACCATTTCTCATTCCATAAGACATGATGCGATATGCAGTACTGGCCTCGAGTGCCTTTTCGGGGTGTAAGTGCAGACTATTCAAGCCTGTTAATCCTAATGCGGTATCCATTGTTTTATAATTTTTTTCCCAAGTTAGCTGAACATAACCTCTTCCATAATAAATATTTTTATATGTCTTTTTGGTTTGTGGATCGGTAACTGTTATCTCCTTTCCATAGTTATAGCCTCGTCCCTTGCCATATTCTTCAATTGGTTGCCAAGTATTTGCGCACTCATGCTTCACAGTGGCCAACATATAAGCTGCCCATCGCAAATCATTGACATTAGAATCATTGATGATTTTTTCAATAAGCTCCTTGAGCCCATCATTTTTTTTGCCTGTCAACACCGGCGATGGAAATTGTTTGGCATAGAGGGTCAGAAATTGATTTTTATTGAAGGCACGAAGAAGCTGGTTATTCGAAAAACCAATCGGAAAGTAATCTATGCATCGTTGTTTGGTGTTATTGTATTCATTGAGCCTCTTTAATGTTTCACCATTTGGATCAACTCGGCTATCTACCTGATTCAGCTGAGGGTGGTTGGTTTGAAAAGTTTCTATTGCTTGAATAAATGCCTGATCGACGGTTCCAGTTAATGGAATTGGTTTCTCAAGGCCAGTATAGAGATCATTGTTATTAATTAGGTGCTGAATCTTGATAACATCAACTGGCAAGTTCTGTCCGCCTTTCCCTACAGATCTTTCTATGCTTCTCATGAAGATACCTTTTGTTGATTATCACAACGTTCTCAACCGCCGACTTTTTTGCGTTCAGCCGTTGTATCAAACATTTTGCAGTTTGAGAAGGGCCAACCATATCCAGGGCATTCACCCGAAAGTCATGAGACCGGATTGAGTTTAAGCAAGGTCGCCAAGTAGTTCGTATCCTAACTAGCGTGCATTTTTTTGATACCCGGGCGATTTGCTTTTTCCTGCTTCAGGAGGTTAGACGTCCACTGTTGAAGGGGTACGGCCTCAAGATAATGTGATTAACAATAGCATTCAGCCCCGAACTGATCGATTTTCTGCCAGAACTGCGCCCAGCGTCCGACGGTGTTGGTAGCAACGCAGCAACCCACCGCGTTGGTGGCCTCCTGGATCGCCGTTTCCATCTCCAGCAAACTTCCGTTGCGCTGCACCGTAACCTCAACCGCCACCCCTTCCTCCGATCTCCTGACCACCGGTGTCATGGCCTCGCCTTCTCTAATCTTTACAGAAGGCTACAGCATACTCCTCGAAAAAACATCATGCTGAGGCTGCACCCCCGCGTTGGATTTTTGGCAAAACAACTCGGTGATAAAATCAATGGTGGTCATGGGTGGGTCCTCCCGCTACACGGATCACTCATACCCGTTTAGCATGGGGCCACTCATGGCCACTTCAACTCAAAAAACTAGCACCATTGGTTACTACACTTGCTACACTTGCTACGCTTGCTAAGGATTAAGAGACTAGGGCTTAACGGTGCCCTAGACTTTGGCTGTCCTTAGACTTTTTTGATTCTTCCTTCGAGTGCAAGAGAGTTATCATCATGGCGAATCGACCTGGCGGGGCAGGCGCAACCTTCCGAGACGTGTGGAGCGCCTACAACGCGCTGCCGAATCGGGCCTGTAGCAATCCGACATTCACCAACCAGTGCGCTATCCGCTTGTCTCAAGCGTTGATGGAATGCGACGTCGATCTCAGCGGCATTCGCGTCACCCGCTGCTGGAACGATACGAGCAAGTACAACGGCAAGCATATCATCCGCGCAGAGGAGTTCGGCAACGCGCTGAGGCGTAGCCCCCTGCCTGGTCTCGGCGTAATGCAAAGGGCCCAGTCGGGCAAATTCCAGACCGAGCTGAACGGGAAAAAGGGCATCATCTTCTTCAAGGACTACTGGACACGCAGGAACGAGGGTTTCACCAACCGTTCCGGTGACCATATCGATTTGTGGAACCTGAACCGGACGACCGGCTATTGGTGGAGTTGGAGCCGCGATTTCATCGAGTGGCTGAGCAGCGACGTGAGCGACCGGAACAACTCCCGCGAAATCTGGTTTTGGAGCATCCCCTGATGCGCCCGGTCCTTCAGTTGGTCGCCGCCATTGCCCTGTTCGTACTCGGTGTCCTTGCAGAGCGATTCTTGCTGTCGCCGGAGTCGCCAGACCAGGGCGGGCTGTTCGCCGACCTGGCTTTGGCCCGCGCTTTACTTGAGGCCGGCACGGTGGAACTCGCCCAATCGGATTGCGCCCTACCCACGGAGCCTGGACAGTCCCCGACGATGGCTGATTTCCTCTTGAGCTACATCTCGGCTGCTTCGCTCCCGCCGGGGAAAGCCAGTCTACATGCGGAGTGCGGTGGACGGGGTGTAAATAAATGCTCCGTGTCCTACAGCGTGTTTCTTGGAGAAAAAGCGGACACGAACATCCTGCTCTTCTCTCGCGATGGCGACGGGAAGCTGGTAACCGGAGACGTGACCTGCCTGGCGCAATAGCCCGCACAAGATGGATAGAATGAAACAAAACCCATCTGCTTAACGCCAACGGGGCGGCGGATTACAACCATCTCATCGCCCTACACTGCGCAGGCTACCGCTCATTCGCGGGGGTTAGCTCTCACAAGGAGAACATATGCCCTATCTGAATGTAAGAGTCACTATCCCTGAATCCGCTGAATCTGCCGAGAAGATTGTGGCAGGGTACGGCCTCAAGATAATGTGATTAACAATAGCATTCAGCCCCGAACTGATCGATTTTCTGCCAGAACTGCGCCCAGCGTCCGACGGTGTTGGTAGCCGCCTCTTCGGTAACGCAGCAACCCACCGCGTTGGTGGCCTCCTGGATCGCCGTTTCCATCTCCAGCAAACTTCCGTTGCGCTGCAACCGTAACCTCAACCGTCACCCCTTCCTCCGATCTCCTGACCACCGGTGTCATGGCCTCGCCTTCTCTAATCTTCACAGAAGGCTACAGCATACTCCTCGAAAAAACATCATGCCGAGGCCGCACCTGTTCACAAGCAATGGCGGCTGGTATTTACCTGGTCGGGTGAACGCGGTGAGGCCCGGGATACCTATCCGGGTAACCACAACTATCGGTGAGGCAGGCCATGAATATCACAAAACGACAACCCTTCAGTGTCGGTGAAATGATTACCGAGGAATTCCTCGTGCCCATGGCGCTGACTCAGGGACAATTTTATGAGAGCGCTTCTCAGTCCAGCCGGAATTACAGCCGGCAGTTTGGGGCATCGCCACTTCGTGATATCCGCAATTTGCGTCAGATGGCGGTTTATGAGACCGGGTAAGCTACATTTAGGGTATCAAAGTTATTCCTTTTTCCAGCGGTATTTTTTTTCCTCGTCTTTCACAACAGTCAGCAGAAACTTGAAAGGTTCAATAGCCTTCAACGCATGAGGGATTTCTGCCGGCATGATGATGGCCTGCCCGGCTTTCACGATTTGCGGTACACCGTCGATGGTAATCTCCACCGAGCCTTCCAGGATCTGTGCCAGGGCATCGCCGGGTGCGGAATGGGTGCTCAATCCCTCGCCCTTGTCGATGGCGAAAAGCGTCAGCCCGACACCTTTCTTGTTCGCCAGGGCCAGGCTGGCCACTTTGCCCGGCTGATACTCCACCAGATCGGCCAGGGTGTAGAGCGTGGAATGTTCGATATTCGTGATCAGTTGCTCTGTCATTGTCGTCTCCTTATGCGTAAACGGTAATCTGTAGTACTTTGAAGCCACTGCCGCCGCCGATGGCGTGCGCCGTATTAGCCTCGACCGCCAGGATGTCGCCGGCCACCATTGGAATTACTCTATCGTCGACGGTGATCCTGGTCTCCCCTTCCACAAGCAGATAAGACGTATCACCCGGATAGGACTCTTCGCTGACCATCTCGCCATCGGCGAAGGTGAACAGCGACACCTGCACATTGTCCGAGTTGGACAGCGCCATGCTGACCACTTGATGGGCCTTCGATTCGATCAGTGATGCCAGGTTCTGCGCGGCCTCGGTCGGAAGGTTCTTTAACGTGTTCATAGCTTATCCCTCTCTTGCAATGGATCGACTGGATGAGCAGCCGGGAAGCAATCCGGCGACGGTTGTTGCTCAAAACCGAATCTTTCCGCCCAAGTAAAAGGCGCGCCCTTCGCCGGGGATAAAGGCCGCCTGATCGGACCGCGCCTGGTCCACCACGACCGTCGAGGCTGCGTAGGTCTCATCGAACAGGTTTGTCGCCTCGGCTACCAGCGAGAAATTCTTCATAATGGCCCAATCCGCGCGCAGATCCACTACCGTGTAGGGATCGGTATACAGGGTGTTCATGTTGTCCACCGGCGTTTCGTCTGGGACCCAGTGGACCGTCCCGCGCAACGCCAGATCATCCAGCGGGGTCCAGGTCAGGGCAGCTGTGATCACCTGGCGAGGCGAGCCGCCCAGGCGGTTATCGCCGCGCAGCGGATCGTCATCGAAGCGGAAATCCTGCCAGGTCCAGGCCAGTCGCCCGGCCAGGGTCTCGCCGAGCCTGCCATTCAGCCCCAGCTCGATCCCGGCGTGCAAGGTCTTGTCCGCATTGATCGAAGCCCGCGCCGCCGCCGACGCGTCGCGCAGGGACAGGATCTCCCTGTCAATCCAAGAGTGATAGACGGTCACGTCCCAGCCGAACCCACGATGGGTGCCACGCCAGCCGATTTCGATCGTGTCAGATTCTTGCGCCTTCAGATCCGGCGTGGTGAACATCTCGGCGTTTGAGTTGGGCATACCTGCATTGGGACGACCCGGCCCGGAGAAGGGCGTGCCGTTGATTGCGCCAATCAGATCGTCGTGGGTCGGGGGCTCAAAGCTATGGGCTACCGAAATCCAGGCAGCCTGGTTCGGTACGGGTTTCCAGGTGAGCGCCAGGGCTCCGCTCCAACCGTCGTAATCCCGATCATAGCTGGTGTCTTGAGCGGGCACCGCACCGTCCGGCAGCCGCATATCCGGTATCATCGGATTATAGCCGACCGTGGGTCGGGTGCTGCCGGTCCAACGGTCGTCATTCTTGCGATTGGCCCAGGTATAGCCCACGGACGGAGACAGGAAGAGCTGGTCCCCCAGCGGGATATTAGCGCCAAAATAAGGCGAGACGGTGTAGGCGCTGAGTTCGCTGTCGCCGAATTGCGGGCCGCGCTGACCACTGGTGACGTGATAGTTCTCGCGGTCGACCTCTCCCATCGCATAAAGCAGCGTTGCCTCGAACATCGGCAACCCGGCCACGTGATCGGGACGGAAGGCATAGCGCGCCGACAGCGTGCCGTCGAATCCATCGGTCACCCGTTCGCCCGACGAGATCGGAAAGCGGAAGCTGTCGTCAGTCTGGCTGAGACTGAAGCCCAGGTCATACAGATGATCGGTACGGTCGATGGTGGTGCGAGCACCGGCCAGGATTTGAGTGGACTCCCGGCGCGGCTGGTCGCGGGGCACATTGGGGCCGAGGTTGGTCGGCGCGCCCATGATCAGGGTCGGACCCGGATGCACGTTTTCCGGATCGCTGTCCAGCACCCTTTTAGTCAGCGGGCCGGGTACGTTGAATTCCAGATCAGTGTAGGATAGGAACAGTTGGGTGGCGATGCCGTCACCGTACAGAATCTCGGCATTGCCGCTAAGTATGCCACGGTGAGACTCGTCGTTTTCGTCACGATAGCCGTCGCTTTGGTCCCACTGGAATTGGACCAGGCCATTGACGGTTTCGCCCTGGAACGCGGTCTGCCCCAAAGCCGAAAATCGCTCGAAGCTGCCGCCGCCAAGGCTGAATCTGGTGCCCGGCGCAGTGATGGCGGTCGGCGAAATGAAGTTGGTCGCGCCACCCAACACCGAAGCGCCAAGCCGGTGTGCCGCCGGCCCGCGCCAGATTTCGATCGCTTCAGACAGCCCCGGCGCAGCGAGACCGGCAATGTAAGAGCCATCGGCGCGGTTCACCGGCATCCCGTTTTGCAGCACCAAAAGCCCGCGTTCCGTCGGGCTTTGCTGCATGCCCGACCCGCGGATCTGGAAACGCGGCTGGTCATTGCCGCCAAAGAATTCCTGTACGATCACACCGGGGATGCCGATCATCGCGTCAGCAAAGGTGGGGTTCAGGATGCTTTCGATGTCTTTGGCACCAACCACTGCGGTGGCCCCCGGTGCTTGGGCGAAGCTGTCTCGCAGATCCTCGGCGAGCGTGGCGCCGACGGCCGCTTCGGTGACCGTAATCGGATCGAGCGTGACCACTGCCCCCGGTTGCGCGGATTGCGCCAGGGCGGCGTTGCCAGTAAAGATGCTGACGACCGACAGGCCCGCGTAAATAGCGGCATGCCGGGAGGATCGTAGCAGCTGGAAGTTAAGCATTTTCTTCCCCCGTAAATCAATTAGAAAAAACCGGCACGCCACCATGCCGACCAAAGCGATGGGCAGTGCACCGAGCAGATTGGCGAACGCTGCGGTTTTCCGTGACGCCGTTTTTAGTCAAGCTATTGGCTTGTGGTTTGCGTCGTAGGGTGTTTTGCTCCAATCAGAGCCACGGCGCAAAGATGGTCTTCGTAGCGACGAAAGACACGTCGCATCTGCAGAATGCGCCGCCGGGCGTCCGGCAGGCGAAGCGCGTTGATGACGATGCGCAGCGCGCCCAGCAGCCCTTCATCCTGGATCATCCGTCGCGGTTCCAGCAAGTGCATGGGAGCGGTTTGTTGCCGTGAGCTTTCGACTTCGAAGCCCTCGGCACGCAGCACATCAGCCCATTCTGAGAGCGTCAACGGCCGCGCACCGACGTGAATCGCCGTCGAAAGCTCCTTGCGAATTTCGTCCTTGATCTCGTCTGCGAGGCTATCCGGCTTGAGGCCCAACTCGTGGATGCCGAAAAACCCGCCCGGTCGCAACACGCGAAAGGCCTCCGCAACGATGCGCGACTTCTCTGTCGCGGTTTGCATTGACAACATGGCTTCCACGTACACGATATCTGCCGACTCGGTATCGAGTCCTGTTTCCACGGCGCTGCCCACCACGCAGCGGTCCTGCTCGCCACGGAGTATCTTGATTACCTGCTTCGCGGCTGCTTCATCACGTTCCACCCCGATGTAGTGCGCGGGATTGGACAGCAGTGTCAGCCGTGCGGTAGCACCCAATCCCGGCGCCAGTTCCACAACGGTTTTGGACGGCCTGATTTCCAACCCCTGCAATAGTTGGCGCGTCAGCTTGATGCCTCCCGGGCGCAACACCCGCTTACCCATTCGTGCCAACAGCCAGTGTCCAGGCATCTTTACCGAGTCCAGCTTCTCGCCTGGCAATGGGGTCGATTCGGTTGTGTTGGTTTTCATGAGAGCTCCTCGCCGCTGGTTGAAAATGGCGAATCCTTGATGGCCGACCTGATGATCAATCACCTGAATTCTATATGCTAAGGTATAGAATTGAAATCTACATGTCAAGGTGTAGAATTAACTGTATACGGTTTAGTGGAGCAGAAAATGATTTCCAAGACGGCCGAGTACGCGCTTCGAGCTATCACATGCCTAGCAGCCCAACCTGAAGAGCCAAGGTCTGCTGACTCTCTCGCGGAACAAACCAAGGTCCCCAGGCGGTATCTCACTCGCGTCATGCAGGACCTGGCGGCGGCCGGGCTGGTGGCCTCGCGAAGCGGTCCCGGAGGCGGTTATGTGCTTGCCAGGGCGCCTGGTGAGCTGACGATTCTGGATGTCATCAACACCGTCTCGCCCCTGGAGCGAATCGAGTCGTGCCCGTTGGGACTCACCTCGCATACCTCGCTATGTCCGCTTCACACAGAATTAAATCGGGCGTACCGAGCCACCGAAGAGGCGTTCGCTGCAGTCACCCTGAAACAAATTGCCAGGTCTAGCCTGATTGATCCACTGTGCGAGTGCGAAACCCGGTGAAGAATTCGCTAGCGAATTCAGGAGCCGTTCCGCGCTTGCATACGGCGACCAGGTGTTTTGGACGAATTCTTTTCGCCTTTTTCCAGCGAAAAGCTGTGGATCATGCCGAAAAACGAGGAAGACGGTAATTACACCAAAATCGCTCACTTCAAACGGCGAAAAAAGGCACTGTTGGTTACGCTGATGGGACTCTTTTTGCAGCCTACAATCGCTCCTCAAAATCCGGTATGAGCCTACTGTTCAAATGGACCGGGCCACCTCTCACATCTAGTTATCGAGCAATCAGAATCTCGGCACATTAAACCACCCGTGCGCCGTCTGCTGGCACACCCTCGCGCCAATAGGCCATGCTGAGCTGCGCCTTTCCGGACAGACCGAACTGACCTTTAAAGATCGAACGAACCGCCTGGGCGACATTGAACTCTCCGGCGAACCAGGCATAGGACACAGCTTCGCTTGTGCAGCTGCGGATCATATCCGCAACCTGTTCGGAAAAGGTCTCTGGGTCCACCGCGGTCACCTTTAAGTTCGATGGAGGCAGATAGGCTTCCAGAGCCTCCTGCGACGGGGCGGCGGCGAACAAATGGCCGGTGACCTGGCCATCCACGCTTTCAATTAGCCTCGCCGCCGCGGGCAGGCCGGTGTAATCAGCGGCAAGGACAACATTGTCGGTCCCGGGCAGGTGGGGGTCCCCGCCAGGGCCCATAACGCCCACCTCTTGTTCGTCACCTTCCAGTGCCGCCCAGTCCGAGATGAGACCGCCGTCATGATGGGCCACATCCACATCAATCTCACGCTCATCCAGGCGAATCTGGCGGATCGTGATGAAACGGGCGTGGAGCTTGTCTTCTCCCTGAGGCCAGGAAATGCCGCCATTCTCAGCGATCACCGGCCAGACCGGTGTGCGGCCGCGCTCTTCGGGCATCATCACTTTGATGTGGATGCCGTCGCGGGTCAGCGCCTCTACATCGATGCCTGAGAGCGTCACCCGGATCAACCCCGGGAAGATCTCTTGCCTTCGGGTAGCTCGCAGGATGCGGAAGTTGGAGGGCAGTTCACCCACCCGGATACCCCCGCTCCAGCGCATCTCTTCGACCGCTTTTGGGTCAATTTCCCCCACATGCTCGACGATTTCATCACGAATGAAGGTCATGAAATTGTCAGTGGGGGTCTCAATACGGATATCGATGGCGCCCTCCAGTGCTTTCATCTCTACCTTGCAGCCCATCTCTTCCATCAGCAGATAGTCTGGTCCGGGTCGGCTACAGTTGATGCCGTGCTCGGTGAATTCAACTTCGCAAACGTCCAGGATCTCTGCGGCGTTATTGGTCATAAGCGTTCCTGTCGACACTACCTGCTCGCCATCAAGACCCATGGCAGATTTGCCGAGGGGAGCAATCCAGATGTATAGGACCACCAGGGGCACAAAGCCAAGCACGATCGCCGCAACGAACACCGGCAGATAGCCTATATTGTCGTAGATGGCGCCGGCGACGGGATTGATAAGAATAGGCAGCAGCGTCAGGATCGCCACCTGAACCGAGAAATCAAAGCCGGGAATTTCCGGGCGCACCTTGTCCATGGCGCCGCAAAACATCGCGACATCGGCCATTGCGATGGCGGTCCAGGCAACGACGATGGCCAACCGGATCGCCCCGGGCAGGTTGGCGGCAAGGACACAGGCCGTGATCAGCACGGCGATGTTGATCAGCCCCACCAGATAAATCGCCTGAACCCGCGGCAGGGTGCGGATCAGCGGGCCGATGAAAAGCGCCGCCCCGCCCGCCGCAGACATGGCAAACAGACCGAACCAGAGGGCGATTTCCTCGGTCGACATACCCTGGTCAACCATCATTAAACGTATGGGCAGCGTGATCAGGACAAGCGGCAGGCGCATCGTGCCCAGTATCACCAGCCAGGGCCCCATGCGCGGCTGGATGAAGAAGCGTAGCGCGTTACGGAAACTCACCTTCGGTGCGCTGCGCGGGCGCACCGGTTCCTGCACCAGCACCAGCATCAGCAAGGGTGCAGCGAAGATCACAGCCTGTGCCAGCAGAGCAGCGGTCCAGCCGATCCTGCCGTAGAGATAGAGAAACCCGAACCCGCCGACCACCGCGCCGAGATAGATGCCGAAGTTCTGAAAGCTGGCGCCTATGGTGCGCTCGTCGCGGTGCATGAGCGATATGGCCAATGCATCCACGGCGATGTCTTGGGTGCTGACTGCCGCCAGGGCGATGAAAAGCGCAAGGAAAAGAGGAATAATAGGGCCGGAGGGTTCCAGGAAAGCCAGGACAACCAGTGCCGCCACGTGGAGGCTTGAGAGCGCAACGATCCAGGACTTGTAACGGTCGCGCCCGAGCCTGTATTTGTCGATGAATGGCGCCCAGAGGAATTTAAAGACGTACGGTGTCCCGGCCAGTAGCACAAAGCCAATGGTTGTGGCCGAATGCCCCTCTTGGCGCAGTATAATCGGCAGCGTCATCATGGCGAAGATTGCCGGGATGAACTGTACCGCGTAAAGTGTCCCGATGACGGACAGGATACGCCAGCGCATGGAGGCCTCCTATGTTTTGGATCGCTAATCGAAGCACAACAGGGCTGCTTTCAGTAACGTAACCTGAGGCCGACCAGAAAGGTTCGTGGTTGTTGCAGGACGGCCCTGTCCAACGGCGCGGTAAACGCGCTCGGTTGATAGAGGGCAATAGGTTCTTCACTATCGAAAATATTTTTCACCGAACCGAATAGCTTGACACTGCCAAATTCATAGGCAACCTCTGCATCGGCGACAACGAATTGGCCGACCTTGCCATCGGAACGGTTCTCGATTGTTGTGAAATAGGAACTGGAATAACGCGCTGACACGCTGGCACGCCAGTTTCCCTCCGTCCAAACCATACCGACATTTGCCGTGACGTTTGGTGCTGTGTGAAGTTCGTTGCCTTCAAGGCCAGTATCCGGACTTTCGACGATTTCCGTCCAAAGCAAGCCAAGACCGCCGTGCAGAGTAAGGGCGTCCGTCACTAGTGCCGTAACGCCGAGTTCTGCGCCATAGGTCCTGACTTTATCGAAATTGCGCACGATAAAGGCTCCATCACCCGTGTCGTCCGGCGTCGCATCGACCGGAAGCTGCATGTCCTTATAGTCGCTGAAGAATATGTTCTGTGTTGTACGCACTCTTCCATCCGCAAATCTCTGCCGCCCGTAGAGTTCGTAATTCCACACATACTCTGAGTCGAACGTGTAAGGTATGAATGGGACGGGAGCCGGAAAGGGGCTGGTAACCCCGGCGCCGCCGGCATTGTAGCCACGGGTGACTTGAAATCCCCAACTCATTGTCTGCGTTGGATGCCAATTGAGCCCAGCCTTTGGCAGGAAGGCTTCATAAGTCTCATCCAGGGAAAAATTGATGATCGCACCCATCGCGTCGCCGCCCACGCGTCTGCGATCTTCGCGCTCATAGCGAGCGCCAACCATCAGGTCGAGCTGGTCATTCAAAGGGACAATACCTTCACCATAGGCGGCGATCGTATCGGTTTTATCGTCGAAATCATGATCAAAAATGAAGTTGAGGAACTCGTCCTGCCTGGCCCGATAGTAGTAGATGCCTGCTACAGCAGAATATCCTGCGGAATCCTCGTAACGAAGTTTCGGCTCAACCACTAATTCACGCGTATCGATTGTCGAAGGGCCACCGGTTGGGGTTGCTTCCCGGTCGAACTCGTAATCCGTAAATATGGAATTAAACTCAAGCGTGACCTCCTCACTGATCGAAGTCGTAAACTCAGCTCCGACACTGTTGGCAGTCTACGTATGGACAGGCTGTTGCGGGAAATCCGAAACGCGATCTTCGAAAGGACGTACGACGGTCTCGCCCTGCGGTGATTTAGTTTTATTGTGAGTAAGACTCAGGAGGATCTCTGTATCGACACCAATATCTGGCTGGACAAGTAGTTTACCTCGCACGTTAAGCGCCTCTTTCTCGCTGGGGTCGTCGACGTCTGGAAATGGCTCATAATCGACAGGCGATGTAGACGAAAGCCAGTCAGCCGATAGTCTCACAGCTGCCAAATCATTGGCAAAGGGCGCATTAATTACGCCTGAGAAGCGACGCTGATCAAGATTGCCCCCAGCGAGCTGCGCTGTGGCTTCCGGCTCGAATGTCGGATCTTTGGTTTCGATAACTACTGTTCCCGCAATGGAATTGCGCCCCACAAGAGTGCTTTGCGGGCCGCGCAAAATTTCAATGCGTTCCAGATCCCAGATGTTGAGGTCACCGTAAATAACTTCGTTGTAACTGGCTGGCCGTCCGTCGGTCTGCCAGATCAGGCGTGGCCTTGTGCCAGCAAAAAAGGCGTTGCCACCAATGGCAGGTCCTGTACCATCAACGCCGCGAATTGTGGGCGCTTGGATTGTGCCAGTCAAAACAGATACGTTGGGTGTCTGCTCGAGCACATCGCGAACACTGTCAAGTCCTGCCCTCTCCTCTAAATCTTCCTCATCCAATACAACGGCGCTGGTACCTGTCTCCTCTAACGGCCGATCGATCAACTCTCCAGTGACAATGATTGGATCGAAATAGATGTCGTTGCCTGACTCAATTGCTTGTCCCCAAACCAGCGTAGAATGGGATATCGCAAATGCAACAACAAAAAGGGAAGGAAACGTGCGTACATTCATGAGGTTTTACCTTAGTTATACTTGTATTCTTCTTTACAGCGCCTATCGGTTGCGGCTGTGGAAAAGTGGAGTTGCAAAAATTGGCTGATGAACTGGGGATGCCGATAAAGTCTGTCACCTGCCGTCGGGGACAAGTAAATGGAACAAAATTGAGCACCGGCTGTTTTCGTTCATCATCCAGAACTGGCGTGGCAATCCGTTGGTCACCCATCAGGTCATCGTCGAGTTGATCGCCGCCATCAAGACCAAAGCGAATCCCGCCTTGGCCCCTCACTTCAACCAGGCATCGTGGCTGCCCACATCTCCACTGCACAACACGAGATGCCCATTGGCCGCGGTCGCCTCAGCCATCTGTTGCAGCGTCGGTCGAGCATCATCGAGCCAGTGGAGCATCCAAAAGCTGCAGACTAGTGAATAATTTCGTGGTGTTAGCACCAGATTGTGGGCATCGCAAACGTGCGCCGAAACCGGAAGCCCTCGACAACGGCCAGACACCGCCTTGATCATGGATTCAGACATATCCAGGGCATCCACCTGCCAGCCCTGGCGAGCCAGTGCTTCAGCAAGGCGACCACTGCCACACCCCACATCCAGGGCGCACCCCCCGGCTGCAGGGATTGCCAGACTCCGATAGAATCAAGCACCTGACAGGCCGCCTGATACTGCCCTTCATTGCCAGCTTCATATTCGTTGGCCAGCCACTACGGTACCTCAGTGGCATTATTGCCCGAAACCGCGTTAGCACTTTAGTATTGAGCGCGTATCTGCAACTGTATCGCCTTCTTGCACGGGGTCTCCACGCCTTCGGTTTCCAGTTTCTGTTCAGCCTTCTGTATTTGAGCGACAAGTTGCTGACGAGCGATTTTGCCTACCGCCGTTAATGGCACATGATCCACGAACCGCACAGAATCTGGCAGCATAAACCGCGCAACGCCCTGATCGATCAGAAACTGGCGCAACCCCGTGACTGTCGGGCGTGGCCCCTCCGTATCGGTCAGTGTCAACAAGCGCAGACCTGCTCGCCGAGCTGCTCGCTCGGCAAGCCCACAATGGCTACATCGCGTATGGCGTAGTGATTAGCTAGTAGGGATTCGAGTGTTTCGACTGGCACGGTTTCGGTGCCTCGGCGGTTTTGTTTTTCATAATAAAATACGGCGCTGTCGTTTTATCTTTCATCCGTCATTGGTGTATCCAGAAACGCGTTGACTACAGCAACCCATGCTTTACCCACATTATGCAGGTCGTACCCGCCGCCACCAACACCCAACATTCGGCCCTCGGCAAATTCTTCAGCAATTTCGCACAAGCTGGTTGCCGCACGACTATGTGCCCGTGACGAATAATGCAAATGTGCCAATGGATCACCATCAAGCCCGTCAGCACCACAGTTAAGAAAAACAAATTGTGGCTGCCATTCTCTCAAAAACGCATCGACGTTATCCCACATCATCATAAAATCACTATCTGACGACAACGGCAGTAATGGAATATTAAGCTTGCGCCCCTTGGCCACACCCCTGCCGACTTCGTTAGCGAAACCTGTTTGTGGAAAATTGTAACGACCATCCTCGTGGATATCCGCAAAAATAACCGTCGGGTCAGCTTCAAAAGGATAAAAAAGACCATCACCATGGTGAGCATCAATATCCGCATAGGCAATACGCTCCAGACCATATTCCTGCTGCAGGATTTTGATTGCAACGCCGACATCATTGAATACGCAAAAACCGGCAGCCATATCTGGCATACTGTGGTGCAGCCCTGCAATGGGTATAAAGGCCCGTCGCACCTGATTGCTCATAATCTTGTGTGTAGCATCAATCACCGTACCCACTACAGTCGCAGCATCCTCAAAGACACCTTTATATGCGGGCGTATCACCATAATCCAGCAAACCCTCGCCGGTTTCAGAAAGGCTTTTTACCTTGTTCACATAATCACGGGTATGGAACAGCCTGATCTGCTCCTCAGTCGCTATTACAGGATCAAAAAGATGCACCTGATAATCAAGTTGATGAATGTGCATCGCATCCCAGAACGCATGAATACGATTTTCGCCAAAGGGATGATCTTCAAATCCATAGCGACCCAACGCTTCCCCGGTGTAAACAGCCACTACCTTGCTACGTGTCATGCTGGCTTAAAACCTCATGCTCAGATGATTGATACCTGTTTGAAAATTTAATGACAATCACATGATAACCTTATGTATTTAATGAGTAAAACGCGCAGTTCCCATATAAAATATGCTTGTGAATTCACCTTTCGGGCAGCGCATCTGCGGTTCACCCGACTTCCGGCAAGCGCATATCCACCGGACCATGCGCCGCCAGCGCGCGTGAATGTACCGGGTTTCCTCGACCCGATCAACCAAAGCGACTTTCAAGCCGTGATCGGGCGCGCCACCTCGGCCACCGCCATTGCCACCCTTGATTGATGCCTTCGCCGCTCAAACCGCTCGCACGGGAAAACGCCGTTTGTCGTGCTTAATGTCCCATTCATACCCGTCAGGCGTTTCAGGCACGCATTTCCTGTACCGGTTGCGCCACGGTGCCGGTTTGGGGCATTGGCTACCACCTTACAGCACCGAACGCAACCTTATCGAAATCCTCTGGTACACAATACACATAGCAATGGCTCACACCCAACGCTTACCCCGGCTTCCGGCACCTACATGCCAAAATCCAAAATAGCCTCAATCACTTTGGATCAAAATACAAGGTAACTTTTGATTAATGACTTACCACAGCGATTGCTTTAGCTTGCATGGCATAAAAAATTCCAATTTATCAAGCATAATGCCAGTCAATAATCAAAGGCTCATTGCTAGAGGCATCAGGACAGGCAGCACAGCAAAAACTATCTGTAGTGCAGATATTGTTTAGCATTATCTACATCAGACATACAACGCTAGTTCAGGTGTTAATCTGTGTTACATTACACACAGAAATGACAAAATCCTGTATATGGCATAAGCCAGTCAGATACGATAGCTCATTGGGTAAATCGAAACCACAGCAATCACAACAATAAGTACAAAATTTAATTTATAATGGCCTCAAAAAATTTCTAGCTTATCAATGTTACATGGTATAGACTAATTTTAGTCGCAGGTTTTTGTCTTGTAGTGGTTCCGGTTGCCCCTCGCAGTGCAGAGCAGTTTTTCTTCCGTAATTTCTCAACAGTAACCTGCACGCCAACAAATACATTTGTTTATTCATCCACAGTAGGTAATCCAGAATGGCTACAGGTACGGTAAAGTGGTTTAACGATAGTAAGGGTTTCGGGTTTATTGCACCCTCAGACGGTAGTGCTGATGTATTTGTACATCACTCTGCCATTCAGGGTACCGGATTCAAATCGCTAACTGAGGGGCAAACGGTAACCTTTGAAAGCCAGAATGGCCCCAAAGGACCTAGCGCAACAAACGTCATCCCCCAGTAAGATTAAGATAAAGGTACACCAAAAAGCCCCACCCTTACGGTGGGGCTTTTTGGTGTTTGCCAAACACTAAAACCTGGATTGGTCGGGGCGAGAGGATTTGAACCTCCGACCACCTGCACCCCATGCAGGTGCGCTACCAGGCTGCGCTACGCCCCGTAAGGGCAACTGGAGATGTTGCCTGCAAGGTTAACGATTCTAAGGTAATTCGGATAAATTGCCAAGCCTGAAAACAAATACTACTGCGGCACTTCACCCTTGAGCACATCCACACGCGCCTTGAGTTTCTGGCCTGGCCGGAAAGTCACTACCCGTCGAGCGGTGATTGGAATTTCCTCACCTGTCTTTGGATTACGACCGGGGCGCTGATTTTTATCGCGCAAATCAAAATTCCCAAAACCTGAAAGCTTGACCTGCTGCCCTCGTTCCAAAGCAGCCCGAATTTCCTCGAAAAAAATTTCGACCAATTCCTTCGCCTTGCGTTTATTGATCCCCAAATCATCGAATAACCGTTCTGCCATATCGGCTTTTGTTAGTGCCATACATCTAAACCCTAAGCGTTGCGCTAAATTTTTCCGCTAGACCGGCCAAAATACCGGATACGGTCTCCTCAACCCTACTATCCGTAAGATTGCTCGAAAAGTCCTGTAAATTCAATCTAAAAGCTAAACTTTTCTGGCCTTCTGGTACTCCTTTACCGCGATAAACATCAAAAAGGGCTACGTCGCGAAGCAATTCGCCACCATATTGGCAAATGCAATCCCGAACAGCCTGCGCAGTAATCGTTTCATCGAGCACCACAGCAATATCACGGCGGCTCCCTGGAAAACGGGAAAGTTCACTGAAAGTGGGTGCCTGCGCTAACAGCAAATCTTGTAATCGCAGTTCAAAAACGAAAATATCGCCCTCAATATCCAATGCTTGTGCTACCCGTGGATGTAACGCACCCAACCACCCTATCGCAGTACCCTTGCGGTTAATGCGCGCACATTGACCAGGGTGTAATGCCGGATGCGTGGCTGCAACGAAGCTGAAAGTTTCCGCTGCATTTGTCAATGCCAACAACGCCTCAATATCACCCTTGAGATCAAAAAAATCCACGGCCTGTACAGCAACGCCCCACTGCTCAGGCAATACACTGCCTGTGACCACACCTCCCAAATAAGCCTCTTGCTGTAACCCTTTATCGGCGGGAATAAAATTCAAACCTTGCTCAAATAGCCTGATACGTGTTTGCTGGCGCTTTTGATTATAAAGCAATGCCTTGAGCAACCCGGGCCACAAACTGGTTCGCATCACGGCCAGATCGGACGAAATTGGATTCGCCAACGCCAACGGCTCCCGCTCGGGATCAAGCTGCCTCTGGAAGTGAGCATCAACGAAGCTATAGCTAATCACTTCCTGAAAGCCACGCTGAATCAGTATTTCTGCAAGCTGACTGAATACTATTTGCGTTTCCGGCTGTGGCGACATGTCCAGACGAATCAATGGCCGGTTTCCCGGTACGCGCTCATAGCCATAGATGCGTGCCACTTCTTCAATCAGATCGGCTTCCATCCGAATGTCAAAACGGCTACTCGGTGGAATGACCCGCCAATGATCCATCTCAAAGCTGACGGCCATACCCAAACGCAGCAGGATATCCTCAATCTCAGATGTGGGGATCGTCATGCCCAATAAGCGATTAACCCGCTCTGGCCGTAAACGGATTACCGGTTCTGTCGGAAGATACCCGGGGACAACGGCCTCAATAATCGGCCCCGGTTGCCCGCCGACCAAATCCAGCAATAATTGGGTAGCACGCTCAGCGGCACGACGTTGCAGGTCAGAATCCACCCCACGTTCAAAGCGATAGGACGCATCGGTTTGTAGCCCGTAGCGGCGAGCCCGACCAGCGATACTCGTGGGGTTAAAAAAGGCGCTTTCCAAAAAGAGATCACGAGTCTCATCGGTACAGGCGCTAATTTCACCGCCCATAATACCCGCCAATGCCAACGCACCGTTTTGATCAGCAATCAGCAAGGTGTCCTCGTCAGGTTCCACAACCACGCCGTTAAGCAACTCCAACTGCTCACCGACACGGGCGCGTCGTACTTCAATACCACCATGTAAACGCCCCAGATCAAAGGCGTGCATCGGCTGGCCCAGCTCCAGCATCACATAGTTGGTGACATCAACCAGCGGCCCCAGGCTCCGCATTCCGGCACGACGCAACCGTTCCTGCATCCACAGCGGTGTTTCCGCTGCTGGATCAACATTACGAATCACCCGACCAATATAACGTGGACAATCAACAGGATCATGCAGAGCTACCGGAAAAGTATCGTCCAAGACCGGAGAAACAGCCGTATCAGAAGCTGCCGGAAGATCCAGACGATTAAGCGCTGCCACTTCACGCGCAATCCCTTCCATGCTGAGACAATCACCACGATTTGGTGTTAACTCAACTTCAAAAACCGAATCATCCAGCATCAACAGCTCGCGTATATCTCGACCGGGTTGAACGTCCGCAGGCAGTAGCAGCAAACCCTCCGAGCTCTCGGCCATACTTAATTCTTTCGCAGAACATAACATGCCGAATGAATGCACACCACGCAATTTTGATTCTTTGATGACAAAACCGCCGGGCAACACCGCACCGATCAATGCCACCGGATAGCACTGGCCCACGGCAACATTCGGCGCACCACATACAATCCTTAGCGGTGCCTCATCACCCACATCGACAGTCGCAACCCGTAACCGGTCAGCATCAGGGTGCGCAACCAATTCAACAACCTTACCCACAACGACTTTATCGAAAGCGGGGGCAGCAGGCTCAACACCACCAACCTCCAAACCGGCCATCGTTAATTGCGCCCGCAACTCGGCACCCGACACCGCCGGATCGACCCACTCCCGCAACCACTGCTCGCTTATTTTCACACTGAAATCCTCAGGGCCGGTTTACCGGAACTGCCGCAAAAAACGTAGATCGTTTTCAAAAAACAGCCGTAGATCATCGACACCATAATGCAACATCGCCAGTCGTTCGACCCCCATACCAAAGGCATAACCGGTATAACGCTCACTATCGATACTCACCTTGGCAAATACTGCTGGATGGACCATGCCACATCCCAATACTTCCAGCCAACCGCTGTGTTTACACACGCGACAGCCACTGCCGCCACAGATCACACATTGAATATCGACCTCAGCAGACGGCTCGGTAAACGGGAAATAAGATGGACGAAAACGTACAGCCAAGTCACGCTCAAAGAAGTTACACAGAAAATCATCCAGCACGCCTTTGAGATCGGCAAAACTGACGTTATCATCCACCAACAGGCCTTCAACCTGATGAAACATCGGGCTATGTGTGACATCCGAATCACAACGATAAACCCGACCTGGCGCAATAACCCGCACCGGTGGCTGCTGATGCTCCATCACCCGAATCTGTACAGGCGAAGTATGGGTACGCAGCAGCGTATGCGTGTCAAAATAAAACGTATCATGCATCGCCCGCGCCGGATGCTGTGGCGGAATGTTCAGTGACTCAAAGTTATGGAAATCATCCTCAACCTCAGGGCCTTCGGCGATAACAAAACCAACGCCGATAAAAAAGGCACTGATACGCGACAGGGTTCGACTCAGCGGATGCCGCCCTCCGAGCTGCTGACCACGCCCGGGCAATGTGACATCAATCGCTTCGCTGGCCAGACGCAGATCCAGCCTGGCTGCATCCAGTTGGGCCTTGCGTTCCGCAATAGCCTCCTCAAGCGCTTGTTTTGCCTGATTAATAGACTGTCCGGCCTGTCGCCGCTCTTCCGGTGGCAATTGCCCTAATGCTTTAAGTCGCCCAGTAAATGCACCTTTTTTACCCAGATAGTGCACACGCACCTGATCAAGGGCCACAAGATCATCAGCATTCGCAACAGCGGCTTGCGCCATCTGGACAAGTTCAGGCAATGCGTCCACGCACGGGGTCTCCACATGAATTCGAGGCCCAGCCTGCTGAACATGGCAGGCTGACTGCAAAGTTAGGTTGTAAGGAAGTCAAACAGAAAAGGGAAAGGGCAACCGCCTTTCCCTAATTTTCAGATTCCTGAAAAAATAGCTGGTATCAGCATAGAGCCTGACAATCCAGACTCAGGAACTCAGGTTGCGCCTAATGCTGCTTTCGCACGATTCGCCAATTCAGTGAAAGCAGGCTTGTCAAACACGGCCAAATCGGCCAGCACCTTACGGTCAAGCTCGACAGAAGCCCGCTTCAGGCCATTGATAAACCGGCTGTAGGACAAACCATTATTACGGGCACCTGCATTAATACGGGCAATCCATAACGCACGGAATTGACGCTTTTTCTGACGACGATCACGATAAGCGTACTGTCCGGCTTTAATAACAGCCTGTTTGGCCACCCGAAATACCTTGCTACGGGCACCTCGGTAACCTTTGGCTTGTTTAAGAATCTTTTTATGACGGGCGTGTGCTGTAACGCCGCGCTTCACTCGGGGCATGGCTTAAACTCTCCAACCTGGTTTTCAGCTATAGGGCAACATTCGACGTAACACGGCGTTATCAGCCGCCGCCACGGTGGTGGTACCGCGCAGATTGCGTTTTCGCTTGGTACTTTTCTTGGTCAGAATATGCCGAAGATGCGAGTGAGAGCGCTTGAATTTTCCAGAGCCAGTGCGGCTGAAACGCTTCGCAGCACCACGATTACTTTTCATTTTTGGCATTATAAAAACTCCGCAATTTGAACACACATTAACAGGGTTAGCCTTGAATTCGTGCCAGAAGCAAACGATTTTAATAATCGCCTTAAAACCGATTATTTTTTCCTGATCGGCGTAATGGTCATAACCATCTGCCGCCCTTCCATCCGAGGACGCTGTTCCACCGAACCATAGGAAACAAGATCGTCTTCAACACGTTTTAGCAGGTTGAACCCCAAATTCTGGTGCGCCATCTCACGACCCCGAAATCGTAGCGTCACCTTGGCTTTGTCGCCATCACTCAGGAAACGAATCAGGTTGCGTAGTTTGACCTGGTAGTCCCCTTCGTCCGTACCCGGACGGAATTTAACCTCTTTAAGCTGGATCTGCTTTTGCTTTTTCTTTGCTTCCTGCTGTTTCTTGGCTTGCTCGAAGCGGTACTTGCCATAATCCATGACACGGCAGACCGGTGGCTGGGCATTCGGGGAAATTTCCACCAGATCCAGTTCGGCTTCTTCAGCAATACGTCGGGCCTGCGCCAAAGGCACAATGCCTGCCTGCTCACCGTTTTGATCGATCAAGCGTACTTCACGACCAGTAATTTCTTCGTTGAGCCGGAGCTCATTATTCGCAGCGATGTTGCTTTCCTCCTGAAAATTATTCGGTTCGCCCGCGCCGAGCGATATCAGTTTGCAGTAATTCGGCGAAGTCGGGCACGTTCATACTGCCGAGATCTTCACCGGTACGTGTACGCACGGCAACGGTTTCTGCTTCCATCTCCCGATCACCGATAACCAGAAGATAAGGAACACGTTGTAATGTATGTTCCCGGATTTTAAAGCCGATCTTTTCGTTTCTCAAGTCACTCGTGATGCGGAAACCTTGTTGTACAAGGGATTTTTCAACCTGGACCACATACTCTGCCTGATGATCAGTAATACTGAGCACAACCGCCTGCACGGGAGCCAGCCAGGTGGGTAATGCACCTGCATAATGCTCAATTAAAATACCGATAAAGCGCTCCAGTGAACCGAGAATGGCACGATGCAACATCACGGGCACGCGTTTACTACCATCCTCAGCAATATAGCGAGCCTCCAATCGACCCGGCATTGAAAAATCAACCTGGATGGTACCGCACTGCCACAGACGATCCAGGCAATCACGCAACACAAACTCGATCTTTGGCCCATAGAATGCGCCTTCACCGGGTTTAAGCTGCCATGCAAGACCGGTGCGATTCAGCGCCAGCTCCAATGCCTTTTCTGCCTTATTCCACACCTCATCGCTGCCCACGCGCTGCTCTGGGCGTGTGGCCAGGGCAAGCTGCAACTCACTGAAGCCAAAGTCAGCGTACACCTTGAAAAGCAGGCCCATAAAGGCCGAAACCTCACTTTGAATCTGATCTTCGGTACAGAAAATATGAGCATCATCCTGTACAAAATTACGTACTCGCATTAACCCGTGTAGTGTGCCAGATGGCTCATTGCGATGACATGAGCCAAACTCCGCCATCCGCAGCGGCAAATCACGGTAGCTTTTCAAGCCCTGGTTAAAAATCTGGATATGGCACGGACAGTTCATCGGCTTGACCGCATAATCACGATTTTCCGATGCTGTGGTAAACATGTCTTCGCGGAATTTTTCCCAGTGCCCGGAACGTTCCCACAAACTACGATCCACAATCTGTGGCGTGTGGACTTCCTGATAACCGGATTCACGTAGCGACTGACGAATATAGTTTTGTACTTCGGTATAAATCCGCCAGCCATGATCATGCCAAAACACCATACCGGGTGCTTCTTCCTGGGTATGGAACAGATAAAGCGCCTTGCCAATACGCCGATGATCACGCTTTTCTGCTTCCGCCAAACGGTTAAGGTATTTCTTGAGGGCTTTCTTATCTGTCCATGCAGTACCGTAAATGCGCTGCAACATCTCATTACGGGAATCACCCCGCCAGTACGCACCGGCCACCTTCATCAGCTTGAACGCTTTAATCCGGCCCGTCGAGGGGACGTGTGGCCCTCGGCATAAGTCGATAAAGTCATCCTGCTGATATAGCGAAATGTCCTGATCATCGGGAATATCGGCAATGATTTGCGCCTTGTATTCCTCGCCCATGTTGCGAAAAAACGTCACTGCTTCGTCGCGGGGCATCACCGAGCGGGTCACCGGACAATCCTTTTTTGCCAACTCTTCCATCCGTGCTTCAAGCTTCTCCAGATCCTCCGGCGTAAAGGGGCGCTCAAACGCGAAGTCGTAATAAAACCCGTTTTCAATCACTGGCCCAATAGTAACCTGCGCTGCTGGATACAGCTGCTTAACAGCCTGTGCCAACAGATGCGCACAGGAATGCCGGATAATCTCTAGTCCTTCCGGATCGCGCTCGGTAATAATAGCCAGGTTCACATCTTCGGTGATCACGTGAGAGGTATCAACCAGGGTACCATTCACTCTACCTGCCAAGGCGGCTTTCGCCAGCCCGACACCGATGGTAGTTGCAACATCCCGAACACTGACGGGGTTATCGAAACTGCGTTGATTACCATCTGGAAGCGTGATGATCGGCATTGCTGCAACTCTCTACAATCCGCTGAATGTTTTTACTGGAGGGATAAAATAGCAAAAGGCACGCCCTGAAACCCTTTTTTTGGAGGGAAGACGCACCTTTATGGCTTTCTGCAACTCAGGCAAAAATATTTGGTAGGCGCGATTGGACTCGAACCAACGACCCCCACCATGTCAAGGTGGTGCTCTAACCAACTGAGCTACGCGCCTAAGCGACAGGAGCGGAAGATTAACCAACAGTGAATCCGTTAGTCAAGCGTTTATGTAAAAATTCACCCTGATTTTGCTGCAGGCAATCCCAAACCGAACTGCCGGATACGCTGAATATCATCACGTAACCTTGCGGCCTGCTCAAACTCCAGATCACGGGCATGACGATACATAGCCTGCTCTAGTTGCTTAATTTTCCTGGTTAATATTTCGGGGGTCTCACACGCATATTCAGCCGCTTGCTCTGCAATTTCGGCACACACCCTTACCGGCGTGGATGCACCAGGATACGCGCCTTCCAGGATATCACCGACAGCTTTTTCGATACCTTGTGGAGTAATACCGTGTGCTTCATTAAAAGCGTGCTGCTTGCCGCGACGACGTTCGGTTTCATCCAGCGCCCGCTGCATGGAACCTGTGATCCGATCGGCGTATAAAATAGCCTTACCACGCAAATTGCGGGCAGCACGACCGATGGTTTGAATCAGCGAACGTTCCGAACGCAGAAAACCTTCCTTATCAGCATCGAGAATAGCGACCAGCGATACTTCCGGTAAATCCAGCCCTTCCCGTAACAGATTGATCCCGACCAGTACATCAAACCGGCCTAAACGCAGATCACGAATAATCTCCATGCGTTCAACAGTATCAATATCGGCGTGCAGATAACGCACCTGTACCCCGTTTTCACCCAAATATTCGGTCAGATCCTCAGCCATGCGTTTCGTCAGTGTGGTCACTAAAACACGTTCCCTGGCGAGGGTACGCTCACGAATTTCACCGAGCAGGTCATCGACCTGATGCAAGGCAGGCCGTACCTCAACGGCCGGATCAACCAAACCCGTAGGACGTACAATCTGCTCCACAAACAAACCACCAGAGCGCTCCAGCTCATACGCGCCAGGTGTGGCGGAAATAAAAACAGTCTGACCGCTCAGTCGCTCAAACTCATCAAAACGCAACGGTCGATTATCCATGGCTGAAGGCAAGCGAAACCCATAATTAACCAGTGTTTCCTTGCGCGAACGATCACCCCGATACATCGCACCCAGTTGGGGAACGGTCACATGGCTTTCGTCAATGAAAATCAAGGTATCCGGTGATAGATAATCGAACAGCGTCGGTGGCGGCTCGCCGGTCTCACGATTAGACAGGTGATGGGAATAATTCTCAATGCCGCTGCAATAACCCAGCTCCAGCAACATCTCGATATCGAACAGAGTACGCTGTTCCAAACGCTGTGCTTCCAGCAATTTACCCGTATTCCGCAGCCTGTCCAGTTGCTGTTTTAATTCGTCCTTAATGCCATCGACAGCTTTTAACACCTGCTCACGTGGGGTGACATAATGGGTTTTGGGATAGACGGTATAGCGTGGTAGCTGGCGAATAATCTGACCGGTCAGCGGATCAAGCAGCTTGAGCGACTCAATCTCATCGTCGAAAAGCTCAACCCGTAATGCATCTTGCTCGGACTCCGCCGGATAAATATCAATAATCTCGCCTCGCACCCGAAAAGTACCACGCGCCAGTTCCAGATCATTACGGGTATATTGCAAATCAGCAAGCCGGCGCAAGATAGCCCGTTGCTCAACGCGCTCTCCACGTACCAGGTGCAGGATCATTTTCATATACCATTCCGGATCACCCAGGCCGTAAATAGCTGAAACTGTGGCAACAATAATGGTATCGGAGCGTTCTAATACGGCCTTGGTGGCTGACAAACGCATCTGCTCAATGTATTCATTGATAGATGCATCCTTTTCGATATAGGTATCAGACGATGGCACATAGGCTTCGGGTTGGTAGTAATCGTAATAGGACACAAAGTATTCCACTGCATTATCAGGGAAAAACGCTTTCATCTCCCCATAAAGCTGTGCCGCCAGTGTCTTATTCGGCGCGAGCAACAAAGCGGGGCGCTGTGCCGCAGCAATAACATTAGCAACTGTAAACGTTTTACCACTGCCGGTAACACCCAGCAGGGTCTGATGTAGCAAACCGTTATTCAAGCCTTCGACAAGCTGACAGATCGCGTCAGGCTGGTCACCCGCAGGCTGAAACTGGCTACGAAGCATGAGTTTTTTTTGCATCGACATAGTGTTTGGGTCAAGGTGAAACTTTCCAGTATTATCCGATCATACCCTAGTGATTCGTGTTCCTAATGTTAATCCCTAATTTTTCAGGAGTCTTTACCGTGAGTGTCCTGCTTTCCGAACGTGTACAACGTATCAAACCCTCTCCTACCCTGGCGGTCACGGCCAAAGCCAATGAACTGAAGACAGCCGGTAAAGATGTGATTGGCCTGGGTGCTGGCGAGCCTGATTTCGACACTCCTGATTTCATCAAAGAAGCCGCTATCAAGGCGATTCATGATGGTTTCACCAAGTACACACCCGTCGGAGGTACAGCGGGCCTGAAAAAAGCGATTATCGCTAAATTCCAGCGCGATAACGGACTAGATTACGCACCCGACCAGATTCTGGTATCTTGCGGTGGCAAGCAAAGCTTTTACAATTTGGCACAAGCATTACTCGGCAGCGGTGATGAGGTGATCATTCCTGCACCCTATTGGGTTTCTTACCCCGATATGGTGCTATTAGCCGATGCAAAACCTGTGATTGTCCCGGCGGGCATCGAACAAAATTTCAAGATCACCCCAGAGCAACTGGAAGCAGCCATCACGTTACGCACCAAACTGCTGGTGATCAATAGCCCTGCCAACCCGACAGGGGTTAGTTATAGTGCTACAGAACTGCAAACCCTGGGTGAAGTCTTGCGCCGTCATCCGCAAGTGTATATCGCCACTGATGACATGTATGAGCATATCTTGTGGAGTCAGGAAAAATTCCATACCCTTCCTGGTGTCTGCCCCGATTTATACGACCGTACCGTCGTTCTCAATGGTGTCTCGAAAGCATATTCCATGACAGGTTGGCGCATTGGCTACTGCGGCGGCGCCAAAGATCTGATTACGGCGATGGTTAATATTCAATCACAAAGCACTTCTAACCCGACCTCCATTTCCCAGGTAGCCGCTGAAGCTGCACTGAATGGTGACCAATCGTGCATTACCACCATGGTCAAGGCATTTAAAGAACGTCACGACTACGTTTACAACGCTTTAAATGCCATGAATGGTGTGGATATAGTGCCTGCTGATGGCACATTTTATAGTTTCCCCAATTTTCAAAAGGTTATTACGCGCCTGGGCCTGGAAAACGATATCGCTTTTGCGGAGCGCCTGCTAAATGATGCAGGTGTAGCATTAGTCCCTGGATCGGCCTTTGGCGCGGAAGGTTGCGCCCGTATTTCCTTCGCCACCAGCATGGACAATTTACAAAAAGCCATGAAACGTATCGGCCAGGTCGTCAATACGTAGACTGACAGTTGACAACCTTATTGAGGATCAATAGAATTTATAAGCTTAATTCCCCGGTAGCTCAGTCGGTAGAGCAGGTGACTGTTAATCACCGGGTCGGCGGTTCGAGTCCGTCCCGGGGAGCCAGTCAAATGCAAAGGCCAATCGGTAATCTACCGATTGGCCTTTTTCGTTTTCACGATAAGCCGCACGCAATATATGGCTCATTCTTAAACTATCTGTTTTAACGCGTAAATTATCATTATAAATTGTTCCGGTTTATAGTGTTTGCGCTATATGGCAACGAAATTGCCCGCGAAATTCAAAGGAGAGAGCCATGTGGAAGCTACTGGCTACGATAAATAAAAGTCTTGTTTACGCAATTCCTCTGGTAATGCTGGCAGGCTTTCTCTGCGGTACCATTTTCGGTATTGAACAGGTACGAGGACTCAAACAACTCATCGTCCCTTTTACCTTTCTTATGGTCTATCCCATGATGGTAACCCTCAATATCAAAAATATTACCAGGAGCATGAATCTAAAACTACAGGGCACAACCCAGATGATTAACTTCCTGGTTATCCCTTTTCTTGCCTGGGGCATGGGTCGGCTGTTTTTCCCGGAAAGCCCCTATATGGCCCTGGGTTTGCTGCTCGCGGCACTTTTACCGACCAGTGGCATGACGATTTCCTGGACAGGATTTGCCAAAGGCAATATGGGTGCGGCAATCAATATGACAGTGATCGGCCTGTCGCTGGGTTCCCTGGTTACGCCATTCTATGTCAAGGCCTTGCTCGGTGCCGAGGTAGCCATCGACTTTATGCGCGTGCTGCAACAGATTGGCCTTATTGTCTTTTTGCCTATGGCGGTGGGTTTTCTGACCCGCACCCTTTTGGTGAGAAAATATGGTATGCCTGCTTTTAAAGAAAACCTGGCACCCAAGTTTCCAGCCCTTTCTACCGTTGGGGTTCTGGGTATCGTTTTTGTTGCGATGGCGCTGAAAGCCGAAGCAATTACCGCCGCGCCACAAATGCTGGTGGTGATCTTTATCCCGCTGCTTATTCTCTACTTCGTCAACTATGTGCTCTCAACCCTGGTTGGGCGGCTCTTCTTTGCCCGTGGCGACGCCATTGCTCTGGTCTATGGTACTGTGATGCGTAATCTTTCGATTGCGCTGGCCATCGCCATCAATGCCTTTGGCCCGGAAGGGGCTGACGCAGCCCTGGTTATTGCCATCGCCTATATTATTCAGGTGCAGTCTGCTGCCTGGTATGTGAAATATACGGATCGTTTTTTTGGCCCATTGCCGAAATAAAATCGAAAAATAACACCCAATGTCATTGATGATTTTAATCGCGAAGTATTAGGCATTGAAGTGGCAACTAGCATGCCCTCATTACGCGTTACTCGTTATCTTGACCAGTTAGCACAGTGGCATGGTTATCCTGAGAAGATCCGTGTCGATAACGGCAGTGAGTTTACCTCAGAAGCCTTTATGAACCGGGCAGAAGCTCACGGCATATTGATTGACTACATTAAGCCAGGATGTCCGTATCAGAATGCCTATATAGAACGATTTAATCGGACTTGTTATATATGGGGTATTTACAATGCCTGTCCCATATTGTTGCTTAGGCTTTGGCTTCAATGCTGGCATCGCTTACCATGGCGGCAACGCGGCTGAGCACAGCAGCGCCACAGATATTTCCTAAGCTAATCAACAATCCTTTTGGAGGAAGCACCCATGCTGAATAAATGGCTAGTTTTGGTAGTTATCCTGCTTTTGCCTTTGGCGGTATCAGCCGGGCCGCCCCCCCACTTGATCACCAAGCAAAGTGCTTTTGATGTAACTGAAACGCTAGATCGTTTAGAGAAAGTCTTGGGAGAAAAAGCGAGCCGCATCGCGATCCGGCCGATCCGCCGCGCCAACAAGCGCCGTGGCCACGGCACCTATGAGACGGATCGCCCGCCGGTTGTCGGCACG
>PDWJ01001318.1_pt1 | contig 31120 bp, 24 predicted proteins | sample 1430881 | NCBI WGS metagenome assembly PDWJ01 (sample SAMN01162460, study PRJNA174530) | Oral metagenome, whole genome shotgun sequencing project. | biome: Marine environment; feature: Marine mammal; material: Swab sample of the gingival sulcus; isolation source: swab sample of gingival sulcus...
AAAAATGGTTTGGGAACATTGTTGTTCTCAACTTCTGAGGGGTATGATAAAACAGGGTGAATATGTTGTCAAGTATTTAAAATCATTGAATTTTTGTTTGTTGTCGCCAATAAATTTTCAGTTACCGAAGTTTATGTTGAGGACTTTCAGGTAACTGATTGATATTAAAAGGTTGAACTATGGATGCTGCCAGACCGTCTGGAACTTTTCGGATAAATAGATCGGTATTAAAAAAATTTGGGATTAAGGTAAAACAGTCCATGCCCGGCAGGATGAGAGTGCGGGTCAAGGGCTTGCAGCGAAAGACTCAGGCCTCGCTCTGGATGAAAGAGCATTTGCTGCAGGTTGCAGGGGTGGAAAGAGTTGAGACTCGTTTTGCAACCGGTTCGGTTATTATTGTCTTTGATGAACATGCCACTTCAGTGAAAGTGCTTCTGAGAGAAGTGCTTGGTCAGGTTGTTCAGCCTGTTGCATATCCAGAATCTTCTGAACCTGTTCCTGGTTTTCAAAAGCTTTGCGATAGCTGTGATTGTGATGCTCAATTGACTTTTTCCCAGAAAGTTCGGCGAGTCGGCTGGCTGACAGCCTTTATGGCCTATTCTGCCGTGAGAATATGGCTTTTCAGGCTGCCCTTGCTGCAGACACCTTTCAGCCTGATTGGTATTGCTGCTATTGCCGGAACACTGCCGCTGGTAAAAGAGGCGGTAAGCGATACCCTCGAAAAAGAGAAGGTGACGGTGAAGCCTTTTCTGGCCTTTGGTTCGATCGCAACCATTCTCATGGGCGAAGCCTTCTCTGCCCTGCAGATTATCTGGATTTACAATGTGGCTGAGCTGACTGAAGATTATGTGGCTCAGAAATCGAGAAAGGCAATACGTGAGATTCTGGAGGTTGCCCCGGCAAAGGCCTACGTCATGGTTGACGGTATGGAGGTCGAAACAGCTGTTTCCAGGATTCTGCCTGATGACATTGTAGCTGTTCACACCGGCGAAAAGATTCCTGTCGACGGTATTGTTATCGATGGCGAGGCGTTGGTTGATGAAGCATCGATTAATGGTCGTTCAGAGGCTGTTTTTCATGGTGTGGATGATGAGGTCTGGGCCGGAACCATTGTCAGTCAGGGAGTCCTTTTTGTGAGAACGATCAAGACTGGAGAAGATACCTATCTTGCTCATATCATGAAAATGGTAGAGGATTCCCTGGACAATAAGGCTCCTGTTGAACAGAAGGCCGATCAGCTTGCCGCCAGATTGTTAAGAATTGGCCTTGCCGCCACAGCCGTTACCTTCCTGTTGACTTTTGATCCCATGCGGGCTTTGACGGTTATGTTGGTAATGTCCTGTCCCTGTGCGACAGTTCTGGCTGCTTCTTCGGCCGTTACAGCTTCAGTCGCTAATGCTGCGAAGAATTCCATTTTGATTAAGGGCGGTTTGTATCTCGAGAAGGTAGGCTCTACTGATGTGTACTGTTTCGATAAAACCGGAACACTGACTATGGACCAACCTGAAATAATAGCCGTTGTTGGTAGAACGCCGAGTATTTCGGAAGATGCTATATTGACCATGGCTGCAACGGCAGAATCCCATAATCAGCATCCAATGGCAAAGGCAATTCTTGCTGAAGCAAGTGCCAGGGGAATAGAAACCGAGCCCCATGCCGTTTGTGATTTTAAGGCTGGCAGGGGAGTGCTTTGTACTGTTGGGGGAGATGCTGTTATTCTGGTTGGGAACCGGCAGTTGATGGAAGAGCATGAAGTTGATATTCGCTGGTTTGGTAAAAAGGCAGCAGCCCAGCGTCAGCAGGGCAATACTGTCGTGTATGTTGCCAAAAATGGCAGGGCCCAGGGACTGCTCGGTATTGCCAACCCGGTGAGACCTGAGGCTGTCAGGGTGTTGCATTGCCTGAAAGGAGATGGTGTAAAAAGGATTGAGTTGGTGACCGGCGACAATTCTGATGTGGCAAAATCCCTGATGGATGTTTTCCCTTTTGATGATTGCCGTGCGGATCTGATGCCAGAGCAGAAAGCGGCAAGGGTTGATGAATTGCAACAAGACAGATCGGTTGTCATGGTAGGTGATGGTGTTAATGATGCCCCAGCGCTGGCAGCAGCCTCAGTCAGCTTCGCCATTAAAGGTGGAACAGATATTGCCGAACATACCGCCAATGCCACATTAATGCGCCAATCCGCTGATCAAGTGGCCGATGCCTTATTGATTGCCCGAGCCACCTTAAAAAACATCAAACAAAACCTATTTTTTGCCTTCATCTACAATATTATCGGTATTCCATTGGCTGCTTTAGGTTTTTTAACTCCGGTTATAGCGGCTGCGGCCATGATGATGAGCTCTTTATCAGTGATCGGTAATGCTATCCGATTAAAATGGCTGAATGTCAATGCAACAGAGACCGATAATATTTGAAGCATCACCAGATAAAAATTATCATAACAAAAAGATAATACGCTTTTTGCTTAGCTTTGGATAAAGCTTTATTCGCATAAGTTTGAGCGTCAGTCCCGCCAGCAACAAACACCTTTTCATGCTGCTAAAATACACATCTACCGGATTTTGAACATCAATTTAGATAAATTAAAATGGAAACTGTTCCTAACTTATGTTAAATTAACCATTGGTCATTTTAATGATTATAAATAATGGAGGAACATTATGAATGAGGATAATCGACTCCCAGAGCATATTGAGCGATTCAAATCTAGCTACTCAGAGACCCTTTTAGCAGAATACCCCATCGAAGACATTGAACAAACCGATATGTTTGCCCCCTTTTTCAAGCGCAAACGCACTTGGTTAGTCATCTTTGGCATTATTTTATTTTTACTTTCCTTATTTTTTATCCCCGTTGATCTCAAGCAACATGCCAATGCCAACCTCGATCAGGAAAAAGTCCGGATTGGATTAGGCATTTTTGTATTTGTTGCTTTTTTATGGTTAACCGAAGCACTTCCGCTCTCTGCCACGGCCTTAATGGTTCCGATTTTGGCCACTTTGTTCGGGGTAATGGATTTAAAATCCGCTTTGGCTAGTTTTGCCAGCCCTACGATTTTTATTTTCTTTGGTGGTTTTGCCCTCGCCGCTGCTCTTGCTTATCAGGGAGTTGATCGTTGGATTGCCAACCGCATGGTTATCATAGGACGAGGCAGCATTTTACGCATTGCTGCCCTACTATTTGGTGCTACCGCCTTCTTGTCTATGTGGATGAGCAATACCGCCACCACCGCAATGATGATCCCTCTTGTGCTTGGCATACTTAGCCAAACCTCTAGTAATCAGGATAGTAAAAGCAATAATACCGCGATTTTTATGCTTCTTGGGGTAGCTTATTCCGCTAGCGTCGGCGGCATTGGAACTATTATTGGCAGTCCACCGAATGCCATTGCCGCCGACCAACTTGGCATTAACTTTCAACAATGGATGTATTTTGGTATTCCGACCGTCATCGTGTTGCTGCCACTGATGTTTATCGTCCTAGTGCTAGCTGTCCGCCCGCAAACAAAAAGCAACGTCGTGGTCGAACGCAGTACATTCAGATTCAACTGGCATCGCATCACCGTATTAATTATTTTTATTTGTACCGCTCTTGCTTGGGTTTTCAGCCGAAAGCTCAAAGCAATGATAGGCGTTCAAGGATCTATGGATGCTTTAATTGCTTTAATCGCTGTAATTGTATTGCTTTATTTCAGAGTTGTACGCTGGCGGGATATTGACCATGCTACCGACTGGGGTGTTTTAATTCTTTTCGGGGGTGGTATCGCTTTAAGCTCTGTTCTTAAGACCACCGGTGCAAGCTTATTTTTAGCGCGGATATTTGCCGATACCGTTGCTAATTTACCAATATTTGTGATTGTTACCGCTATAATCGCATTTATTATCTTCTTAACCGAGCTATCCAGTAATACAGCCACCGCGGCATTGTTTGTGCCGATATTTATTGCCGTTGCCACCGAGCTTGGAAAAGAACCGGAACAACTGGTTATTCCACTGGCAATCGCCGCTTCCTGCGCCTTTATGTTACCAGTGGCGACACCACCTAACGCCATCGTATTCGGTACGGGGAAAATACCGCAAAAATCGATGATGCGTATTGGCATTATCTTAAATATCGTCTTTATCATTGCGGTAAGTTTATTGGCCAATTTTTTCTTCTAATCGAACAAATTACTGATATCTTCTTGCCGGCCAAAAGAAGATATCAGCCAATATTTACCCTTTTGCATAACAGACTGGCTGAAAAGCATCTCTTCAGACAAATCATAACGTATAAACCCTATCCCCTGATGACTCATAAAGGAATAGGGACCGCGTAAATATTCACACAAACACTGCCTCCCAAAAGGCCAGGGCCGCCTGTACCACCGTGCATGACGAAAGGGAAAACCGGTGCTTTTATTCAAAAATCCAAACTAGTAAAAGTTTAAACGGTACCACTTTCTGCATCGGCTACGACCACGGTGTTTATGGTTATAAAATAAACATCAACTCCAACCTAAGCGCTTATTGTATCAATATGGCCATGCAAAGAACCTTATAATATTATGCTTAGGCAATTTCTCTTCGAATTTGACTGAGAGTTGTAAAATATAACTGGCCATTTAATATTGCTCTTAGTATGGTCAGGGGGTATCAGATGTAGGGAAAACACAAGCCACTTATAACAATATTAAAAAAGCCTGTAAAAAACAGGCCTTTTATCCTAAGTATTTATTTTTTCCGTTTTATATTGACTTTATGAATAGCACATCCGGATACAGCAAGTGCCGCTTCATGTACTGACTCAGACAAAGTTGGATGAGCATGAGTGATGCGGGCGATGTCTTCACTGGCCGCATAAAATTCCATGGCAACAATCAATTCATGAATCATTTCGGAGGCATTAGGTCCAATAATATGAGCGCCTAAAATTTCATCAGATTTAGCATTCGCCAGAATTTTGACAAATCCACTTTCGGTATTCATTGCTTTTGCACGCCCATTAGCGGCAAAAGGAAAATCGCCTTTTACATAATCAGCGCCCGCTTGTTTTAGTTGTTCTTCTGTTTGTCCTACCCAGGCTATTTCCGGATGCGTATAAATCACTGACGGGATCACATCATAACGCACATGCCCGGCCTGCCCGGCCAAGATCTCGGCAACCATCACCCCTTCTTCGCTGGCTTTATGCGCTAACATCGGTCCGCGCACACAGTCCCCTATTGCATATACGCCATCCACTCCGGTAAAGCAGTGCTCATCTACTTCGATAAATCCACGGGCATCCAATTTTACCCCACTATCATGACTAACCACATTTTCAGTGTTTGGTTTGCGTCCTACCGCAACAAGTAATTTATCGAATTCGAACGTTTGTAGTCCTTCTTTATTTTCATAAGTGACATACACTTTTTTGCCTTTGACTTCGGCTTTGGTGACTTTCGCCCCTAAGCGGATATCCAACCCTTGCTTTTTAAAGGTTCGCGCGGCCTCTTTTGCCAATTGTCCGTCGGCAAAAGGCATAAAGTTTTCCATCGCTTCCAATACGGTAACATCAGCACCAACCGCATGCCAAACACTACCCATTTCCAGGCCAATTACCCCGGCCCCAATCACCCCGAGATGCTTGGGCACTTTAGTAAAATTTAGCGCCCCTGTTGAGCTAACGATATATTTACCATCCATTTTGGCAATAGGGATATCAATGGGCAGTGAACCAAATGCTAAAATAACGCCCCGCTTGGCTTTCAACTCAAAAATTTTTCCATCATGATCGCCAACTTCCACAACTTTATCTTTTTTTAAGACTCCACGCCCTTTTATCCATTCGATTTTATTCGCTTGAAACAGCTGAGCAATACCACTGGTTAACTGGTCGACGATTTTATTTTTACGAGCAAGCATAGTAGCAATATCAATACTGACTTTGGTCGCACTAATTCCATGTATGGCAAACTCTGATTGCGCCTTATGGAATAATCCGGTTGACTCTAATAATGCCTTGGACGGAATACAGCCGACATTTAAACAAGTACCGCCTAAACGACCTTTACCATTTTCATCCCGCCACATTTCCACACAAGCTGTTTTAAAACCAAGTTGTGCGGCCTTAATTGCTGCTACATAACCACCGGGACCACCGCCAATCACGACCACGTCAAACTCTTTACTCATCTATTTCTCCTCCAATCATAGAAAAAGCGCGGACAAACCGCGCTTAATCACCAAAAACAACTACACATTAATCAACATCCGAGCCGGATCTTCTAGAGCATTTTTAATCGCCACTAAGAAGCTGACCGCTTCACGTCCATCAATAATGCGATGATCATAACTCAGGGCTAAGTACATCATCGGGCGAATGACGATTTCACCATTTTCAACCACCGCCCGCTCAACAATATTATGCATCCCTAAAATCGCACTTTGAGGAGGATTTAAAATTGGGGTCGACATCATTGAGCCAAAAGTGCCGCCATTGGTAATAGAGAAAGTACCGCCTGTCATTTCTTCAAGAGTCAGAGAGCCATCTTTGGCTTTCATCGCAAAATCGGCAATACTGTGTTCGATAGCGGCAAAACTGAGCGACTCACTATTGCGAATAATCGGTACAACCAGACCACGCGGGCTGGAAACGGCAATACCAATATCATAATAGTTATGATAAATAATATCGTCACCATCAATGGCCGCATTTACTGCCGGGAATGTTTTTAATGCTTCAATCGAAGCTTTCACGAAGAATGACATAAAACCTAATTTGATATCGTTTTTACGGATAAACTGATCTTGATATTTCTTCCGCAAATCCATAATCGGTTTCATATTGACTTCATTAAATGTGGTAAGCATCGCCGTTGATGCCTGCGCTTGCATTAAGCGCTCTGCAATGCGTTTACGCATTCGGGTCATCGGTACTCGCTCTTGATGACGCGAACCGCCGGCAGAAATATACTGTTTAACGTCTGCCTTTGTCACCCTGCCACCACGACCGCTACCAGCAAGTTCACTTGTTTTTACATCATGCTCTGTTGCCAGTTTACGCGCAGCGGGAGAAGCGTTTTTGGCCGCCATTTGACTGCCTTGAGCAGCTGCCGGCTTGCTGGCTACTACCGTATTATCTTCGGCTGTTGCCGGTGCCGCCGTTTCTGCGACAGGTTTTTCAGCAGCTTCCATTTTAGCCACCACATCACCACCGGTAACGGTGGCTCCGTCTGTTTGCAAAATTTCTTTCAAAATACCGGATATCGGCGCTGATAATTCCAAAATAACTTTGTCGGTTTCAAGATCAACAAGATTTTCACCTTGCTCAACATAATCACCCACTTTTTTATGCCAATCCACAAGTGTTGCATCAGCTACTGATTCTGGCAGTTCTGGAACTTTTACATCTGTACTCATATTAACCCTCTCACCATTGTCTAATTTTTAAGATAAATTCAACGCTTCTGCAACTAAAGCTGCTTGTTCGGCATGATGCACTTTGGCATACCCTGCCGCTGTTGAGGCGGACTCTTTACGACCGATATAATGTAAACGTTTATGTTTACTATCCAAGGCATCAATCGTAGACTCTAGCACTCGCTGCCAAGCACCCTGATTTCGCGGTTCCTCTTGACACCATACATATTCCACATTATCAGGATATTGCGTCAGAGTTGCCTCAAGGTCGGCTAATGGGAATGGATAAAGCTGCTCCAAACGGATAATCGCAATATCGGTGATTTTTTCTTCACGACGTTTTTCTAATACGTCATAATAAACTTTACCGGAACACATCACCACACGCGATACTTTCTCGGCAACTATATTGTCATCAATCTCAGCGATAACCCGCTGAAAACGGCCTTCTGTCAATTCTTTCACGTCGCTGGTCGCCAATTTGTGACGCAATAATGATTTTGGCGACATCACAATTAACGGCTTACGGAACTTGCGCAATACTTGTAGGCGCAACAGATGGAAAATCTGCGCCGGCGTCGTAGGAACCGCTACGGTCATATTATCCGCCGCACATAATTGTAAATAGCGTTCAAGGCGAGCCGAAGAGTGCTCGGGACCTTGTCCCTCATAGCCATGCGGTAACAGCATGACCAAACCGCAATAACGCCCCCATTTTGTCTCACCGGAAGATATAAATTGATCGATAATCACTTGAGCGCCATTGGCAAAATCACCAAATTGAGCTTCCCAGATAACCAGACCTTTAGGCTCTGCCGTTGCATAACCGTACTCAAAACCCAATATTCCAACCTCTGATAGCAATGAATCGATCACACGCACCGTCGGTTGTTTTTCTTTTAAATGGGCCAACGGTAAATAACTGTCACCGGTTTTTTGATCATGAACGATGGCATGACGATGGGAAAAAGTGCCACGACCACAATCCTCACCAGATAAGCGCACCAAGTAATCTTGATCTAACAAACTGGCATAAGCTAAATTTTCTGCCGCCCCCCAGTCCAAAGGTTGTTTGCCGGCAACCATTTCCCGTCGACCTGCCAGGACGCGCTCAACAATTTTGTGCGCATTAAAATCTTCGGGCACCGAAAAGACTTTCTCTCCCAATTGCTGTAAGCGCTTAAGCGGAAAACCAGTATCAACCGGTTCATCCCTGTTTTGATGCTGAAGAGACTTCCATTCCTGACCGAGTTCGTCCTCATTAGAATCAATTTCATGCGCCAAGGCCACACGCTCACCACTTTCCAAGGCTTGATTATATTCTTCCTGCAATAAGGCCAATGTATTTTCATCAATAAGCCCTTCCGTTTGTAGTTTTTTGGCATAAACTTCTGCCGGAACAGGATGATTGCGGATTTTTTGATACATCAGCGGTTGGGTTGCCGACGGTTCATCCGCCTCATTGTGTCCTAAACGACGATAACAAACGATATCAATAAAAATATCTTTTTGGAATTTGAGCAGATACTCTGTGGCCAAACGTCCAGCAAACACTACCGCTTCAGGATCATCGCCGTTGACATGCAAAACCGGTATCTGTATGGATTTGGCAATATCCGTACAATACATTGAAGAGCGGGCATCCTTTAAATTGGAGGTGGTAAAACCTATCTGGTTATTAACCACAACGTGGATTGCCCCCCCGACTTGATACCCACGCAACTGGGATAATTGTAAAGTTTCTTGGTTAATACCTTGCCCCGCCAAAGCTGCATCACCATGAATTAAAATTGGTACCGCTTTGTTCGCGACTTCCAGTATATCCAAATCAACGTTACCGCTTTCATGTACCACTTTCATCCGTCTGCGCTCTAAACGCGCACGGGTAGAACCCATTTGCACCGCATTAACAAACTCCAAATGCGAGGGATTATAAGCAAGCGAAATATCCACCGAGCCTTTTTCAGTATCCACGCGAGAAGAAAAGCCCATATGATATTTCACATCACCGCTTCTATTTTTTATCGGTTCTAACTTTCCATCAAACTCATCAAATAATGCCTGAGGCGTTTTACCTAAAATGTTAATCAACATATTTAGGCGACCCCGATGAGCCATGGCAATGCCAATTTCAGCGGTTTCCCCGTCACTTAAACGATTAATAATCGATTGGGTCAGCGGAATTAGGGCATCACCTCCTTCCAGTGAGAAGCGCTTTTGACCTACATAACGCTGATGTAGATACTTCTCTAAACCATTAGCTTTAACCAATTGTTTTAAAAATTCTTTTTTCTGTTTTTCGGTAAATTTGAAGTCCCCGCCGGCAGCTTCAAACTGCTCTATCAACCATTGACGCTCTTTTGTACTCCAGACATGAGCTATCTCTACACCAATATGGTAGTTATAGGTTTTCTCTAATTTAGCGATAAGCTCTTTCAGCGCCATTTGTTCTTGCCCGAACGCACCGCCAACATTAAAGGTTTTGTCCAAATCTTCCTTAGCCAGTCCAAAGGCTTCAAGAGCAAACTCTTCCATTCCCCCTCGCTCACGAATACCGACAGGATCCACATCCGCGCTACGATGCGCCCGATGCCGATAGGCCCAGATTAAGTTCAGTACCGCTATTTGCTTTTGAATATCAACCGCGCTGCCTTGCGCAACTATCGGCATCTGAGCCAATATTTCAAACTTCTCTTGCAAAGCCAAACGTGATACTTCTCGTTCCGAGTCCGCTTTAATATTGGCAAAATATTGTTGCCACTCTTCACTCAGCAAATCCGGAGACTGTAAATACTGCTCATAAAGCGCTTCAATATACGCAGCATTGCCACCATTAATACCGGAAGATTCTTTAAAAGCCTGAAATGTCGTTTTCATAATCTTTCCCACCTGTTTGCAAATATAAGTACTATCTTACGCTGTTGTGCTCTCATGCTCAATAGATAGAAAATTTAATGGCTTATAAACTAACAGTATGGGGGTTAAAAACGCTTACCTATCTCATTATAATAGCGTTTTGCACCGGGATGTAGCGGAATACCTATGCCATCTAAAGCATGGTTCATATTCAACCCCCCTATAGGCAATAATCTCTCCACCCAATAAGGATAATTATCAGTATTCCAAATTGCCTTGGTGATGGTGTATATCAACTCTTCATCCGCCGAATCATTCGTCAGCCACAAAGCTGCCACAGCAAAGGTCGGAACATCATAATCTATGCCCGGATAAGTGCCAGCCGGAATCATGTGTCTGGAATAATATTTGTTATCACTGAGAAAGGCATCGCTTTGGGCGCCTTCAATCGGAATAAGCTTTAAATCAGTTGTTTGTGCCAAATGGGTGATTAACGGCGTGGGGATTCCGCTGACAAAGAAAAAAGCATCTATTTCCCCAGCTTCGAATTGTTGTGCCGTCTCGCGCAAATCAATCATCTTCGCCTCAAAAGCACTCTCATCCATCCCGAAAGCGCCTAATACCTGATGTACATTAATCAATGTTCCTGAGTCATTTGCTCCCAGCGATACAGATTTACCATTTAAATCTTTAATCGTGTTGATGCCACTGTCTTTTCTGACCACTAAATGGATCATTTCCGGATAGAAGCTGGCAATCGCCCGTAAATTCTGCTGCGGTTCTTTTTGGGCAAATATTCCTGATGCGGTATAGGCCCAATAAGAAATATTCGCCTGAGCAAAAGCTGAATCAACTGTTGCGTTTTTTAAAGAGTCTAAATTAGCTAACGACCCTTCTGAGGCAAGGTTCACCATAATGGTGTTTTCCGCACCGCAAGCGCCTCCTTTTTCACACACCAGACTACCCGGCGGGTTAGAGGCCAGCGCCGTAACTAGCGAGCCAAACATATAATAAAAGCCATTGGCATAGCCTGTGGCAATGGTAAAGTGTGTTGATTCCTCAATCGGTTTGGTGTTTACGGATGCCGCTACCGTTTGTGCTGTCGAATCTTCCGCCTCTGAGGACGATTCAACTTCCGCAACCCTGCTTTTGATATTATCATTCGTGTTTGCCGTGGTAACTGATGCCGACGACTGCCCATAGACAAACGGCATTATTGTCATCGCTAAGCACATCAATACGCTTTTACGCAAAACGGTCATAAAAATCCTTTCCTTGGTTAAATAGCATTTTTTTGCTATGTGTTAAATTTATCGTTTGGCAATGGTTTCAATTTCTTTAACATTATAACGCTTACCCACCGTTTCGATAATTGGCGGATAACGATGCTGTTCAAAGTAATCGTATGCCGGCTTTAATTGCTGCCAAAAAGGCATCCAGCGATGCGACTGATAGGCCAGCATATTTGTCTTAGTCATTTTAAACGGAAAAATATGCACCGGAACGAAACTTTGCCCATGCTGTAATGCCGAAGCCACCAATGTATAAATTTCTTCAATTTGTGCATTCCCCATTGCATAGCAGCCTACCGACACACATTCACCATGCACCATTAAATAATTGCCCGTATAACCGTGGGCGCTATCATAAGCGTTTGGATAGCCTAAATTAAAAGACAAATGGTATTGTGAATTAGGATTAAGCGCTTTGAGACCCACCTCATAAAACCCTTCCGGTGCTTGTTTGTCACCTTGTTTACGCTTTGGCCCTAACTCACCAGAATAAATACAAATAGGGAAATCACGGAAAAACCCATAACTCCCATCGTCGCGTTTTAACCAAACTTCCAATACCGACTCTTTTTTAAAAATACGCACATAGGCATTCGTACCCCATTCAAATCCTTTGCGCTCCATTTCTTCTTTAATATGTTTAAATTCGTCGTAAGGTACCGGTTTGGACTCCTCAATAATCGGCTCGGAAGAAAAACAGCCCGTAAGAATTAACACCACGATGCTTAATAAAATATTGCCTAATATTTTCATTGTTGATATACCCATCTGAGAAGATCGTCTTGCATATAACGAGTTTTCACGGCAGTTGCTCCATTACCAAGGATAACCACCACATAATTACGACCGCTTTCTGCACGAACGTAACCGGCAAATCCGCGCACATGATCAATGGTTCCGGTCTTACCAATCACTTGGCCTGCTATCACCTCCCCGCGAAAACGCTTACGCAATGTACCACTTTCCCCCGCAACTGCCAATGACTTCATAAACGTCTTGGCTTTATCAGAATAATATAGACTACGCAACAGCATGGCCAATTGTGCGGCACTGACTCTAGTCACTCGTGATAATCCTGCCCCATTATCAATGATAATACCTTTTGTATCCAGCCCAAAAGCCTGCAGGGTTTGCAAAACCGCTTGTCGACCTTTATCTAACGAACCGGGTTCGCCATAAAGATGCACCCCTAAGGTCAATAACAACTGACGGGTCATAACGTTGTTGCTATGTTGATTCATTTTAGTGATCAATTCCGATAGAGGCAATGACTCGCCGACATAAATTAATTTTGCCGTCGAGGGCGTCATCGCTAACTGACCGCCTCCGTCAAAACTTCCACCTAGCGCATACCATTGTTCACGAAACAAATAATAAAACTGTTCGCTAGCCTCCCCCAATACCGCAACCAACTCTTTAGTGCCGCATTGCTTACTATAATGTCCCGTTAAGTGAAGGGTGGCATACCCCGAAGAGTCACGATCCAAATTAGCCACCGGCGCATAACCTTTAGCACAATTAACATTAGACACATCAATCTGATTATCTATTTTCCAATTATAAATTTTAGGCTCTATCTCGATAACCAAGTCATCTTTTTCTCCCGGTGAGAGCAATAATTTAATTGTACGAAAATTAACCATCAACGGGTCCGGTACGGCATTATATGCCTGGGTTGCATTACCATCGAATAAGGCGGAATCACGTTCACTTTGGGTTAACTGATACATTGAGTTATCCAAGACAATATTACCGGTGATATGGCGAATACCTTTACTCCGCAATGCCTGCAACATTGCCAATAAGCGCTCCTCAACTAAGAAAGGATCGCCGCCACCTTTTATGTAAAGATTGCCATTAACCACCCCGCCGGCATCCGGTAAATTATCGACATAAAAACGGGTTTGCCAACGATAATCGTCACCCATACGAATCAACGCCGCAGATGTCGTTAGCAACTTGGCCACTGATGCCGGATTACGTTGTTCGTGAGCATTAATCATAACCAAAGGCCGCTCTGCATCGACTGCTTGTACCACTAAGCTAAGGTCCTCTTGTGCCACACCGTACTCGTGAATCATTTGCGTAATGGCCGCCGGTATTTCTACCGACTGGGCCCAAACCAATAACGGTGAACACCATAGCCACAGAATTAACCAAAATCGCATAATCTCTCCGTCTATGCCCAAAAGCCTGATATTATACCGAGTCATGCCAGCGATAAAACCTTAAATTATGCGTAAAGAAAAAAAATTTGACGAAAATGGTCGTGTTATTCGTGAAAATCGCTCTCAACTCAAACGTGAACGTGAACAAACCAAAAAATTTGCTACAAAGCTATTAAAACTTCCTTCGCATCAATACGCTCTGCTGCCGATTGACAACCAACTTGAGGCAGCACTTATCGAAGGGAAACGCTTAAGCGGTAACGCCCTAAAGCGACATATAAATTTTTTAACCAGACTGATCCTTGAGCAAGATAAAAAAATGATCGTTCATGCTCACCAGCATATTAATCATCCCTATCTAAACGACAGCACTAAAATGAAGCGCATAGAGACAGAAATCCAACGCTTGCTAAATAATGATGCCGACATTATTAATGAGTTATTGAGCAAATATGTCGATTTTGACCTGCAACACGTACGTCAGTTAACCAGAGAAGCACAAAAATATTCAAACGCCCAGAGCGCCCTGCCCGAAGAACAACAAGACAAAAAACCGGGCAAACACCAACGCAAGCTACGCCAATATTTACAAACATTAGCGCTTTATTACGACCCTGATGATTTGGCAAATAAAGATCATAACTTGTCATGATTTCCATTCCCCTGGCGCTATATATTCACATTCCATGGTGCGTACGCAAGTGCCCGTATTGTGATTTTAACTCACATAAACTGACCCGAAGTGTTGATGAGAAAACCTACATTAAACACTTACTCAAAGATTTTGAGTATGACTACGCATCTCAGTCATATCGCCCCATTCAAAGTATTTTTTTTGGCGGCGGTACCCCGAGCTTATTTAGCCCCCAAAGCATTGGCCATATTCTTAATCACCTGCGGGCGCATGCCAATTTAACCTCAGATTGCGAAATCACTCTAGAAGCAAATCCGGGCACTGCTGAACAACAAAAGTTCGCCGATTTCTACCAAGCCGGCATTAACCGGCTATCTATCGGCGTTCAAAGTTTTGCCCCCAATCAACTACAAATATTAGGGCGCATTCATAACAGTGATGAAGCAAAACGGGCCATCGACCTCGCGCAACAAGCCGGCTTTAAGCGTCTTAATCTCGATATTATGTTTGCCCTTTCCGGACAAACCATCGCTCAGGCGCTTGATGACTTAAAACAAGCCGTAGAATTTAACCCCGAACACATTAGCTGGTATCAATTGACACTCGAACCCAATACAGCGTTTTTTAATCACCCACCACCATTACCAACCGATGACGAGCAAGTGGCTATTTATGAAGCCGGCTGCGATTTTTTACGTAGCCAAAACTACCATCAATACGAGATCTCGGCATGGACTCGCCAGCAACCTTGCCAACATAACTTCAATTATTGGCAGTTTGGCGATTATATAGGAATAGGTGCCGGAGCGCATGGCAAATTAACCCAAGCTAATGGCAAAATCATCCGCACTAGCAAATATCGCACTCCCGGCGCTTATCAACGCGCGCAAGGCAAATATCACAATCCCTATATCGACCAACAGCATACAATCAAGCCATCAGAGCAAGCTTTTGAATTTATGATGAATGCCTTAAGATTACAAGCGGGAGTCCCAAGTCAGTTGATCAGCGAGCGAACCCAAATAACTTTGGCCAGTCTGCAACCTAAACTGGCTTATCTAAACCGGCAAGGTTTGCTGCAAGCCAATTATCATCAACGATTACAAACTACCAAGCGCGGATTTGCCATGCTCAATAATATTCTAAGCACTTTTTTGGATTAACCATACGTTTTTTGTCTTAAAATTTCATTTTATATTAAAATATTTCTACGCCCGATAAGCCAATCTGCCGCTAGCAACAAAGCACCATATTTATATTACTGTCACTAATGGAATGAATACGCTATAATTTCGCAAATTTTTTCGAGACCTGCCATGCCATTTTTACTGAAAGATTTTTTAATTGGGGCGCAAATGTTATTTGTCGCCTTCGGTTCCTTAGTACTAGTTCCATTACTAACTGGTATCAGCCCGTCCGCAGCGCTGCTTTCAGCGGGTGTGGGAACCATTGTTTTTCAGTTTATTACAGGTCGGCAAGTGCCAATTTTTTTAGGCTCCTCATTTGCTTTTATCGCTCCGCTTAGTATCGCCATTAATCAATGGGGACTTGCCGCCACTCAGGGCGGAATAATGTCTGTCGCTCTGGTCTATATTATTTTTGCGATTCTAATTCGTTTTATTGGTACCGGATTTATTGATCGTTTATTTCCTCCTATTGTCATTGCCCCAGTGATTATGGTCATTGGACTATCATTAGCCCCGGTGGCGGCAAACATGGCCATGGGTCTCACTGGAGATGGTAGTGCCATATTAGTGGATAAAAACAAAGCCATGCTTATCGCCATTGTCGCTTTAGGAGTTACCATTAGTACCGCGCTCTATACTCGCGGCTTAAGCAAGTTATTGGCCGTATTAAGCGGCATTATCATAGGATATCTAACCAGTTTTGCTTTAGGCGTTGCAAACTTTGAAGCGCTAAGTGATGCTCCTTGGTTTTCTATTCCACCGGTAACCACGCCTTCATTTAATATTGAGACGATGCTTTTCTTAATTCCTGTTGCCCTGGCGCCGGCAATCGAACATATCGGCGATGTAGCGGTGATAAGCGAGGTTTGTAACAAACCATTTATGAAAAACCCCGGATTGCATCGTACCATGGCTGGTGACGGTATTGCCGTTGCCATTGCCGGTTTTCTAGGCGGTCCGCCCGTAACCACATACTCCGAAGTCACCGGCGCCGTTTCAATTACCGGTGCTAAAGAAGCCCGTATTATGCTATTCGCTGGAGTTAGCGCTATTCTGCTTGCTTTTTCAGGAAAACTTGCGGCTTTACTAAGCTATATGCCCACGCCAATCATGGGGGGAATCATGGTATTATTATTTGGTTCTATTGCTTCAATGGGCGCTCGCTCTTTATTAAAAAGCAATGCCAGAATAACCAGCGAGCGCAGTGTCGTTATTATTGCTGTCACATTAGTTGTCGGGTTAGGCAATTTATCCATTACCCTTGGTTCATTTCGTTTAGAAGGTATCGGATTATCCGCCTTAACGGCCATTATTCTTAATTTAGTCCTACCGCATAAAGAAATTTACGACTGATAAACTTAAAACGACAGAAATCAGCTTATATTTAAATGATCACTCCACTGGCTGTAGCGATTTGCCAAAAATCTGGTCGCTAAATTTAACATACCATGCGGCCGCTTGAACCTGAATAATATAGGCCAGCGCAATGATTATAGCGATTTCCGCTCCTTGCTTACCAAAAGCGGTCATTGCTATTGCCAATGCAACAGAAAGATTACGCATTACAGTACCATACACCACCGCTATACCATCATCGCGGTTAAAAAATAGCTTAGCCACTAATGTACTTAAAGCAAAATTAACCGCATAAAGAATAACCAAAGGAATAAGATAATCAATCAACACCGCCGGGTTGGTGGTGATTGCTTTGGCTTTAAGCGCCATTGCTACAAACACAATACCTAATACCCCCAAAGTTGATAGTTTCGGAATGCGTTTTTGCCAATCACCTTGTCCATATTGTCGCCGCAAAAAAAGTTTAGTCAAATATCCGGCCAGCATAGGCAAAAAAACCACAAACAGTATCGAGGTAAATACCTGCATCATCGGAATATCAATCGACTGCCCCATCAAAGCTTTGGCATAAAACGGGGTAGCCACGGATCCTAAAATCAAACCTACAACCGTCATCTGTATGGCTGCATTGATATTTCCCTGTGCAAACCCTGTCCAAGAAATTGTCATTCCGCTGGTCGGTAGCAATGCGACAAAAAGCATTCCCAAAACGATCAACGGTTGCTCAGGAAAAAAATACTTCGCTAGAAAATAAGCAATAAACGGTATTACTGCAAAATTAAGCAATTGTGCTACCATCTGAGCTTTTAAGCCTTTAGGTGATAGTACGGCCTCAATCTGAAGATTGACCATCATCGGATAAACCATTAAAAATGTCAGCGGCATAACGGTAGCTTTAAGAAACCCCATATCAAAAAAATGTCCGCAAATAATACCAGCGATCATCACCGTAGGAATCGCCAAAACCAAGTTTTTTTGAATTAATGCCAATTTTTTCCACATAATAAAAATCTCAGTAAATTAGGGGGTTCTATTACACAATAAACTATAACAAATTTAAGTAATCTTTGATGTTAAAAGTAACACTGTTAATCGTTATTTAAATATTACAAATAAACTTACTTAAAAATCAATTGCTACAAACATTACTAATGTGTAAAAATCATTGATAATAATAAAAAATACATTTTTTTGTGAAAATATAATTTTGTGATTATTTTTTATAAATTTTAACTTTTATTTAATTAATAAACAACCAATTTAAAATTACCTCTAAATATGAATATTGACTTACAAACACATTTCTATAATATAATTTCAACGAAATAACTTCACATGAAGCTATTTTTTCTCTTATGATTTTAATTAAGGAAAAACGATGACAACTTCTACTGTTAAAAAGGACGCCAGCCATAGTAGTGCTATGCGTCAACGTGTTGATATTAACGGCCATGAATTATATCTAGATGTCCCTGCCATTTACGGTGGTGCTAACAGTGCGCCCACACCGCATGATTACATCGATGCGGCGCTGCTTGCCTGTAAAGCAATCACCATCCGAATGATTGCCAAGCAAAAAAAGATACCTTTAACCGATGTTAATATTACCTTAAAAAGTGATGCAAGCCAGGAACGTAAAGGCCGCTATCCAATGGATTTAGAAATCGAACTGGTGGGAAATTTAACCGAAGAGCAACGACAAATGTTATTTAACGCCGCAGAACAATGCCCAACTGGGAAAATGCTCAGCAGTGAAGTCAAAGTCGATATTAGCGCAAAATTAGTCTGAGCTTAGATTTTAATTATATTTAAAACTTTCTCCACCCTTATGACCACGCTTGCGTCTAAAGGGGTTATGCCTAATTATCCGATATTTGTATTTTACTAATTTTTTATCATCTATTTTTGTTTTCGGACGTTAATTATTCAGATATTATGTTTTCATCCCCCACCTTAATAGCAGAATGATTCTGAGTAAAAAGTGCGGGTGTATATTGCGCAATGACTACATTGACGCATTCTGCGCTTCGCTAAATACGACGTGCTGATTATCAATGGTCAGCGGCTGTGCATTAAGGCGTGCAGTTATCAGGGTCATGCGATACAGCAAGCAGTAGCCAATCATGTCACATTTGTAGTTGGGTGATAAGCTCGGCGACATAGGTTCGCGTGCACACTTCATGCCGGATAAGCCGGTTTATCCAAAATAGCTTTTTTACTTTACTTTGGTAAAAAACAGTGCCTTGTCGCGATATACAATCCATATGCTCAGTAGCAATAGCAAAACAGTCTGAATAACTTTACTATCAGGGTGGGTGGCAAATACTTCGTTACCAAGATTGGCTCCCAAGTGAAAAAACACGGTCACGGCGATGCTGCGCCTGCTTTTTACATACACCCAGTTCATTAGTATAACGAAAGCTACCATGCTCACAACGAAATTAACAGCATAAAGAGATCCTTGATGTACCAGCTCGCTATGGTAATAACCTTTGATAAAGGCAAGCGGCAAATGCCATAACACCCAATACACCGTAAAAAGCAAGGAAGCAGTAAAGAGGCTCATACGTGCGGTAAGCGCGTCCGTACCGTAAGAGTGCCATGCCAGCTCCTCAACGATAGGCGCAAGTATAAGCATCAGCCACGGCGACAAAAGCGCTGATGTAAAAGAAGGATGTCCAGAAATATGAAATTGTGACCAATCATGGCCAAAGCATATGGACAAGCATTGGGCGGCAAGCAAAGTAGCAACAGGCAAGAAGAGTGCAAAAAAAAGATAACGGCGCGGAAAATTATCTAAACAGCATAACCGCTGCCTGGCATCCGCCCATAAAGCCGGATGATGGCGTAACATCAATGCCGCGAGCAAGGCCGGAGCAAACAGCCCGGCAAGGCTCAAGGCAGTTTGAACCCAGATATAATTTTCAGCATCGGCTAAATGACTGATATAGGCAGCAAGAAACCACAGCATCCACGGCACGAGTAGAGAAATGCCAAAAAAGCACCACGGACGATAAGTGATAGAAGCTTGCATCAGACTACCTCGCAAGGAAAACGTGAAAAAAGAACAAAAGAGTATATTGCCATCTGCGCATGGTGGTGATAGTCCGCCACCCTCTTTATTACAGCGGGCAAAACCCAGACTTGATGCGCAATGCAGCTATATCCAAGGTGAATAGGTATAGCCTGACCAAGACAGTAGGCGCACACCACCGCACCGAGGTTAGACAGAAAAAAAGCATTATCTACTATCTCCTTATTAACATGCAAAATTGCGCTAGTGGTATCATCAAAATAGGACGAATGCCAGTAGAAGAAGTGCAGAATATTCACCAGATAAGGTACTTTTGCTATATCATACGGAGCAGTTTGTCCCACTTCGCCTACCTCGCCCAATCTACATTGGGCATCGTGCACAATTTGTCCATCAGAGAACCTGAGACGCACCTGGACAGCCTGACGGATATTGTTAACCAAGCAGGATACAACCAGTCAAGCCGACACCAAAGCATGTAACCACTATAAATTCCATGAAAAACTCCAGCAATATACGCAAAAAACAAACCACTTCTGCATGTTTCTACATCGTAGATATTCTACGATGTAGAATTAGAGTTTGTCAAATTCAAATTGGCAAGCGTTGCCTCGCCTTAACATACAAAAAAGCGAACGAGATTTGTCTAATACCTGGTAAGCAATATAGCCGTTCAACGCAAAAAGCGTATTTTCTGCCTAGATTCTTACCTTTATCGCCTAAATATTAAGCGATATTTGTTCAATATTTAAATTTTGTTTCGCCTTTATTGTCTTATTTTCAGGTTTAATCGCTATTAAAATGCACTATCCAGTACGTCGCGCCGCGGAATGAAAGCTATCAAGCATGCTCCGCTGATGATGTGCAGTCCCAACCTGAAATCAGAGCATGCAAACCACGTTCAAACTGTGCATCGGGGGCAAAGGCATAACCAGCATCTAAGGCTTGCAACAGATAAGGATGGCTTTCTGGTGTAAGCGTTTGCAGTGCTGTGGCCACCTTGTCGTGCTGTTGGCTGACCTCGCCAAGCACCTTACCCACCGTAAAAGCTGCCAGGCAATCCATAAGTGCCATCGCCTCATGCGCAGGCAATTCGGTAGCATCCAAATAGCCTAGGGTTTGATTGATTAGGCACAACAAGGCAGGCGTAGTAGCCGGACGTGTACCCATTAGTAAAGCGGCACGCGGATGAGCGAGCAAATGCGCGCGAGCATTGCAAAACAGCGTGTACAAACATCCTTGCCAATCATCTTTATCTGCTAAAACAACGCCGGCAACGCCGCTCCATAGTGCCTCAATGATGGCATCAAATACCGCGTCCTTATTGGGCAGATAATGATAGATCGCCATGGGATCAACACCGAGCTGCCGACCAAGGGCTCGCATGGTGAAACCTTCGATGCCAACAGCATCAATGAGCTCAAGCGCAACCTCAACAATGCGTTCACAGCTAAGCGGAATACGAGTAGACATAAAATTTTGCTATGCTAGAGTGGTTAACGGTAACTATAATCATAACTTTTTGTTAATATGAAGTAAAAAGATAAATTATGGTAGATTCGCCTCATAAGTGGCGACACTTAGCAATGCATAAATCCACTGCTGATGCCAATAGTAACTCATTGGGAGCATGGCAGCCAAGTGGACTTGCACCAACAATTGTCAAGTTCATCTTCAACCTTTTTTGCAAAGTATTGATAAATTAATCTGTTAGTATTTCATTAAATCCTACTTCCTATGAAGTATAGAGCTAAACGAGATGGGTAAAACTACATCCAGAAATAGGGCTATACTTTGCTGCACGGTAAACTCCAGCCCTTTATCAAAGGTAATATGGTGCAACCGCATAATTTTTGCCTAAAATATTTCCCATGGGAGGTGTAAGCGTGTGCAATACGGCGTTTATCGACTAGATTGAGCACTATCAATAAAAGTTGGTGGTAATTTACATTTTGTCTGTACCTGAGCATAAAGCAGAATGGATCCAGACAGCCTTATACTGGAATAAAATATAACAGTAATAAGGTATTACCAACTTTAACTTAAACGGCAGGTTCGCTAAATACGACGTGCTGATTAGTAATGGTCAGCGGCTGTGCGTCAAGGCGTTTGCAGTCATCAGGGTCATGCGATACTGCAAGCAGTAGCCAATCGTGGCGTATTTGCAGTTGGATGGTAAGCTCGGCAACATGGGTTCGCGTGTCGATGTCCAGCGCGGAGTAGGGTTCGTCGAGCAACATGACCGGGCGTTTGATCAATAACGTACGTGCCAGGGCGACGCGCTGTTGTTCACCGCCAGAGAGGCTGTTGGGCAATTTGTCGAGATAAGACGCGGGTAAACTCACCTTATAGAGCGCGTCAATCAGCGCCTGTTCGGACAGTTTTTTTGCGGCAAGGCGTAGATTTTTGCGTACGCTGAGATGGTCAAAGAGGTTGTGGTTTTGAAATAAATAACTGATCGGACGTTGCTCAACGCTTAGAGGTGTTAAGTCATTCTGATTGAGGAGAATTTGGCCGTACTGCGGCTGGATAAATCCCGCAATGAGTTCAAGCAGCGTGCTCTTGCCACTGCCGCTTGGCGCACTGAGTACGTAACGCTCGCTGGATTTTAGGCTGAGATTGGCGTGCAGGGTGAAATCACCACGCTGATGGTAAAGGTGTTCAAGGGTGAGTACGTTCATCGGTTTGCCTTTTGCCACAGGCAGATAAGCAGTTGTGGGATGAGAAACAGCAAGAGCCCGGTAATGAGCAAAATGCCGGTGGTCTGCCACGCCTGTGCCTGACGGTAGTGCCCCAGCTCTGCCACGAGGTAGGAGGCGAGCGTTTGAAAACGGTTGCTGCCAAAAAAGCTGATAACGGCGACATCGCCAAGGGTAATGATTGCGGCAAAACCGCACACTTTGCCGAGCAGTGGCGCGAGTGCGGGTAGGTCGATACACCATAATTGCTGCCAAGAAGTGAGGTGTAGGGTACGCGCGAGGCGCTGGGTGCGGGCTGCGTGCGCGTTCCACGCTGGATAGGCGAGTTTGTACAGATAGGGTTGGATGAGCAGAATAAGCATGGTGATGTTGAGTGTCATCGGATGGTGAAAAGCGTTGGTGACAGGGCGTAAGAGCAGGAATAGGCCGAGGCAGAGAATCAGCACGGGCGCGAGATAGATTGCGTGGATGAGATATTGGTTTAAACGGTCAATACGCGAATTGAGGGTGGCGGTTTTGGCGAGTAGTATGTGCAGCGCCGTTGCCGCCAGGGCGACGGTACAGCACAACCATAAGCTATTGGTGAGCGCCAGCCACAGTGCCGTTGGTGGGTGGGGGTTAAAATGTCGTACGGTGTTGATCGCCAGTACCAACAACGGTAGGCAGAGCAGGACGACAAGCAGCAGTTCAGCGAGATTGGCGTAGCGGTTACTCTGTGATTGAGCAGGCGTGCTGTGGTGTTGAGTCGGGGCTTTACTCGGCAAGATAGCGAGAAAGATAATCAGCATCACCGATTGAATAACAGCCAGTTGCGCAGCTTGTGGCAAGTTGAATTCGTATTTCACCACTTGGTAAATGGCGAGTTCGAGATTGGCGTGTCGCGGGCTGCCCCCAAGAACCAGCAACACCGTGAAGCTGGTGAAGCACAGCATAAATACCAGCCCGACGGCATGCATCAGCGCCGGACGGCTAAGCGGCCATACAATACGCCATAAATAAGTGAATCTGCTTAAGCGCAATATTTGACGTTGACGATAGTAGTGTTCGGGGATAGCGTCAACGGCAGGTAAGGTGAGTAAAGCAATCAGCGGGGCGTTAAGTGCGACGTGGGCGATGATGATGCCGTGAAAGCCGGGTAAACGCCAATCGCTGCCCACCCAAGTGGTGAGACTGAGGCTGATTTGCAGCAAGGCGAGCACAAAAATCAGAGTGGGCATGATGGTGGTGACGGGCAACATGTGACGCAGAATTTGCCAGCGCCCGCCATGTGCCGCCCAAATAAACGGCACGGCACCAATGGCGCTCAACACTGTCGAGAGAATCGTTTGCTCAAGACTGAACAGAACAATATGGCGAATCCACGGATCGTGCCAAAGCCCGCTGATGTTACTCGTCGACGGGCTGTAGTCCCACAGCAAATACAACGTGGCGGGGATAAAGCCTGCAATAAGCAGACGCAATACATTGGCGAGAATACGCATAGCTTAAACCATGATACCGTTATGCAAACATCATGAGCGGAGTGATTATTCAACCAAAATCACGTTTTTCCAGGTATCGAGCCAGCCGGGCATATTATCAGCGACCTGCGCGGGCGGCAAATTCACCCCATCGGGGCGCAGCACACCGATAAATGCTGCAGGCAATTCTACGTTGTCGATGACCGGATACATCCAGTTAGACAGCGCAATGGATTGCTGTGTTTTAGGTGAAATTAAATAATGCAGAAACGCCTCCGCCAGCTCCGGCGCTGCGGCGTGTTTAAAGGCAATGGCGTATTCGATTTGCTCATAATGCGGGTGGTCGAAGACGATGGACTCATAGCTGTCGTCTCCCTCGACGATTTGATGGTAAATCGGCGAAGTCGTGTAAGACAGCACCATATCGACATTGCCACCAGTAAATAAGCCGTACGCCTCAGACCAACCGCCAGTAATGGCACTGAGCTTGGGTTTGAGTTTACGCCAGAAAGCCGCCGGATCCGTGGTATTGCTTTCCGCCCAGGCAAGCATCGCTGCACCGACGCTGCTGGTACGCGGGTCTTCAATGGCGATGGTGAGGTTGTCGTCGACATTGGCAAGCGCGTCGAGGCTGTCTATTTTGGGTATGTCGCTGTCTTTGCGTTTGATGAACGCCAGATAGCCGTAGTCAAACGGAATGGCTGTATTTGCTTCGCCAAAGCGCGTGGTGACCGGAGTTTGCAGTTCCGCGACCAATCCGGTATTCAGCGCTTCGGCAATACTTTGGTTATCCAGCCCGACGATGACGTCCACTTCCAGCGCATCGCCTTCAAGCTGCATACGGCGCAGCATCATCACGCTGTCCTCAGCGCTCAGCCAGTTGATTTTACAATCACACTGCGCTTCAAAATCAGCGGTGATTTTTGGTCCCGGCCCCCACTCCGAATTAAACGAGCTGTAAGTAAGGACGTTGAGTGTATTATCTTGCGCAAATGCCGCGCCAATGGTGGCGCACAAAATTGCAGCGCCGAGTACGATGTGTTTCATGTTCCCTCCGGTAGGATTATCTACATCAGGTGTAAGGGTTTATTCTCAGCCGCCATACTAAATGAATGGCAGCACCCCATTGGTTAAGTGTCAATACGACGCTTAACCATTTCATCATGCCGAAATTAAAGATATAAGTAAAGTCCGGGGCGTTATATTGTCGTGATTAAGCTTTAAACTACACATCTTCACTTAGATAACTATCTTCTATAACGACTGTTGTCAATAAAAACTTAGCCGATCTGCTCTAGCAGACTAATCATCTCTACTGCCCCCAGAGCAACGTTAAATCCTATATTGCCAGCTTTGGTTCCTGCTCTTTCCAGCGCTTGCTCAATCGTGTCCGTCGTGAGAATACCAAACATAACCGGCTTGCCAGTTTCCAGACCAACCTGAGCAACCCCTTTTGCTGCACAACCTGCCACATAATCAAAATGCGCCGTAGCCCCTCGAATCACTGCCCCCAAACAAATAACCGCAGCGATATCGGTTTGCTGGGTAAATCTTTTCGCGACAACGGGAATTTCATAAGCACCAGGTACCCAAGCCAAGGTGATATCTTTTTCATCCAGTCCGCTGCGACAAAGAGCATCCTTCGCCCCTTCAATAAGTTGCTTGGTAATCAAACTATTAAAACGTCCGGCGACAATGGCAATTTTCTTGTCTTGAATATGAAGTTGTCCTGCAATTATTTTCATATTTTGCTCACTAAATAAATGGTTTTTGGATGTTGAATTGTTAGCACTTAACTGATTTCCTAAAATGATGCCCCATGCACCGTTCTTTCACATTAAGATAATCACGGTTAGCCGCTGTCTCAAAACGCGGGGTAGGGATTTGTTGTTCCACTACTATTCCGCCGACTTTGAGCGCCGCAACTTTGTCTTGATTGTTTGTGATGATATTGACTCGTTTGACATTAAAATAATTCAGTATTTTCACCGCTTCTTCATAAGTACGCTCGTCCACATCATGACCGAGTCTTACATTGGCATCAATGGTATTTAACCCCCCGTCTTGCAGCGCATAGGCTTTTAATTTTTCGACCAACCCTATGCCCCGCCCCTCTTGACGAAGATATAGCAATATCCCATTATCCGCTTTTGCAATCGCTTGCAATCCATAATCAAGTTGATGGCGGCAATCACATTTAAGTGAGTGGAAAACATCTCCGGTTAAACACTCTGAATGGATTCGTATCGTCACCGGCCGGCTAAAGTCCGTCCCTTCTTTAACCAGTGCAAGATGCGGTTCATTACTGCTTTTATTCATAAAGCTAAAAATACGGAAATTACCATATTCCGTCGGCAGTTTCGCGCTGCTTTGCGGTGCCAGTGTATGTTCCCGATACGCGACAATATCGCTGATATTCAATAATAATAATTGATGCTTTTCGGCAAACTCTATCAGATCAGGCTCTCGCGCCATCTCACCATTATCTTTGATGATTTCACAAATCGCCGCCACCGGTTTAAGTCCCGCCAGCTTGACGATATCTACCGATGCTTCCGTATGACCCCTGCGCTCAAATACACCGCCATCTTTGGCCACCAGAGGAAAAATATGTCCGGGTTTATGAAAGTCTTCGCCACAGGCTTTGGGACTTGCCAGCTCGTTGATAGTCTTGCAGCGCTCAAAAGCAGAAATCCCCGTCGTCAGTGATTTATGGTCTACCGATACCGTAAATGCCGTTTTATAGCGATCTTCATTATTCACCACCATTGGCATAAGCTTGAGCTGCTCCGCCCGTACGCTTGCCATCGGCACGCACACCAGTCCTCGCGCCATTTTTATCATAAAGTTAGTCAGTTCTGGTGTTGCTTTCTCTGCCGCCATAACCAAATCCCCTTCATTTTCGCGGGATTTATCATCCATGATAATCACCATTTCACCCTGCCGGATGGCGCGGATGGCGGCTGTTACTTTTTCAATGGATTTTTGTTTTGCTTGCTCACTCACTTAATAACCCCAATTGCTTAATTCTTCCTGACTGAGAGATGTCTTGGCATCATGTTGCGCCCTGACATATTTTCCATACATATCAAATTCAATATTGACCCGCTCCCCGACTTTCTTATCACCCAGATTGGTCATCTTAAAGGTATGGGGAATAATACCCACCGTAAAAGTATCCGTTGTCACGCTAATAATGGTTAAACTGATGCCATCAACCGCCACCGAGCCTTTGGGAATCATTAACCCCGCATGTGGGTACTCAAGCCTGAAGGTTAATTCATGAACTTTTGTCAGTGGTCTTATCTTGCTTAGCAGCGCTTCTCCATCAATATGCCCGCTCACCAAATGCCCGCCTAAACGGCCGCCTACTTCTAACGCCCGCTCCAAATTAACCTTCTGCCCTTTTTGATAGCTGCCAAGCGCTGTTTTACGCAGCGTTTCAGGCATCACCTCCACGCTAAAATAATCTTTTCCCAATTGAGTCACGGTTAAACAAATTCCATTCACGGCAATGCTATCGCCTTGCTTTGTTCCGCCGAGCACCTGCCGGGCAGCTATGGTTACAACCGCTAAATCTTTTTTATGCGTCAGTGAACGTATTTCACCAAGCTCCTCAATAATTCCGGTAAACATTGACATCTTTCCTTTTGATAAAAGCATTGACATAAAGCGATTCGCCAACTTGCTCTGCTTGTTCTATGGCCAGTACCGGAGCTGTCGTTAATTGCGTTATCTTGCTACTGGGCCACAACTCATACGCCCCGGCATTGCCAATTAAACGGGGACCATAAAAAAGCGCCAGCTCGTCTACACATTGCGCCTGCAAAAAACTATCGTAAACACGAGCGCCACCTTCCAGCATGACGCTGCCGATGTCGTATTTTTGTAACATTTGCAGCACTTGAGGCGGTGTTACTTCATCCACGCCTGCCAGCCGAACGCCTTGGGATCTGAGTTCGCTTATAAGTGTACGGGGCGCTTGATCAGAGAACATCTCATGCGTTGTGATAACCAAAGTTGGCGCCGCACCAACATCAAAAAGCGCAAATTGACAATCAACGCCATTAAAATCTCTAAGCAATACCACTCTAAGCGGAGCGCTATCTAATCCGCTTATTCCGTAACGCACCGTCAAACTGGGGTTATCTGTGACAAGTGTTCCTTTGCCGATCAAAATGGCATCGTGCAAACCACGAATATAATGAGATTTTTCCCGTGCCGCCGGACAAGTTATCCATTGCGAATCACCCGTTCGGGTCGCTAGTTTTCCATCCAAACTCAACGCGGCTTTTAAGGTTACATACGGACGATGATCGATTTGATTGTGAATAAAATGGCGGTTAAGGTATCGCGCCTCTTTCTCGCAAACACCCGAAACAACCTCAATTCCTTGGGCGCTAAGATAGGCATGCCCCTTGCCTTTAACCAAAGGATTGGGATCCTCCATGGCGCTTACGACGCGAGCAATGCCATGACAGACGATCGCTTGTGTACAAGGGCCGGTTTTGCCGACATGACAGCAAGGCTCAAGAGTGACGTAAAGCGTTGCTCCCCGAATCTCTTGTTCGCCAAACCGCTGTTTTGCCGCAGCCAGCGCATGAATTTCGGCATGAGCGCTTCCTGCCTGACGATGATACCCCTCACCAAGAATATGACCGTTTTTAACAAGAATTGCACCGACATAGGGATTGGGAGAAACACAGCCATAACCTTTTTCAGCCAAGGCAAGTGCCTGCTGCATAAAGGTTTCATCTTCTTTCACCCGCTGGTTGTCAACCATAAAAAAGCCCCGAACAATATTCTTGGGGCTTGGTATCGGCTAAAAGCAAAAATACTAAAAAACGCACCGATAAATCTATGTTAAATAGATTTAAATTCAATAAAACAGCTCACCATCCGAGGCGCTATTTTTTGATATTGGTACGCAACAACTCAATAAAAACGCCGGTATATTTACCGCCACTTTATTTTATCCGCTGCTATTGTCAAAGCCTGCTAATGGCCGCTAGGACACTTTCACATCACTTTAACTCTATTTTACTATTTATCTTTTCCCATCCAGACTTTACTGTCGGTCTTGGAATTTCACCAATATCAGCTTGCGCTCACGGACTATCACCGCCGGTCGGGAATTTCACCCTGCCCCAAAGATAAATAAAATAATCACGCAGTAGGATACCATATATCGTTTAAAGAAATAGAACCAGCTATTATGACAAAATGTCAATGATGGCCTTTTAGGCGCTTTTTTTTGCAATTACGGTTGTCATACATAATCATTTCGACCAGCAACCGAAAAACCCTCTTTTCCAAGCCAACAAAATTCGGTCGGTTTAATAGGCTTAAGCAGCCCTTATTTATAAGATTATTTACTTTTTCGCCAACAGCGATATCTCTTTATATAATTGGGCGTTTAATTTTCCACCGGCAGCAGTTTATACTTGCTCTGGTCTGCAAAAAACGAAGCGCCAAATTTTTACAAAAATGAATAACATTCATTTATCTCTACTTGAGTTATGCTACCAATATCATTAAAATAATTACTCTTTTTTCCTCAAAAAATATAGGATTATTAATGATTTCTGAGACGAAAGAGACTCTATCGTCACCAATTATAAAAATTCGTATCAAAAACCTCAGCAAGGTTTTTGGCCTTCATCCGCAAAAAACACTAACCCTACGAGACAAGGGACTAAATCGCGAAGAAATATTCAAACAAACAGGCGATACCCTCGGAGTCTCTAACATCACTTTTGATGTATATGAAGGCGAAATGTTGGTTGTTATGGGTTTATCTGGTTCGGGTAAGTCAACTTTTATTCGTTGTCTAAATCGCCTCATTGAACCTACCGAGGGCGAAATTCTTATGGATGGTGTTGATGTAACGAAATTAGGCAAAAAAGCATTGCGTAATTTTCGTCGCAAGCATTTTTCGATGGTTTTTCAAAATTTTGCCCTGCTCCCTCACCGTACTGTCAGAGAGAATGCCGAGTTTGGACTGGAAATTAGCGGTGTTGATAAATCAACCCGACAAGAACGTGCACAAAATGCCCTATTACAAGTAGGATTAGCCGGCTGGGAGGAACATTTCCCAAATGAACTTTCCGGTGGCATGCAACAACGTGTCGGTCTGGCAAGAGCATTGGCTAACAATAGCGATGTTTTATTAATGGACGAAGCTTTTTCAGCTTTAGACCCCTTAATCCGTGCAGATATGCAACAAGAACTGCTTGCATTACAAGCAGACATGCATAAAACTATTATTTTTATTACTCACGATTTAGATGAAGCAATTAATATTGGCGATCGCATTGTTTTGCTCAAAGACGGCGAAGTGGTACAAATTGGCACCCCAGAAGAAATTTTAACCCAACCGGCTAATGAATACGTCGCACGTTTCGTGGAAAATGTTGATCGTAGTAAAGTACTAACGGCTGAAAATATTATGAATCGTCCTCGAGCCGTGGTTCATGCTGATGATGGACCACATACAGCAATATATAAAATGAATGAATTTGATACGGAAAGTGTCTTTGTAGTCAACAAAAAAGGCATCTTACTCGGACTGGTAAATCTAGAAGACGCTACTCAGGCAGCTAAAAACCAACAACCACTATCTGCCATCATTAATGACAACTTGATTCGTATCGAACTAAACGCCAATATGAATGAGTTATATGGTGCTTTACTAGAGCAAAACACTCCTCTGGCTGTTGTTGATAAGGGTAAATTACGCGGTACTATTACCCGGGCAATGATGTTAGCAAAATTGGCAGAACTTTCGGAGAGTAATCATGAGGCTGAAAATGATGATAACACCAAGGCTACCATCAATAATCAAGGAGTTACCTTATGAGTATGCCTTATCTCCCCAAAATCCCTCTTGGTGACTGGATCGAAGCCGGATTGGATTTCTTTACCGAACACTTTTCCTTCATGACCAAAGCCTTTGCCGATTTAACCAAAGATGGAATCAAGATAGTTAATGACTCCCTATTATGGGTACCTGAATATGTGTTTATTATATTAATCTCATTATTATG